>Ga0209558_1003072_pt1 | contig 10468 bp, 9 predicted proteins | sample SaaInlV_150m_DNA_3_FD_184674 | JGI IMG/M metagenome (GOLD analysis project Ga0209558, IMG submission 184674) | Marine microbial communities from expanding oxygen minimum zones in the Saanich Inlet - Saanich Inlet SI074_LV_120m_DNA (SPAdes) (version 2) | ecosystem: Environmental > Aquatic > Marine...
GGCCATCCCGCGTGCGGATAAAGGCCGAGCCGGTCATCGGCAGCGACGCGGCTGTGCCTTTGTGGGTCAGGAACCAGCGCGCCACCGAAAGCGCGACGCGGTCGGCGCGCAGCAAAGGATCAAAGCTGATCGGCTGGTTGCATTCGTACGTGGTGTGGAACGACAGATGATCGTGTAGATTGCGCCCGACATTGGGGGCGTCCAGAACCGTTTCGATACCCAGTTCCGCCAGCTCGGCCCCCGGGCCGATGCCGGACAGCAATAAAATCTGCGGCGAATTGTAGGCGCCGGCGCTCAAAATAACTTCGCGCCTGGCCGTCGCATTATGGATTTGGCCGCCCTTGGCATACCGGACACCCTGGGCTCGGCCATTCTCGACAATGATTTTGTGCACCAGGGCGTTTGTTTCCGCCTTCAGGTTGGGCCGCGCCAGGGCCGGATGCAGGTAGACCCTGGCGGTGGAGGCGCGGCGCCCGTTCTTGATGGTGAAATCGGTGGGCCCGATGCCTTCCGGCTCCGCCCCGGCCAGATCGCCGGACGCCGGAAAACCGGCGGCGATGCCCGATTGCACCAGATGGTGATAGAGCGGGCTCTGGGTTTGAGGCGCCGAAACGCCGAGCGGCCCGTCGGCGCCATGATGGCTGGTCTCGCCGCGCCAATTGCTTTCGGCGCGCTTGAAATAGGGCAGCACATCGCCAAAACCCCAGCCGGTCAGTCCCATCTGGCGCCATTGATCATAATCGAGGGGGTGGCCCCTGGCATAGACCATGGCGTTGATCGAAGACGAGCCGCCGAGTACGCGTCCGCGCGGCAAGAATATGTTGCGTCCATCGAGCCCCGGTTCCGGCTCCGTATGATAGCCCCAATTGTAGCGGGGATCGGGCCAGATTTTGCGCATGGCAAGCGGCATCGCCAGGAACGGATTACGGTCCGGCCCGCCGGCTTCCAGCACCAGCACGCTGGTCCCGGCATCCTCGCTCAGCCGATTGGCCAGCACGCAGCCCGCCGATCCCGCCCCGATGATGATGTAGTCGAACTCCGCCATGATACCCCCAGCCCCTGATAATTATTTCTGGGTTCCGACTTTGCCATATGGTTTCGCTGGGGCAACGGTAAACTTAATAATATTGGCAGGGACACAGGCGCTCGGGACCGGTACAATCGCTGCCGCGCAAAGCCAATGGGGAATACCGAAATGTCTGATACAGCCGTTACCACCGCCACCAAAATCGTCCGCCGACCGGCCGCCGCAAAATCGTGGGACGTGGAGGCCGATATTTGTGTCGCCGGGGCCGGGATCACGGGTATTTCGGCGGCCATCGAAGCGGCCAGGCTGGGGCGCCGGGTGGTGCTGGTGGATTCCCTGCCGGCCCTTGGCGGCCAGGCGGTCAATTCCATCATCGGCACCTTTTGCGGCATGTTCCACAACGGCCCCGACCGCTATCAGTTCACCTATGGCATCGCCGATGAAATTCTCACTGATCTCGGCGCTTCGGGCGATTTGTATTACCGCATCGGGCCCGGCTGGACGACGGTATTCTATGATGAAGTGGCGCTAGGCCGCTGGATTGAGGAAGCGGTCAAAAAGGCCGGCATCGAAATGGTGCTCGGTGCCAATATCCGGGCCGCCAGTTTTGAAAACCGGCGCATCCAGGAATTGGATATCTCCACCCGCTATGGCGACGTGCGGGTGCATGCCGATGGATTTGTCGATGCGTCGGGCGATGCGGTGCTTGCCTGGCTGGCCGGGCTGGAATGCCGGGAGCCCGCAGACGGGCCGATTTACGGCACGCAAATGGTGGTTCTCGAAAACGTCCATATGGACAAGCAGCCAAGCCGGGAAGAGCTGGCCGCGCGGATGGAGGAAAAAGCCCGCGAATATGGCGTTGTCCGCGAAGACGGCTTGGCGTTTTTCTTTGAGGGCAAGGATACGGTTGCCCTCAACATGACCCATATGGAAACGCCGCTGGAGCCGCTGGCCGCCTCCAAGATGGGCCTCGAAGGGCGCGCCCAGACACGCAACGCCATCGATTTTCTGAAATCCGAATTTCCGGACTGCTTCCGGGACGCCAGCGTCCGCGCCTATGGCTTCCCCGGCATTCGCCAGACCCGCTGGATCAAGGGCGCCTACCAGTTGAACGTCGAAGACGTGCGCTCAGGCAAAGAATTCGATGACGCCGTGGCGCGCACCGCCTGGGGGTTGGAGATTCACGACGACAAGCACAAACTTTATTGGGAAGGCTTCGACAAGGGCCCGCACGTGCATCAGGTGCCGCTGTCCACCATGATCTCGGCGGACGCCGATAATTTGGTAGCCGCCGGGCGCTGCATCGATGGCGACGTGGCGGCGCTCTCCAGCGTCCGCGTCATGGGCCCGTGCATGGCCATGGGCGCGGCGGCGGCCCATTCCCTTGATCTTGCGGGATCGGGCAGCGTTCATCAGATCGACATGGCGGCCTTGAAAGACCGATTGAAGGATAATCTGGAGCGCCGGGATTACCGGGACGAGGCGTGCCCCTAGAGAGGCGTGTCCCTAAAACAGACCCTCTTGCATCAATAAGGCCTTCAGACCCATCAGGCTTTGGGCCGGAATGTTACTAGGAATATGTGGCGTCATGCCGCGCAATGACACGGTTGCCCAGCCGTCCGGTGTCTTTTGCATGGCCCAAAAACCGGCCCAGGAGGATACGCGGCCAAACGCCTCGCCAACCGCCTTGGTGATGCCCGGATGGAACACCGTGTCCCGCGCTTCGTCGTAACATTTATCGACGCTGGGCTGTTCGTCCAATATCGACAAGCCGCATTCCCCGGCCTGCAATTCTAGATCGTCGCCGCAAATGATGCCGCCTTCGCGCACCAGTCCGGCGCTGTTTTCGATATCCGTCCGGACGCCCGCGTAGGTGTGATCGGCATCGATATAGACCAGGTCATAGGCGCCGGGTTCCAGCAAAGGCAAAACATCGTTGCTCCAGCCATTGCGAATTTCGACATCGATGCCGGCGGCCAGGAAGCCAATATTGTGGCGAAACATTTCGAACGGCTCGCCGCGCAGCAAAGCCGCGTCCATATCGTGATCGACGATGCCGACGTTGGTCTGCAAATCCACATAGGGCTGCCACGCATCGACACAGGTTATCTTGCCCTCACCGGCGAAATACAGTTGGATCGCCTCGCCCCAGGTCAGGGCCGAGGCCCCGCACCAAGAGCCCACTTCCAGGACTTGCACCTTGCCGGCGCGGCTTTCTTGCGCCAGCCGCCACATGGCTCCGATCATGAATATCTGACGCAAGGGGTTGGCGGTGGCGCCGAAGACGCCGTCAAGAATGGGGTGGTCGGGCCACGGCTCAAATGTAGAGGGATCGGTTGCCGGCTGCATGATCCGAACAGTAGCGGTGAAATCTATTCCAACTGGTTAATTTTTGCCGCCTAGTTGCTGGCGCACATAGTCCCAGTCGCGGGCGAAGCGGTAGGAATTGCGCGCCGGCGGCTGCGGCGATTGGGTTTCGAGCCAGCGCACGGTGGTGTCGCTGCGGTTATAGAAAGCGTGCGTGCAGCCGACGCCGGCCCACATGAAATCGCCGGGGCGCATCAGATACATCTCGCCGTCGGCCCAGGCTTCGACCTCGCCATCTATGATGTAATAAGCTTCTTCCAGCGGATGATCGTGGGGATGGGCGTTGCCGCCGGGCTCATATTCCAGCATGAACATGGTGTGCAGGGCCGCGTCCAGACGCTGATCTACCAGCATTTTAAGGGCGATGCCGCTATAGGCCAGCAGCGCCGTCGCCATGCTGGCCGATACCTTCGGTGCATCTTTCTTGAGCCCGGTGCGCAAGCTGTCGAGTTTAAGATCATCGTCTGTCATGCGGAACAGATGCCGCGACGAAGGATCGCGAATGTCGAGCGCGCGGATTTCCACTTGCGGCGGCGGGCCTTGAAAATAGGTGTCGTCGGCGAAGTTTTTACCCTTGGGGCAGGGGGCGTTCATATCGATCCATTGCGCCTTACCGTCTTCCGGGCCCAGCCAGGCCTGGCTCATGCCTACCGGTATCAGTCCGCAGGCGCCCGGCTCCAGCCGGGTTGCGCGGCCGTCCAGGATCAGCACCGGATTGCCTCGCTTCACGTAAAAGCTTTTCTCAAAAGATTGGATATGGCTGTCCAGATGGCCGCCTGCATCCATCTCGCAAAGGCCCCAGCCCGTATGAACGGCGCCGACGGAACGATCCGAAAGGGCACAACGCCGATAGCGGTCGCTGTTCCCGGCAAAAGCGGGCGCCGGTGCAATGTCTGCGGCTGGGACAAAATGATGCATTGTCTATTCTCTGGCTGCTGCCTTGGTGATTTCCACGGTGCCGGCGTCGCCGTCCACCTTTACCCAGTCGCCAGTCTCGATCACGTCAAGCGGGTCCTGGTCCAGCTCGGTAACCGTCGGCGTCCGCATGACGACCACGCCCAAGGCAACCTTGGTGGTCATCTGGTTGAAGATAACCGCTTTCGGCGCGGTGCCCGCCAGGCGCGCCGTATGGAACGCCGCCGACCAGCCCGATGATCCCTTGGCGCCGGGAAACACCAGCACCTTGTCCTTGAAGCTCTGGCCGACCAGCTCGTGCCGTGTCTCGACCACGGTTCCGGTCATGCTATCAATGCCGCCCCAGCCCGATATGGTTTCCGATGTCACCAAAGCCTCGCCCTCGGCGACGCCTTCGACGATACCGCGCCCTTTTAGGATGATGGTTGCATTGCTCATGGTGCTTCGCCCTTCCATTTTCCGGTGATCGCTGCTTCTACACAGTCTTGTGTGGAGCCGAACCAGGCCTCGACGCCGGTGATCGCCGGCAAATAATGGGTTTGTTTCGCAGAATCCGTAGCCGCCACACGGGTGCCCTTGGGCACTGCCGCTGACATGGCCGAACAGGTGTCGGTCAGGATAACGCCGCCGGCTTCCTCAATTGTTTTGGTATAGCCGTTGCGGTCGGACACATCTTTCACCTGGCGGGCGGTGAAAATCCAAAGGGCAGTATTCGTGCTGATCCGTTTTCCGTCCAGCAAGCGGGCGGCTTCCCAAATTTGCTCGATCGTATAATGGGGGCAGCCGAGCATGATGTAATCCACATCGTCCGAATGGCCGCTCGCGTTGATGGTCTCGTAGGTGCGGCGCCGCTCGGTCGGCCCATATTTTAAATCCTGGATCGGCTTGTTCGGCCCGAATGCCCGATCCTCGGTGTCGGCTTCCGGGGTCAGGCCGGCCACGTGATACATTTCAACGCCCCCAGACGACGCGGCGGCGGCGCCGAAATGCTTGTGCCGGATCAGGCTGGCTGGAGCCTCAATCCCGGTTAGCACCGGAATTTCCTCTTCCACCGCTTCGCCGGTGAAATAGCCGAGCATGCCCCAATCCATGACGCTATCCATTTCCACCTCCACCTGGATGCGGTGCTGACCCAGGCGGTTTTCCGGCAGATGGAACCCCCAATAGGGGATCTTGCCGGTCATCATAGCGGCGGCGGTGCTTTCGCGGCCTTCCGTATTGGTGCGCGCCCCCAGAACCGAATTGCAATAGACAACGGCGGAGCTTTCCATCCAGGCGCAATGCTCGCCCCTCACCGGCACGTTGCCGTTGGCGTAAGGGGTGCAGGTGTTGAGCAATTGCACGCCGAGGGACGCCGAATGGGCCTGGCCTTCCTGATGGAATTCGACAGCGCCAGACGGTGTGCCCATCATTTCGGCGTGGTCGGGATCGATGCGGGTCTGCAAATGACAGGTGAAGGTGCGCGCCACCGGGATATGATCGGTGGCCTCGTCGCTATCCAGATCGAAGCGGGAGAATAGGCGGTCACGCTCACCGTCACCGTCCTTGGCGTAATAGTCGCGGATGAAGGTTGAGGACGAACCCGCCGTGCCGGCCACATTGTTGGTGGCGACCAGCTTTTCGGCGCCCAACGCCTCGCCATAGCGGACCAGCAAGTTCATGGCTTTTTGCCGGGCTTCGGCGCCGGGCGCACCGTCGCCGTCCAGCATGGCTTGTTCATCGGCGTTCAATTTCATCGGAAGCTCCCTTGCAAGGCCAATAATTCTGGGCTACCGGGGACATCATTACAATGCACAAACGGCAGGGTGAGGCCATGACCATCAGCGAAACCATGCAGGCGGTGCAAATCACGGAATTCGGCGGACCGGAGGTGCTTAAAGCCAACCAAGTAGCTGTGCCCAAACCGGGGCCCGGCGAGGTGTTGGTCAAATTGGATGTGGCCGGCATCAATTACTCCGACATCAACTGGCGCGAAGGCAAGCGCGGCGGTACGCCGCCGATCATCGACGGCGCCGAAGGGGCGGGGACCGTGGCGGCGCTTGGCGAAGGGGTAACGGGATTGGCGGTGGGCGAGCCGGTTGCCTATTGGAATCCGAAGGTGGGCTCCTATGCCGAATACGCCACCTGCCCCGATTTTCGCATCGTCAAATTGCCCGATGGTATGGATTTCGGCACCGGCGCGGCGCTGATGCTGCAAGGGCTGACGGCACATTATCTGGTGCGCTCATCGTGTGAAGTTCACGATGGCGAGACCATCCTGTTTCACGCTGGCGCCGGCGGCGTTGGTCAGATCGCCATCCAGCTTGCCAAAGCGCAAGGGGCGCGGGTTTTTGTAACCGTCGGCAGCCAAGAAAAGGCCACCTTTGCCAAGGAGATCGGCGCCGACGAGGCGATCCTGTACGATGAGGTGGATTTCGCCGAGGCGGCGCGCGAACTGACTGGCGGCGAAGGTGTGCACGCGGTCTATGATTCGGTCGGCCTCGCCACATGGGAAGGCTCGCTAAAGGCGCTTCGGACGCGGGGCAAGGTGGCCTATTTCGGCGGCGCGTCGGGGCCGCTGCCGGACATGGACCTGTCGATCCTGGCCAGCATGGGCTCGCTCAGCGTGATCCGGACAACACTTAGGGACTATGTGCGCGACGCCGAGGAAATCGCCTGGCGGGCCGGTGAGATGTTCGATCTCTGGCGGGACGGGCGCATGAACATCAAGATCGGCCACACCTATCCCTTGGCCGACGCGGCAAGTGCGCAGACCGATCTGCAAGCCCGGCGCACCACCGGAAAATTGCTGCTCAAGCCTTAAAAGCGCTGCACCAACAGGGAGAGGATACGCCAATGAAAATAGCCATCATGGCCGCCGGTGCGGTGGGCGCCTATTTCGGATGCCGGCTGGCCGAGGGCGGCCACGACGTGCATTTTCTGGCGCGCGGGCCTCATTTGGAGGCGATCCGCAAAAATGGCCTGGCGGTCAAAAGTGACTTTGGCGACATGCATCTAACATCGGCTCAGGCCACCGATGATCCATCCGAAGTGGGTCCCGCCGATATTATCCTTTTTGCCGTCAAATTGTGGGATACGGCGGCCTCGGCGCGCGCCTGCAAGCCCATGCTGGGCGCAGATACGGCGGTCATATCGTTGCAAAACGGCGTCGAAAGCGCCGGCATCATCGCCGAAGAGCTGGGCGCCGGCCATGCCCTTGGCGGCAGTGCATACATCTCGGTGGCGATTTCCGAGCCCGGCGTCATCCAACATTTCGGAAAATTCGCCAAGCTGGTTTTCGGCGAGAGCGACAACCAAAAATCGGAGCGCGTGGCTGCTTTTCGAAGCGCCTGCGAGGAAAGCGGCGTTGAGGCGGAAATTCCCGATGATATCCAGGCGGCGGTTTGGGAGAAATTCATAACCTTAGCCTCCATGAGCGGCGTCACCACTACCACCCGCCGGCCCATCGGCGAAATTCTGGCGGACCCGGATATGGCCAAAACCTACCGGGACACCATGGAGGAGATCGCCGCCATCGGCAGGGCCCAGGGTGTCAATTTGGCGCCCGACACGGTCGACAAGCGCATGCAGCACGCGGCCATGTTGCCGCCGGGTATGACCGCATCGACGTTAAAGGATTTGGAGGCGGACGGGCGGCTGGAAACCCCTTGGCTGACCGGTGCTGCGGTGCGGCTGGGGCGCGAATTGAATGTCCCGGTGCCGGTCAACGAGACTCTGAACACCGCCCTCAAGCCGTACGAGAACGGCGCCTGACCTTAGCCCCAAACGTCCGCCGCCACTTCGGCGATGCGGGCCAGTTTTTGTTCCTGTTGATCGATGCTCATCTGGCCGCCGGACTTGCCGCTGGCGAAACCGCATTGGGGGCTGATGGCAAGCTGGTCGATGAGGATCGATTTGGCGGCCTCGTCGATGCGGGATTTAAGCGCATCGGCGGGTTCCAGCTCTGGCGATTTGGTGGTCATCAGGCCGAGGACGGCGACTACCCCTTTGGGGATAAAGCGCAACGGCTCGAACCCGCCGGCGCGGTCTGAATCATATTCGAGCAAGAGCCGCTTGATTTTTAGCGTTGAGAACAGGGTTTCGGCGATGGCGTCGTAGCCGCCCTCTGATATCCAGGCGCCGCCGAGGCCGTTGCCGCGGCAGAAATGGACCGCCACGGTCATATCGTCGGGGGCACCGGCTTCAATGCGGTTGATGATGTCGATCCAATGGGTGAGCGCAGCAATCGGATCGCCGCCCCGGTCCTTGAGCCCGGTAACGAATTTCGGATCGCACAGTTTGACGAAGGTGGTTTCGTCCATTTGTACATAACGGCAGCCGGCGGCGTAGAGGGCGCCCAGCTCTTTTATATAGACCGCCACCAGATCGTCCCAATAGAGGGATGGCTCGGCGTAGACGGATTTGTCGATATTGTCGCCGTCTTCGAAAAATTGGGCGTGCAGGGGCGACGGGATGGAGACCTTTGGCGTTACGTTTGTCACCGAATTTAGATACTCGAAATCCGTGACTTGGATGCCGCCGTCCGGCCATGTGATCTTGCCGGTGATGTTGATCTTGGTGGTCGGGTTGCCGTTGACGAAGGTGAAATCGTCGGTGTTCATGACTGCGGTTAGCCCGCCGAGGCGCGCCTGGAAATCCCGGGAATAGCTGATGCGGCGCATTTCGCCGTCGGTGACTAGCTGCATTCCGGCCCGCTCCTGCATGGCGACCACGTCGGCGACGCTTTTGTTCTCCGCCTCTATCAATGCGTCGGGCTTCTGCCCAACGCCGCCCGCGGCATCGTAATCGGCGCGGGCCTTCAACAATCCAGCGGGCCGGATCAGGCTGCCCACATGATCGGCGCGGATGGTATCGATGGCGGTTTGGCTCATGGCTTCACCATCACCTTGCATTGGGTGGTACGTGTCCTGAGCGCTTCGAACACCGGTGGCATATCGGTGAGGGACACCGTGTCGGTGACCATCATGGCCGGCTCCACGGCGCCCTGATCCAAGGGCTCGGTGGCGTGCTCGAACTCGCGCAGGCTGTAGAACGCGGCGGGCTGGATGCGGGCTTCGCGCACTACCATGGCGGCGGGAACGATGCTGTCGGCATGAAAGCAAAGCCCGGCCACAACGACCGTGCCGCGCATACGGACGCTCAAAATCGATTGCTGCAATAATCCCGACGCGCCGACGCATTCAAAGACGATATCGGCGGGCCCGCCCATGGCTTCGATAGCGGCGGCCGGCGGATCATCGGATGGTTCGACAAACAGATCGGCGCCCATGTTGAGGGCCAGTTCTTTGCGTTGGGTGGAGCGTGCCGTGACCGCGATTTGCCCGGCGCCCATGCGCTTCAGCCAGAATATAGTGGCCAGCCCAATGGGACCGGCGCCATAAACCAGGACGTTGTCGCCGGGGCCGAGGCCCGATTGCGCCACCGCGTGCAGCCCGACCGCCATTGGCTCCACCAGGGCGCCATCCTGCATGGAAAGCGTGGACGGCAGTTTGATGCATTGGCGCTCGTGGGTGAGGGAAAATTCGGCGTAGCCGCCGCCATCGATCATACGCTGGGCGCACCATGCCGGCTCACCGTTCAAGCAATTGGCGCATTGACCGCAGCTGGAAAGCGGCATCACGGCCACGTTGTCGCCGGCCCGGACCCGCTCGACCCCGGCGCCAATGGCGATCACCTCGCCGGCATATTCATGGCCGAGGACTTTGCCGGTCGGCGCGAGGTTGGCGGGCTCGTGGGTGACGTGCAGATCGCTGCCGCAGATGCCGCAGCGGCCCACTTGAACCACCACTTGGCCGGGCCCCGGCGTGGGATCGGCCAGCTCTTCGATGGCCAGTGGCTGGCCACGCTCCTTGAATACGGCTGCCTTCATCTTCCGACTCCTTTGCTCAGTTTAAGTTCCAGCCGCCATCGATCGAGAACGGCGCGCCGGTGGCGTAGCGGGACTCGTCCGAGGCCAGATAAAGGATCAGATACGCGACATCGATGGGTAGACCCAATTCGCCCATGGGTACACGGGCCATGGAAATTTCGCGCGCTTCTTCGAAGGATACATTCCTTTTGCGCGCGGTTTCCGAATGGATGTCTTTTAACATGCGGGTATCGATCAGGCCCGGATGCACCGAATTACAGCGTATCTTGTCCTTGGCGCCCTGATGGGCC
>Ga0209558_1003076_pt1 | contig 10454 bp, 6 predicted proteins | sample SaaInlV_150m_DNA_3_FD_184674 | JGI IMG/M metagenome (GOLD analysis project Ga0209558, IMG submission 184674) | Marine microbial communities from expanding oxygen minimum zones in the Saanich Inlet - Saanich Inlet SI074_LV_120m_DNA (SPAdes) (version 2) | ecosystem: Environmental > Aquatic > Marine...
TAAAATTAAATATATTATTTAAATAAGAACTTAGGGTTCCGTTTATAAACTGTATTTTTGGATATAAAATTGCTCTTCCAATCTAATGCTCAATAAATTATTTTAAAACTTAAATAATAATCATATATAACAAATAGATATACTAGATATATTTGTAAATTAAGCAGCAATTCATCTTGAAATAAAAACGGAACAGCCAGTTCCGATATGATGAAAAGAAGAATATCGAGTTCCGATTACATTCAAATACAAAAATAAAGCAATGTAGACGCGTTTTGTTGAGCTGAGGTTCTCAGTAAGTGGGCAGGATTGACAGTGGAGGTATCTTCATCTTTATCAAGACGTAAAACTTAAATCATGGAATGATTATCACCAGGAAGCAGCAAAGAAGGAATGTTGGGATGAAAAGACACTTATACAGTTCGTAATCAGGCCTTTAAGAATCACATGAGAGAATGTGGATGAAAAACATTTGAGTTATAAGCTAACTGTGCTGAAATCGTGCTTATGGCATTTAATAGATAAACTAACTAAGCAAATAATACTGAAAGCGAGTGTGAGCTTTGGGGGGCAACTAGTGATCTTTAAGATAGGTCTCTTCTTTGAAATACAAAGGAATCAGCATTCCTTAACAGCAAGTCGGATTCTTTTATAACTAATTATTGATAAAATAAATTAGGATGTTTTAAAAAATCTCCAAAAAATTAAGAGTTAGTGATAGTTTGCAGTCTCCTCTGTATTGTTGTTTGGCCGGGCAATAGCTTCAATCATCCGGCCTAATTCAACTGAACCGATGGGTTTACCATCCTCCGTAACTATGGCCTTACTAGCACCAGATTTAGAAATAATCTGGAGCGCATCTTCAATAATCATATTCTTCTCGATCTCGACACCTTTAGTTAGTTTGCTACTGTCCATAATGGAGGAAACAAGCAGAACTCTACCTCGATTAATGTCTTTAATGAAATCAGTCACGTACTTATCTGCGGGATTTATGACAATCTCTTGAGGTGTGCCTTTTTGAACTACAAGTCCATCACGGAGGATCGCAATATTATCTCCTATTCGTAGAGCCTCATCAAGATCGTGAGTAATAAATAAAATTGTTTTATGAAGTTCTTTTTGCAGACTCAGAAGCACGTCCTGCATTTCCGTTCTAATTAGCGGATCCAAAGCAGAGAATGCTTCATCCATGAGAAGTATTTCAGCATCGGTAGCAAGTGCTCTTGCTAAACCTACGCGCTGCTGCATACCTCCCGAAAGTTGGGACGGAAAATGCTTCTCATAACCCTTCAGGCCTACCTTATCAATCCATTGCTGACTCCGTTCTGCCGCTTCATCTTTTGAGATGTTTTGTATTGTCAAACCGTAACTAACATTTTCCAAGATAGTATGATGGGGTAAAAGAGCAAATTTCTGAAAAACCATAGACGCGGTGTGTCTCCTAAATTCTCGAAGCTCTTTTTTATCCATTTTCAGTACATTCTGACCAGCTACAATAAGCTCTCCAGAAGTTGGTTCAATCAGCCTATTTACATGTCGAATCAGTGTTGATTTGCCTGATCCAGAAAGCCCCATTATAACCTGTATACCTTTAGCAGGAATGTCAATATTCACATCATTTAGAGCTAAAACTGAATTGAATTTTTCAAGTAGTTCCTTCTTGGACATTCCATTCATAACATGGTTTATCATGCCAGTCGGATTCTTACCGAAAATCTTATATAGATTCTTAATCGCTACTTTAGTTTCAGACGCCATGCTCGCTTTCCAAGTGTTTTTGCAACCGCTTACCAAATGATTGAGATATTCTGTCAAATATTATAGCTAAAGCAACTATGGCTAGTCCATTCAACATGCCAAGTGCCAGATACTGGTTTGAAACAGCTCTAAGTACTGGTACTCCAAGTCCTTTTACGCCTATCATCGAAGCTATTACTACCATTGCCAAGGCCATCATGATGGTTTGATTAACTCCGGCAAAAATATTAGGCAAAGCCAAAGGAATTTGCACACCAAAAAGTTTTTGACTATAGCTCGCACCAAAAGATTCAGAAGCCTCTAGGATCTCGTTATCTACGAGCCTTATTCCAAGATTAGTAAGTCTTACAATGGGGGGTAAAGCATAGATGCAAACAGCTATAAGACCAGGGACTTTTCCAATACCTAAAAGCATCACGACTGGTATCAAATAGACAAAACTTGGAATTGTCTGCATCACATCCAATACAGGGTTGACCATGGACTGCAATCGATCAGAACGTGACATAAATATTCCAATTGGTATACCTACTGAGATACAAAGCAAAGTGCTAATTGAAATAATAGCCAGTGTTGACATGGTATCTTCCCACATACCGAAATATCCGATAACAATAAAGGAACAAACTGTGCCTGACACTACGAAAATGCTTCTGGAACCGACCCAGGCCAACACAGCAATCACAAGTATAATCAACGGCCACGGGGCATTGATTAATAATTTTTCGAACCACACAAGGAAATAAAGTAATGGATCAAAGAAGGTCTCTATTCCATCACCATATGTCCGTGAAAAATCCTTAAAACTTATATCAACGTATTTTTTAAAGTCACGCAATTCCTGACGATCCATTGTCGGGATATTTTCGTACCAGCTCATTGAGGTGTTTTTGAAAAAAGGATTAAAGGACCTGACGAAAATATAAAAGCCAGGTCCGTTAATTTTTTATTAGAGGGAGGATTTTACTTTTGATGCTACACTAGCAGGAACCCACTTGGTCCAAACATCTTCGTGTTTCTGCAGAAACTCAACTGCTGCATCTGCACCACCAGCTTGATTATCTGCCATATAAACCAGCATACCATTCATAACAGGCCCTGGATAAACACGCTTGCTAAAGTAGTCAGCCGCGGGTCCACCTGCCTTTTTGAAACGATCCGTAATGACGGTATTAACTACGGAATGTGTCCAAGAAGAAGGCTTAGGGTTTGCGCATTCTTGTTCAGGCAAAGCCATACAGCCATCCCAGTTTGCGCTACCTGCGAAAGGAACTCCAAAATCAACTGGTACCATGTTGTACTTACCAATCAAAGAGGTTGGTGACCAGTAATATCCAAACCAGTTTTGCCCTCTTTCAACAGCTTTAGCCATTGATCCATCTAGACCTGCTGCTGAACCAGGATCAACCAGAACCCAGCCTTTCTTTTCCATCTCAAAGGCACGGAACATGTTTGCATTAACTAACTGACAGCCCCAACCTGCAGGACAACCAATAAAAGCTCCTTTAGAGGGATCCTCTTTGTCCGGAAAAAGATCCGGGCGCTTCAAGATATCCTTTACAGTCTTCAACTCTGGGTATTTTTTAACAGTAGCGGGTGGAAGCCACCATCCTTCACCAAGACCGGTAATTGGGGCCGCGTTTGCAATATGCAGACGACCTTCACTTACAGCCTTTGCCAATGGGTCCCTAACTGCATTGGCCCACTGTTCTGCGGCCACATCAGGTTTCCCCTTTTCGTCCATTGACGCGAAGGTTGGCATTGTTGCTCCAGAAACAAGTTCAACTTCACATCCGTATCCTTTTTCAAGAATAAGTTTGTCAACTTGAGCCATCAATTGTGCTGAGGCCCAATTCATCTCTGCCATAGTCAAAGAACCACATGCAGCAAAAGATGTTGCAGTAATGACAGCAGAAGTTGTTAAAGCAATTGTCAGAGTTATTGCATAACGAAACATATTTTTCCACAAACTATTTACACATTCTAATGTTTTAATCTCGAAAGACATAAAACACCTCCATTTTAGTGTTAGCTGAACTACTTAACCGTGTATAAGCAACTCAAAAGTATAAAGAGAAGAATAATTTTCTCAAAAAACCTACTATTTATTCATAAAGAGCAATAAGTTGTTCAACATTTAAATGCCTTAACCTTATTACGGAATCAGAAAAAACAGCAATATTCCACGGAATTTAATTTAAGCTTAGCCAAAAGTACAAAATAATTGAATAAATTCAATCAGATCTTAAAAAGATTTACAAGTACTAAACCGAAACCATTTAGAAGGTAACTTAGAAAAATATAGTTGTCAACCTTTTTTTAGAGTCTAATAGCAAAATTTAAAAATTCAAAATAGCTTATTACTAAAAGTGATAATTTTTGACATTTCCGAAACAACATTTATTATCCCGACTTCTGGAAGGACGTACTGTTACGATATCGTGTGTGGGAAAGTCATTATCAATGAATCGAAATCCCCGGATTCTCCTTCCGTTTTGCGACAAAAGCTTCTAATTCCTCAATCTTCGACTCTTCCATTGGCGGTTTTTGATATTCCAAAAGTGCTTGTTTCCAGATTTTATTGGCACGTTGAGCAGTGTCGAGAGAGCCTTTTTCCTGCCATTGTCCAAAATTGCTCCAATCAGAAAGTATTGGTGGATAAAAAGCGGTTTCGTATCTATCCAATGTGTGCTGCGTACCAAAAAAATGTCCTCCGGGGCCTACATCTGCAATTGCATCAAATGCCATTTCATCTTCAGAAAAAGAAAGTTCGTCCAGAAAAGATGACATCATTTGCAGTAATTCAACATCAACGATCACTTTTTCAAAAGAAGCGCAAAGTCCGCCTTCCAGCCAACCTGCAGCATGTTTAACAAAATTGCAGTGACTCTGTATCGTCGGCCAAAGTGACATCATCGACTCATAACCAGCCTGCGTATCAACCGAATTGCAGGCATTCACATTTGAAGCTCGATAAGGCAGTCGGTAACGCCGCGCCAATTGTCCGCCGATTAAAGTTGATTTGGCAAGTTCCGGAGTTCCAAAAGCTGGTGCGCCGGATTTCATATCAACATTAGAGGTGAATCCTCCATAAATCACGGGAGCCCCCGGAGCAACCATTTGTGAGAAAGCCAGCGTGGCAAGTGCTTCCGCGTTTTGTAACGACAAAGCACCAGCCAGGGTGACAGGTGCCATTGCACCTGAAAGAGTAAAAGGGGTTACACAAACAGATTGTCCACTGCGGATCATTTCAAGCATTCCCTGAATCATTACACCATCAAGCCTCAGTGGTGAAGAAGTATTGATAATCGAAATTAGACTGGGTTGCTTTTTGAGTTGCTCTCGGGTGAGTCCAAGTCCGATGCAAAGCATATCTATGCTGTCCGTGACTCGCTGTTTTCCCAGAGAATATGCATGAAAGACTTTGTCTGTCATTGTCAAATGTGTGAACGCACAATCCAGATGCCTTGTATTTGCTGGCAAATCAATAGGTTCAACCGGATATCCTCCAGTCATGTGAATGATGTTAAAATGTTGTGCCAGACGGATTAAATTTTGATAATCCTTAAAATTTCCGGGACGTCTTCCATGGTCAAGATCGGAACAGTTTGGTGTACTACCGACCATTGAATATAAAGTCCAATTCTGGCCAACTTCCAGGTTATGCTGCGGATTTCTCGCGTGAAGTGTGAACTGTGAAGGTGCTTTTGCAATATATTCTTCAATCAATTCAGGAGAAAACTTAACCATTTTCGTAGAGCGGTCGACCTCCGCACCATGTTCTTTTAGAATATCAAGAGCCTCATCGTCCAGAAAAGCGATGCCGAGTTCACTTAGAATGCGTAAACTGCCTTGATGCAGAGCTTCAATTTGGTCTGCACTCGCAATTTCAAAAGGTGAATACGGATTACGGGGCTGTTTCCAGGGCTGTTGCTGAATCCTTGCATTTGTTCTTGATTGTCCTCTTCCTCGACGTTTGTGTTCACGTGGCATAATTTGCAATTAAATAAAAGGGTTTGAGTTTTATTGATAATAAAAAGACCAATATATTTATGCTTTTCAAGCAAGTATCAGTCTCAACTCAGCATGATATGATTAGAGGCCTGCAGTGGGTTGAGCAATGTTTAAACCAGCAAAATGTATGAAAGAACAGTGTTCTTGAATCACTTGAAATAATCCCGGCAAAATGGATTTGATGAAGTCCTAGTCCCCTGGAGGTACACGATGAATACCGCACATCCTGTCTGCCAGCCAGTTTTGATAACGATGCAGAGGTTCCTCGAACTCGTAACACATACGTCCACCGTTGAAAGCTGTGTTGCTCAAGCCAGCTTGAACACGTTCTACTATTCCCAAATCCTGGGTATTCACCATGTCCCAAAATGTCGTCAATTCCTTAAACATCGCGTCATGAGATTCATTGTCCAAGGTTTCAGGAGGTGTGAGCAGAAAAGTCCGTTCTCTGGTTTGGTTAGCACGAATTGGGTCTGTGATCATACAAAAAGCATGATTAGGTAAGATGGTGAATGTGACATTAGGGAAAACACAAATGTGATATGCTGCTTTCCGGTGTTCTTTGTCTAAACCTTCTACCGCAGGAAGATTAAGCCAGACAGAATCCACATCCCTTGAGACAGGAGTAGTCAGCATTCCGGTATACATGCCTGCTCCCTGACTACGGTGGTGATCTTCCATTCGGGAGACATTTGTGAGTTCTGGATGCACGAAAGGCAGGTGGTAATACTCCATAAAATTTTCTTCAATTAATTTGTAATTGGAGTCCACATCGTAATTCTTAACTCCGGAAATTTTCCAGTTTTCCAAACCATGCGACTGAAATTTTTCAGGCAAATCTCCTAGCCATTCCTCAAGTTCTGTAGGTTTCGAACTCAGGTTAACGAAAATCAAAAATCCCCAACTCTGAACTGTTACTGGTAAGAGCCCATAATCTTTTTTGTCAAATCTTTTTATATCCAGTATTTCATTGGTTTTGGCTGAGGAAGAGGGGCTGTCGACGGATTTCTTATTTTGAAACATTGACGTTCCTAAACATTTTCCATCGAGACCATACACCCATGCGTGATAAGGGCAACGGATGCTTTTATTTTTACAGCTTTCCTCAAGCAACTTAGAACCACGATGACGACAGACATTATAAAAAGCTCCCAGATTTCCCGTTTTGTCACGTATAATCAAAATCGAACGTCCGGCCACTTCCGTAACCAGGATGTCTCCTGGGTTGCTGACTTGAGGTAAACAACCTGCCGCAACCCATCCATTGGAAAACACCTTTTCCTGCTCCAGAGCAAAAAACTCTGGAGTTGTGTATGCAGCAGGAATTAAAGTTGATGCTTGATCAACCGGCAGGCGGCTTTGACTGTAAGTTTCCGCTTGAGTAAAAATGTTGCTTTGCATTTCTGCTTCATTAAAATTACAAATTTATTAAAATGTAGAGTCAACGGTGTTCTGAAATTGCGCTTCATAATGTGACTTCAGTCTTTGTGCGGCTGAAACAGAGTTGCGCATGAGGTAGGAAACTGTTACGGGGCCAACCCCGCCGGGCACGGGTGTTATCCAGCCGGCCTTTGCAGAACATGAATCGAAATCGCTATCCCCGACTATTCTGCTTTTTCCCTGTTCATCTGTAACACGGTTAATGCCGATATCTATCAAAGTTGCTCCGGATTTGAGCATATCCGCCGTGATGAGATTTGGTTTTCCAACTGCTACAAAAACCGCATCAGCACGTCGTGAATGATCTGCCACATCTTTAGTCATATGATGACAGACTGTCACCGTCGCTCCTTCTGCCATCAAAAGGAAAGCAATCGGTTTACCCACAATTTCTGAGTGCCCTATAACAACGACATCCAGTCCCTTCAAATCCTGACCGGTGCGTCTCAACAATTCTACGGAAGCCATGGCCGTGCATGGACCGAGCTCCAGTTCGTTGTAGACAATGTTTCCAATAGACGTAGGGTGCATTCCTTCCACGTCTTTGAGAGGATGAATGGCTTTCTGCAGAGTTTTAATGGGAATGCTTTCCGGAACAGGTCGCTGTAAAAAGATGCCGGTAATTTGTGGGTCCACGTTGAAATTGGCAATTGCTGCCTGTAGTTCATTGGCGGAAATATCATACGGATATTCTTTTTCTTCAAAGATAATTCCAACTTGCTCTGCTTTTAGACGCTGATTCCTGATGTAAAGATCAACTGCGGGGTTTGTTCCAACTTTGATTGAAATCAGCTTCGGATACCAACCGCTTAATTTTAATTCAGAAACTTTTCTGGAAACATCCTCAAGAATGTCTTTGGCAATCTGCTTGCCGTCCAAGATGTTTGCACTCATTTTTTCCTCCTCCTTTTTTCCTCTTCATGTTTTATGGGCAAAACGATCTCCCTTTTAATTTTTTATGATTTCCCAGTCTTCAACAACAGATGTGATGAAATTGCAAATTAGTAAATGATTATTTGCGATATCAACAATGATGATGAACCATTATTGGGGATAACATTAATTGATTTTAAAAGAACAATATTAGGTTCTTCCTCGTCTGCTAAAATGTGCAGGACTCTATCAATAACGACAACATTTTTTCTGCAAATGGTACAAAATCCAAAACATCAGCTACTATCCCTTCAACTGAAAAATTTTCTTTGTCGGCATCTTCCAGCATTAGCGCTATACCGGTTTACGAAGTATCTACGCCAAGAACTGTATGCCCTTTTCCGGCAATAAACAAGGTGTCTCTTTCTTGACTGCTGTCCAAACCAAGAATCGTTGCGCTTTCTTTGTCTTATTTCGTAAAAAATCAATAATATCAATGGACAATTTACCGTAAACGTTGCTTTTGTTTTGCTACTCTATTTCATAATTTGTCATCACCTAAGCTCGCATGCTTCGTCCTTTTGGATCAAAAAGCGCTACTTCCTGCAAAGTTGCGGAACAGCGTTGACCAAGAATTTCGATGGACCAGCCGTGTTTTTCGTCCGCGATTTCTTTCGGTACATAGCCCATGGCCACAGAAACTCCTGAATTGTGGGCGTATCCTCCAGAAGTTACCCAGCCTTTTACTTCGTCAGGCGTGTTTTTGTGAGGACCTCCGTTGAACCAAATTGGTTCATCACCAATTACATCGGCGTCTTCGACATCCACTACAAAAGTACGCAACCGTAGTGTATTACTTGATTTTACAGCATCTGACTTTTCCTGAATGGCAGCGCTTTTTCCAATGAAATCAGCATCTTTATCAACCGCTACAAAACGGCCAAGTTCTGCTTCATACGGTCCGTAAATAGGGCGGTATTCTCTGGCCCATGAACCGTAGTTCTTTTCGAGACGCAAGGCATTCAGGGCACGGAGGCCGAAAGAACGGATTCCGAATTCTTCCCCATCTTTCTGCAGAAGTTCGAGCACATAACGTTGAACATCTGCTTCCATCCACAATTCATAACCCAAATCTCCGGTGTAGCTGACACGCCCCACCAGACAGGAAGCATTGCCGATTTCCATTTTACGGATATCCATAAAACGAAAGGCTGTTTTGGAAACATCCTCATCAGTAACCTTGGACAACAGTTCATATGATTTCGGTCCTGCAATCGAAAGTCCGACAATTCCTGTTCCGTGTGGAATGACTTGGACATCTGCCGTTTCAGGTAGATGCTCTGTCAGGCTCTCTTCAAACCAGCGTAAATGATATTCTTCCGCGATGCCAGAACCGATGATGTAAAATTCTTCAGAATCGAGATTCGAGAGAGTAAAATCTCCAATCAGCTTCCCGTTTTGGTTAAGCATCGGAGCAAGTGTCATTCGTCCGGGTTTAGGAATCCTGCAAGCCAAAATGAGATCCAGCCAATCAGCAGCCCCAGAACCAACTACAGAATATTTCGCAAATCCGGAAATTTCAAGCAAGCCTACACCTTCACGGACCGCCTTAACTTCTGCGGCAACGTGTTCAAAATCAGTGGAACGCCGCCATGAGAATTTATCTTTTATACCTTCAGGTGCAAACCAGAGTGGTACTTCCAAACCATAAGATTCACCCATTTGCGCACCTGCGGTAAGCATTTTGTCGTAAATTGGAGTAGTCCTGAGTGGCCGACCTGCGGGAAGTTCTTCATTTGGAAAGCGAATTGAAAAGCGGCGTGAATAATTTTCCTGTACCTTGGCGTTAGTGTAGGGACGCGTAGCCCAGTCACCAAAACGGCTGACATCCATGCCAAAAACATCAAAGCCTGGATCACCGTCGATCATCCAGTTTGCGAGAGCCAAACCAACACCACCGCCTTGACTGAATCCGGCCATCACCGCACAGGCACACCAAAATCCCGGAAGCCCGCGAACTGGACCGATCAATGGATTTCCGTCAGGAGCGAAGGTGAAGGGGCCGTTGATGACATTTTTAATTCCTGCATTCTCAAACGCCGGAAAATGCTTGAAGCCGACTTCCAGCGAAGGTGCGATTCGCTCCAGATCCGGTGGTAATAAATCCTGTCCGAAATCCCATGGAGTTTCTTTGGGTGACCATGGTTTACACGCTTTTTCATAGGTTCCCATCAGCATGCCCATTTGTTCCTGACGCAAATAGAGTTCACCGTCGAAATCAACTGCATGCGGAATTTCGTGTCCTTTTTCCTTGTTGAATGCTGCTACTTCCGGCATATCTTCTGTCAGCAAATACATGTGTTCCA
>Ga0209558_1003083_pt1 | contig 10436 bp, 8 predicted proteins | sample SaaInlV_150m_DNA_3_FD_184674 | JGI IMG/M metagenome (GOLD analysis project Ga0209558, IMG submission 184674) | Marine microbial communities from expanding oxygen minimum zones in the Saanich Inlet - Saanich Inlet SI074_LV_120m_DNA (SPAdes) (version 2) | ecosystem: Environmental > Aquatic > Marine...
GCATTGAAGGTCGCATCGACCGGACCGTCACCGGTCGCCTTCGTCGATCTGACCTCGCCGTCTACTTCGAGTTCGAGTTCCGCCGTCTGCGGGCCGACCGAGCCGCACACCACCTGCAACGACAGGAACTTCATCCGGTCGTTGCCGCGTACGATCTCATCGTCGACGAGGGTCACGATATCCTCATCGAAAATTTCACGTTTCTTGTCGGCCAGCGCCTTGAACCGGCGAAATGCGTCCTGGAACGCATTGTCGCCCATCTCGTAGCCCAGCTCTTTCAGTTTTTCCTTGAAAGCGGCGCGCCCCGACAATTTGCCGAGCACCAGCTTGGACTGGTTCAGTCCGACCGATTCAGGCGTCATGATTTCATAGGTGTTGGCGTTCTTGAGCATGCCATCCTGATGAATGCCCGATTCATGGGCAAACGCATTGGCCCCGACGATGGCCTTGTTCGGCTGCACGGTGAAGCCCGTCACGGTGGAAACCAAGCGCGAGGCCTTGATAATGCCTTCGGTCTTAATGTCCGTGGTAAAAGGCATGTGGTCGTGACGCGTTTTCAACGCCATGACGACTTCTTCCGCCGCCGCATTGCCGGCCCGTTCGCCCAGTCCATTAACGGTGCATTCGACTTGCCGGGCACCGGCTTGAACCGCTGCCAGAGAATTTGCCACTGCCAATCCCAAATCATTGTGGCAATGAACCGAAATAATCGCCTTATCGATATTCGGCACCCTGTTCATGAGCATCGAAATTAATGCCGAAAATTCGTCAGGCACCGCATAACCAACGGTGTCAGGAACATTGATGGTCCCGGCCCCAGCCTCAATGGCCGCCTCGACACAGCGACAGAGGAAATCATGATCGCTGCGCGATCCATCCTCGCACGACCATTCAACATTATCGGTGAATTTCCGCGCATAAGTAACGCTATCAATCACCTTTTCCAATACCGCGTCCGGCTCCATCTGCAGCTTATACTTCATATGCAGCGGGCTGGTGGCGATAAAGGTGTGAATACGACCACTTTCGGCAGGTTTAATTGCTTCAGCGCACCGGTCGATATCCATGTGGGTGGCACGTGCCAAGCCGCAAATTGTCGAGTTTTTTATAGTCTTGGCGATTTCGTTGACGGCTTCAAAGTCACCATCGGAGGCGATTGGAAAGCCCGCTTCGATGACATCCACGCCCATTTCTTCGAGGACTTCTGCAATCCGCAGTTTTTCATCCAAGGTCATGGAAGCGCCTGGCGACTGCTCACCATCGCGCAATGTGGTATCAAATATTATAATTCGGTTGTTGTCGTTGCTCATAGTCTTAGTCCTTTTCCTTACAACTCAGTGTGATGCTTTTTTCGCTCCCCTGAGATCGGCGGACGTCCATCGGACGACACGAACCCGTACTCAGGGGCACCTAAGTCGTAGGCCTAAAGAAAGGACCGGCAGGGAGGGAGCACACACGCGAATGCGCCGACGAACCATGGGGTCCGTAGCATTCATTTTGCCTGCGATTTTTCCAACTGTATTCAAAACCGTTACCTGCCGTAATGTGAAGATCAATGTTCGCATCAATCTCTTAATATAGAGCTAAAAGGAGAGATGGCTGTATTCGACGAATATGTCAACTGGAATTTTGCTGAATTTGTCTTGTGAGACGAAGCGTTTAGGCCCAATTTTAAAAACTCAGGAGAATCATAACCCGTAGAAAAGATAGACTCTAAACATGACAACATGCCCGTGCGGTTCTAAAAAAAATTTTGATGCCTGTTGCGAACCTATTATTGCAGGAACACCAGCCCCAACTGCCGAAGCATTAATGCGGTCTCGTTATTCCGCCTACGTCAAAGGCAATATCGACCACATTGAAAAGACCCACGGGAAAGAAGTCCGCGATGACTACAATAGATCAGCGGCGGAAAGCATGGCCAACAGCGTTAAGTGGCTCAGCCTGGACATAAGAGAAACAACGGGCGGCGGGACTGAGGATAATACAGGCACTGTCGAATTTGCTGCTACATTTCATCAGGATGGTGAAGACCGTATGCATCACGAACGCTCTGACTTCAAACGCGAACAAGGACAATGGGTGTATACGGGAGGCCAGATGAACCCCCGGGGTGAACCAAGACGAGTTCAAAAAGTTGGACGTAACGAACCCTGCCCCTGCGGATCAGGAAAAAAGTTCAAAAAATGCTGCGGTGCTGCATGATTATGATGGTCTAAAAAATGGAACGCCGTTTCGACTGTACCGCCTGCGGAAAATGTTGCACTGGTTGGTTGCCTTTGACCCTCGACGATGCACTCACACACGCTGACCGCTTCCCGCTTTTTGTCATTTGGAGCCCACTGCGCCAGGGTGGCAGATCGTTTGATGAAACTGCCCGACAGGGGCTCACCCTCAAGCTAAAACGGGGCAAGAAAGCCGCCGTTCGAATTTATCCAGCGTCCTATATCCCGCCGTCCATGGCGTGCTCTGAACTCACAGATGACGGCCTTTGCCGGCTTCACCCAAACAAGCCACTCCGCTGCCGCACCATGCCCTTTTCTGCGGCCCGTGATGAAACCGATCAAACCGATCTGTTGATCCCTAAGCCGGGCTGGCTCTGTGATACATCTGAAGAAGCCGCCGTTGTTTACCAAGGTAAAAAAGTGATCACGCGAGAAAGCTTTGATCTCGAACGTCACGCGCTTGAGCAGGACGCTGAAATTCTGGTCCCTTATGCTGAATGGCTACTGGAGAGCGTACCCACATTGAGACCGGAATTGATGAAGGTTGCCATGAAACCAACCGGCGGCCACATCGTCCTGAACTTTACGACATTAATTCCCCGAATGCCGAAGGTTGATATGTATGATTTCGCCGCCAAACAAGCGCCGGTGTTACGGACATTTGCCGAAAAAACCGCAAATATCCCGGAATTCGACGAATATCACCAACGCTACAATCGGTATGCCCGAGAATTAGATCGGATTAACAATTGAAACCAATCAAATGAATTGGGAAAATCTCAAACGCTTGTTAGGGTAGTGATCAAACGAGGGGGAGACATACGAAGTGCGAAATATTCATATCGACGGTGGTCGCCTTTGGGACACCCTGATGGAGATGGCGAAAATCGGTGCGACTCCGAAAGGTGGATGCCGTCGGTTGGCGCTGACCGATCTGGATAAGCAAGGCCGCGATCTATTTGTTTCCTGGTGTCAAAGTGCCGGCTGCACAGTCCGTGTGGATTCTATCGGCAATATGTTCGCCCGTCGCCCTGGCAAAGATAACACCTTGGCGCCAATCACCACAGGAAGCCACCTTGACACCCAGCCCAGCGGTGGGAAATTTGACGGCGTCCTGGGCGTGCTGGCGGGATTGGAAGTCATCCGCACCCTTAACGACCACAAAGTTGAAACCGAGGCTCCCGTCGAAGTCTGCGTCTGGACCAACGAAGAAGGCACCCGATTTGCTCCCTCCATGATGGGATCAGGCGTTTTTGCGGGGGCCTTCGATATTGACGAAATCAAAGCCGCCGAAGACACCGAGGGTGCAACACTTGGCGCAGAACTGGAACGCATTGGGTATGCCGGCGACGAACCCGCAGGCGGACACGAGATGGGCGCTTACTTCGAGCTGCACATCGAACAAGGGCCAATCTTGGAAGCCGAGGAAAAAACCATCGGCGTGGTGGGCGCTGCTAACGGCCAAGGCTGGTACGATATTACCGTCACCGGCCAAGATTCCCATGCGGGTCCGACCCCCATGCCTGCGCGAAAAGACGCCTTGGTCACAGCGTCGAAGATTGTGCAGGAAATTAATCGCATTGGTCACGATCATCCCCCCTTCGGTGCTGCCACTGTCGGCTTCATGCAGGTCAGCCCGAATTCCAGAAACGTGATCCCCGGCAAAGTTATATTTTCGGTTGATATGCGTCATCCAGAGGCTGAAGCACTGGCACATATGGAACAAGAATTACGAACCTATTGCGAAGACCTCTCCCAACAGACCGATATGGGTGTTGAAGTCTCCAAAATTTGGGCCTTGGAGCCGACACAATTTGACAAAGATTGTGTTGATGCAGTTCGGGAAGGCGCCACGCTTTGTGATTACGACCAAATGGAAATCGTCTCAGGTGCCGGGCATGATGCAATTTACGTCGCCCAAGTCGCACCAACCGCGATGATTTTTGTGCCCTGCGAAAACGGCATCAGTCACGCCGAAATTGAATATGCCAGCAAGGAACACTGCGCCGCCGGGTGTGATGTCCTGTTGCACGCGATCCTTAATCAAGCGGGCACAGCGGGCTAAGAAAAATAATTATGAAGAAGGAAACTCGTAAATGGCTTTAGATTTAATTTTACGCAATGCCCGCATTGTCGGCTCAGCCCCAGATGCGCCCTTGCAAGACATCGGAATTCAAGACGGGAAAATCACCGCCATAGAACCAGCACTGTCGGCCGAAGGCGAAGAAATTGAAGTCGAGGGCTGCATGGTGTCGCCGGGTCTGGTCGAAACGCATATTCATCTCGATAAGTCACGCATTCTCGACCGCAGTTCGCCGTCGCCCAACCGGGGTACCGACCACATGAAACGGGTGTCTGCTGTCAAACACACGTTTACGGTCGACGATGTCTACGAACGGGCACAGGCCTCTTTGGAATCCTGCCTGATCAATGGCACCACCCACATGCGCACCCATGTGGAAGTCGACCCCAACGTCGGCATGAATAGTTTTTACGCATTGGAACAACTGGTCAAAGATTACGCCTGGGCGATTGACCTCGACCTCTGCGTCTTCATACAAGAAGGACTAACCGGCGTCCCCGGCGCCGACGAAAATTTAGTCGCGGGGGTGGAACGCGGTGCCGAGGCAATTGGTGGCGCGCCCAGTTATGATAGCGACCGCCCCGCGCAAATCCGCCGTATATTCGAGCTCGCCAAGGAATATGACATCGACGTTGATATTCACCTCGATGTCGGGCACGTCGCCGAAGACATGGATATTCATTTGGTGTGTGAACTGACCGAGCAAATCGGCTGGGGCGGACGGGTCGCCATCGGGCATGGTTCCAAGTACGCGGCCATGAACCCAGCCGAATTGGCCGAATTGGGCAAAAAACTTTCTGATTACGGCGTCACGGTTACTGTCCTACCGGCAACTGATCTGTTCACCCAAGGCCGCCACCAAGACCACAGCGTTATTCGCGGTGTCGCCGACGTCAACGCCCTGATGAACGGCGGCGCAAATTGCTGCCTGTCGACCAATAACATCCTCAACCCGTTCACCCCTTTCGGTGATGGCTCCATGGTGCGCATGGCCAACATGTACGCCAACGTCGCCCAACGCGGCACAGCCGACGAACTCACCCAATGCTTCGACATGCTAAGCTACAGCCCCGCCAAACTGCTTGGTCGAGACGACTACGGCGTTGAAGTCGGCAAGCAAGCCGACCTCGTCGTCTGGGACGCGAAAACAGCCGACGAAACCATCGCCACCAACGCGCAAGCGCTTTTCGGCTTTAAACGCGGGCGGCGGACGTTTACGAGGACGCGGGCAGAGTTGCATCGGCCGTAACACAGCATCTTGCCGATTGAGGCAAGCCGATCTATTCTGAGTTGCGTTCGCAATTAGTTGGTTCGAGGAGAAGATAGATGCAGTTGATCGATCTGAGTAAAGATCTCACCCATATGATGCCGCGGCTGCCTAATCACCCATCTATTGTTATTACGAATTACGCCACACATGACGAGGTTCGTGAAGCGGATGGGTATGAGTTTACATGCTCAACCCTGTCGCTTGCGATGGGGGATCATTCCGGCACACACGTTGATGCGCCAATTCACTTCGATTCCAGCCATCAAGCGAAATCCATAGATGAGACGCCGTTGGAGGATTATTTCACCGAGGCGGTATGTCTGGACCTGTCACACAAGGAACTAAAATCTGACATTTCCATCGATGATCTGAAAAAAGCAATCGAGGTCGCAGGCGTGGATATTCGGCCTCGTGATACGGTGCTGCTGCACATGGACTATCACCGCCGGGCGCAAGGCACACCCGGATACTTGACCGACTTTCCGGGACTGACAAAGGAATCTGCAACCTGGCTCGGCGAACTAGAGATCGTAAGTTTCGGCGTCGAAGCGGTGAGCCCTGGGCGACCGGGGCGGCATAATTTTGAGGTCCATCACGTTTGTCGGGATTTGGGCTTCACCCATATGGAAGGCCTCGTCAATATGGAGAAACTTGTGGGCAAGGGCCGCTTCAAATTTATTGGGTTCCCACTGAAGATCAAGGGCGGAACAGGAAGCCCGATCCGCGCTGTTGCCTGGCTTGATGGCTAAATAAAAGCCACGCCTCGAAGGGCGCGGCTTAAATCGTTTAGACTTTTCAGAACGGCTTAGTTCTTAGACTTATCGACCAAAGCATTTTCTGAAATCCACGGCATCATGTCGCGCAGCCGCTGACTGACTTCTTCGATGTGGTTGGCTTCGGACGCCTTACGTTGGGCTTTAAAGCTTGGGCAACCAGCTTCGTTTTCAAGCATCCAATCGCGCACGAATTTTCCTTTTTGAATGTCGTCCAAAATATCCTTCATACGTTCCTTAACACCCGCATCGATGACCCGAGGACCACTGGTGTAGTCGCCGTATTCAGCGGTGTTGGAAATCGAATAACGCATGTTGGCGAGGCCGCCTTCATAGATCAGATCGACAATCAATTTAACTTCGTGCACGCATTCGAAGTAAGCCATTTCAGGTGCGTACCCAGCTTCGACTAAGGTATCGAACCCAGCTTGGATCATTGAGGTCAAACCGCCGCAAAGCACCGCCTGCTCACCAAATAAGTCAGTTTCGCATTCTTCCTTAAATGTCGTGCCGATAACACCGGCGCGGCCACCCCCGATGGCTGACGCATAGGCCAGTCCAATATCGTGGGTGTTGCCGCTGGCGTCTTGTTCAATAGCCAGCAAGCACGGAACACCGGCACCACGGACGTATTCAGAACGCACCGTGTGGCCCGGGCCCTTCGGCGCAACCATAAAGACGTCGAGATCAGGACGGGGTTCGATCAGTTGAAAGTGAACGCAAAGACCATGAGCGAAAGCAAGCGCTGCGCCCTGCTTCATGTTGTCACGCAGGTCCGCCGCGTAAAGTTTGGCCTGGCCTTCATCCGGGGTCAGGACCATAACGATGTCGGCCCAGGCTGCCGCTTCAGCATTCGACATGACCTTAAGGCCTTCGCCTTCGGCTTTGGCGATGCTGCCGGAACCCGGACGCAGACCGATCACCACATCCTTCACACCACTGTCGCGCAAGTTAAGCGCGTGGGCATGACCTTGGCTACCATAGCCAAGGACGGCGATCTTCTTCTCTTTAATCATGTTAACGTCGGCGTCTCTATCGTAGTAAACTTGCATAGTCTTACCTCTTCAAAGGAACCAAATTGGTCAAATTAGAAATTACGAAATGAAGCTTTATACCAAATTGCAGTAATAATGACTCATAGAGATCGCAAATACGGTCCGTCGGGTAGGAGAAATGTCGCAGGCGATGCCTGGCATCGGCAAGATTTTTGGACGCCCTCCGACGGGCCATATTTGCGACCAAAGCGGCGACATACCAAGGCTTTCGGGCAGCGTCAAGCACGCCTTGTGATGCAGAGCATCACCGCGCCGCACGCTCCTTGCCGAAAACCTTGGTATGTCGTCTCTATGGGTCATTATTACTGCAACTTGGTATTAGGTGAGCGGATCAATTCCCCGCGCAATGGCAGCGACGCCGGTGCGCGAAACATCGATAAGCCCCAATGGCTCCATGAGTTTAATAAAAGCATCCAACTTCCCGGTGTCTCCGACGATTTCGAAAACGAATGATTCGTTGGAACTATCAAGGGCGCGAGCCCGAAAGATATCCGCGATGCGCAAAGCTTCGACACGCGCGTCGCCGGTCCCTTGGACCTTTACCAACGCCAGTTCCCGTTCCACATGCGCCCCAAACAATGTCAGGTCCCGCACATTATGAACCGGAACCAAACGGCCCAGTTGCGCCTTGATCTGTTCGATAATCATCGGTGTGCCTGAGGTTACAATGGTAATGCGCGAAAGATTTTCGTGGATGTCTGTTTCCGCCACGGTCAAGCTCTCGATGTTATACCCGCGACCGGAAAACAACCCGACCACGCGCGCCAATACGCCGGATTCATTATCAACCAGAACCGCGATGGTGTGCTTTTCAATTGTCGTTTCGATCGGTGTCACGTTCTTATTTCCCAGAAATTTTACCCGAAAATAGTCTCAGTACTCTAAACCAGAACCATGCCTTCTTCGGATATGGGTTGTTCAGCCTTATCCTCTGGTCCCAGTAACATTTCGTTGTGCGCCGCACCAGATGGAATCATCGGGAACACATTCTCCGCCGGATCAACACAGATATCAGCGATGACCGCCTTGTCCGAGTCGATCATGGCTTTGATCACGTCATCCAATTCATCAAGCTTGGTCGCCCGCAGGCCTTCGGCCTGAAATGCTTCGGCCAATTTAACGAAATCGGGCAGCGAGTCCATGTAACTTTCAGCATATCGGCCACCATGCAACAATTCCTGCCATTGGCGCACCATGCCAAGATACTGGTTGTTCAAGATGAAAACCTTCACCGGCAATTTACACTGAGCAATTGTCGACATTTCCTGAATGTTCATCAGGGTCGATGCTTCGCCAGCAATATCAACAACCAATGCCTCCGGGTGCGCCACTTGCACGCCCATGGCCGCAGGCAAACCATAGCCCATGGTACCCAGACCGCCAGATGTCATCCAGTGATTGGGTTTATCAAAATGATAGAACTGTGCCGCCCACATTTGATGCTGACCAACCTCGGTCGTGATAAACACGTCTTCCCGATCTTTGGTCATCTCGTACAAACGCTGGATCGCATATTGTGGTTTGATAAGACCGCTGTTTTCATCGAATTTCAGGCAGTCTTTCTTGCGCCAGGTATTGATCTCAACCCACCAGTCTTCTATCGCTGTTTTGTCTTGTTCAGTCGGGTCAGCCTTCCAGGCCTCAACCATATCGGTGAGCACGCTGCCGACGTCGCCAATAATCGGCAAATCAACGGCAACGTTTTTGTTCACGGAAGACGGATCAATATCGATGTGAATCTTTTTCGATCCCGGCGAGAATTGATCAAGCCTGCCGGTGATCCTATCATCAAACCGAGAACCAACCGCGAGCATCACATCACAATCATGCATCGCCAAATTGGATTCATATGTTCCGTGCATGCCGAGCATACCGACGAATTGTTTATCAGATGCCGGAAATGCGCCAAGCCCCATGAGCGTCAATGTACACGGCGCACCTGTAAGGCGAACCAATTCGGTCAGCAACTCAGACGCGTGCGGGCCAGAATTGATCACCCCGCCGCCGGCATAGATGATCGGCTTCTTAGCAGCCTTCAGCATCTTCACGGCTTCGCGGATCAACGCGCTGTCGCCATCCATCTGCGGCTTATAGGTTTTGTGTTCGACATCAAGCGGTGGCGTGTAGTCACCCGTCGCATTCATCACGTCTTTTGGAAAATCGATCAGAACCGGGCCGGGCCTGCCGCTACGCGCAACGTAGAACGCTTCGTGCACAGTCTCCGCCAGACTATCCACGTCTTTTACCAGGTAATTGTGTTTCGTGCAGGGACGCGTGATGCCTGTAATATCGGCTTCCTGAAACGCATCATTACCAATCAAATGCGTCGGCACTTGTCCCGTAATACAAACTACGGGAATACTATCCGACATGGCATCGCAAAGGCCGGTCACAGCATTAGTCCCGCCAGGGCCTGAGGTCACTAGGACGCAGCCGACCTTGCCGCTGGACCGAGCATAGCCTTCGGCTGCGTGCATGGCTCCTTGTTCGTGACGCACCAGAATATGACGCAGCTTGTTCTGCTTGAAGATGGCATCGTAAATAGGCAGCACGGCACCGCCCGGATATCCGAACACCGTATCCACGCCCTGATCGACCAAAGCCTTAATCAGGATCGTTGCGCCATTATATTGCTCATCACTCAATTCGTTCGACATCTTTCACCCACGCCTTCAATTCGGTCTGCTTCTAATAGTGAATTAGACGATCACCGCCTCATGGCTCTTCCATGCGAGCGACCGCGCCTTCCCAGGTATCCCTCAAGAAGGCGGAAACCTAATCGTTCGTATCTAGCGGGTCAATACAAAATTTCGAATAAATGAAAAGATTTTTTCCTTTTGACTTTCCGAATATTGCTCAAATACCCCTAAATTGGGTTCTATTTGGTTACGAAACCAAGTCATTTGTCGTTTTGCCAGATTTCGAGATGCGCGCTTGGCGTCATCACATGCTGTTTCCAAGGTTTGTTGTCCCTGCAAATATCGCCCCAGTTGCGGCACACCGACAGCCTTCATGGCCGGTAGGCCCGGG
>Ga0209558_1003120_pt1 | contig 10363 bp, 11 predicted proteins | sample SaaInlV_150m_DNA_3_FD_184674 | JGI IMG/M metagenome (GOLD analysis project Ga0209558, IMG submission 184674) | Marine microbial communities from expanding oxygen minimum zones in the Saanich Inlet - Saanich Inlet SI074_LV_120m_DNA (SPAdes) (version 2) | ecosystem: Environmental > Aquatic >...
ATGAAATTGGATCATTTGGTGGCGGACAAACTCTATTTAGTTTTTCATGGGATGATGCTTTTATTGCAGCGATGCAAGATGACAGTCCTATTAAAAATAAAGTAGGTACAGCTCCCCTTCCAGGCGCAGATAAAGTTTGGAACAGAGTATCTGGAAAATGGGATAACAAATATAACCAAGCACCGTACATCGTATGGGGTTGGGCAGTAGGTGTTGCTAAGAAAAGTAAAGTACAAGAGATGGCGTTTGACTATCTATGTTTCTTTTCTAACGGAGCAAACCACCAAGCTGACTTAGCTATTGGTAACTTTGGAGTAAATCCATTTAAAAACTCTGATTTTGATCCAAAACTTTACACAGAGACTATGGGTTGGGATAAAGAGATTGCGGAATCATACACTAAAACACTTAAAGACATGGAAAAAAGTAAAAATAGAGTTTTCCCTTTAAGAGTTCGTGGTGTGTTTGAATTCACTAGTGCAGTTGCAACTGGAACTTCTAAGGCTTTAGCTGGTCAGCTATCTCCTCAAGAAGCTTTAGATGAAGTTGCTAAAGAGTGGGAAGCAATTGTCAAAAGAGTTGGTAAATCAGCAGTACAAGAAGATTATGCTGTTGGTGTCAAAATGGAAGACAACAAGTTATAAAAATAAATTTATATGGCCACTTTTAATTAAGTGGCCATATACTCATACTTACAATACAATCAAAATTCAAAGTCATGAACTTTAAACATAAATACGTTTTTTTATTTCCTGGTTTATTTGTTCTTATAGGTATCTTAATTTTCCCAATAATATTTGTAGTTCGTTTAAGTTTATCAGGCTGGAATAGTTACAATGGTTTAAATTTTATAGGTCTTGAAAACTATGTAAGATTATTTACAGATGACCCACGATTTTGGGAGTCATTTTTTAGACTAAGTTTTCTATCAGTTACAACTGTTGTTCTTCAATATGTAATTGGTTTTGCATTAGCACACATGGTTTGGAAAGATATTAAGTTTCAAAGATTTTTTAGAGTACTTTTCTTAATTCCAATGATGACAACTCCAGTTATTATGACTGTTATTTGGAGAACTTTTTTTCATGAATCTCTAGGTCCAGTGAATGATATTCTAGGTAACTTTGGATTTGCACCAAAATGGCTCACAGATCCTACTTTAGCAAAATTTACAGTTATTATTGTTGAAGTTTGGCAATGGACACCATTTATGTTTTTACTATTGCTAGCAGGCCTTTTATCACTTCCAAAGGAACCCTTTTTAGCGGCTGCAATTGATGGAGCTAGCCCAATTAGAAAATTTATTTATGTAACATTTCCATTAATGGCACCAATTTCTATTGGGGCAATAATTATTAGGTTAATTGAGGCTTCAAAAATAATGGATACTGTTTATGTGTTAACTTCAGGTGGACCTGGGACATCAACTGAAACATCAAGTTTCTATATTTTTATTAAAGGCTTGAGAGAGTTTCAAATGGGCTATGCAGCCTCCATGTCATTCACTTATCTAATAATAATGATCATAAGTTTAACTGTTATAGCAAAAGTATTAACCAAATTATTACTCAAAGATTAGATATGGGAAAATTATACACATTTTTAAAATATTTTTTTATAACTATTTGGACAGTATTTGTGGTGGCGCCTTTTCTTTGGGCACTTACAACTTCTTTCAAAGATTTTAATTCAGTTAATGGAGGTGTTACTTATATTCCATGGGTTGATTTTGAACCAAACCTAGAAGGTTGGAGAGTTTTAATTAAATCACCAGCACAAGGAGGAGTAGATATCGTTGAGCCGTATTTTAATAGCTTGTTTGTAACGTGTACTGCAAGTTTAATTAGTATAATACTTGGAACATTATCTGCCTATGCTCTCTCAAGATATACTTTTAAAGCAGGTCCTATAAAAAATAACGACATTACTTTCTTTTTTATTTCTCAAAGAATTATGCCACCAATTGTTTTATCAATACCTTTCTTTTTATTCTTAGGGGCAGTCAATTTATTGGATAGTCTAATTGGGTTAATTGTTGTTTATATTGTTTTGTTAATGCCTATAGCAGTTTGGATTATGGTTGATTTCTTCAACAAAGTGCCAAGAGAAATAGATGAAACAGCATTAATAGATGGATGCAATCCTTATCAAGCATTTTTCAAAGTTGTATTACCAAATTCAATACCAGGTTTAATTGTTGCTGGAATGTTTTGCATAATATTTGGATGGATTGATTTCTTTTTTGCATTTATTTTAACTTTTACTGAAGTGCAGTTATTGCCAGTTAAAATAGTAGCCTTAAACTCTTCAATTACTCCATGGTGGAGTTTGTCTGCTTCAGCATTAATTTCTGTAGCACCATTAATTGTAGTTGCATTTGTTGTAGAAAGATACTTGTCAAAAGGAAATTTGTCTGGAGCAATTAAGTAATGAATTTAGTGGGGGAAAATTTATCATACAAATTAACTGAAGAGTTACAGTTAAGAAAAATCTCTTTTAATTTTGAAAAAGGAAAATTGTACACAATCTTAGGAAGAACGCTTTCTGGGAAAACTACCCTATTAAAAACAATAGCAGGACTACTTATGCCAGATAGTGGATCAATTAAATTCGAAGATAAGAATTTTTTAGAAATACCAGTGTGGGAAAGAAATGTTGCTATGGTTTATCAGCAGTTTATTAACTACCCTCACTTAAATGTTTTTGAAAACATAGCTTTCCCCTTAAAACAAAGAGGTTTAGACCCTCAAAAGATTAATGATGAGGTTTTTAAATCCTTAAAATTAGTAGGACTAGAGGGTTATGAAAAAAGAAAAATCCAAGAATTATCAGGCGGCCAACAGCAAAGAGTTTCAGTTGCAAGGTCACTTGTAAAAAATGCAAAGATCTTATTGCTTGATGAACCGCTAGTTAATTTAGATTATAAGTTAAGAGAGCAATTGCGAGAAGAGTTTAAAAATATCTTTGTTAATGGCCTATCAGAGGAAAGTATTGTAATTTTTTCAACAACAGATCCTAGAGAAGCAATGGAGCTTAACGGTGAAGTTATGGTTCTTGATGAGGGTAGAGTAATACAAGTAGGTGCTGCAAAAGATATATTTGAAAATCCTAAAAATTTAAAAGTTGCTGCTATTTCAAATGACCCACCAATGAATATTTTAAAAGCTGATATAGATTCAAATAAAATAAAGTTTGAAGATATTGAAATAGATATTCCAGATCATTTATCTAAATTAAAAGATAAGAATTTTAATTTTGGTATAAGAGCGTCAGATGTTGAGTTAAATGATAATGGTTTTGAGTTTGAAGTAGAACTTGCAGAAATTAGTGGCTCAGAAACCTTACTACATCTTACTAGAGGAAATGCAAAAATTATAACCAGTATAGAAGAAGTAATGGATTTTAAAATTCGTGACAAAGTTAAAATTAATTTTAAATCAACCAAAGCTTATGCATTTGATGAAATTGGAAATTTAGTCTCATCTCCATTTGGAGGTGTTAATGTCTAAAATTAATTTAAATAAAATATCTCACTCATATAATCCAAACGATGCTAACCCAACCTATGCATTAAACCCATTTTCAATGACTTGGGAAGATGGAAAAAGATATGCAATTCTAGGGCCATCAGGATGTGGAAAAACAACAATGTTAAATATTGTGTCAGGCCTAGTAAGGCCTTCATCAGGAAAAATATTATTTGATGAAAAGGATGTTACTGATCTTAAAACTGAAAATAGAAATATTGCACAAGTTTTTCAATTTCCAGTGATTTATAGCACCATGACGGTATATGATAATTTGGCTTTCCCTTTGAGATGCAGAGACTTTTCTAAAGAAATAGTTGAAGAAAGAGTTAATTCTGTAGCAGTAACATTAAATTTAAAATCTTTCTTAAATTTACCTGCTAGAAAACTTACAGCAGATCAAAAACAATTGATTTCATTAGGTAGAGGGCTTGTAAGAGAGGATGTGGCGGCAGTTCTTATGGATGAACCTCTAACAGTTATAGATCCTGATTTAAAATTTAAATTAAGAAGAAATCTTAAAGAAATAAATGAACAATACAAAACAACTCTTGTATATGTTACTCACGATCAAAATGAAGCTATGACTTTTGCTGATAATATAATTGTTATGAGTGAAGGTGAAGTGGTTCAAACAGGAACACCTAAAGAATTATTTGAAAGACCAAATACTACCTTTGTTGGGTATTTTATAGGTTCACCGGCAATGAATTTATTTGAAACCGAAGCATCGTCCAAAAATAGTGTTAAGATTAATGATACGTTAATTAAAACAAGTACGGATTTATCAAGACTAAAAAGTAAGAAAATTAAATTGGGTATAAGATCAGAATTTATCAAGATAGCAAAAAATCAAAAAGAAAATGTAATTAGTGCCAATGTAGAAAAAGTTGAAGATCTTGGAAATTATAAATTGCTGACTGCTAAAGCTGGAAACCTTACAATAAAATCTAAAATAAGCAGAGAAACAGAAGTTCCACTAGATAAAGTAGAACTACATATACCCGAAGATAAGTGCTGCGTTTATGAAAATGAAAAATTAATTTAAATTAAAAAAATATTTTTTCAAAAAGCCTATAAAAGTCAATAGATTCACCAAATAGAAGAAAAATTTTTGACTCCAACCTAAAGGTATCTCAACCAAATTATAAAATTTTTAAGGAATTTTTTCCCGTATTAATTAAGGTATGGTTTGGTTATTTTTATATATGAAACAAATACATTTAAGCTGTCTCAAAATAATTATATTCTCAAATTTTAAATATGCTTCAAAAAAATATTAATATTGAAAGTTCAGCAAGAGAGAAAAGAATTATTAAGAGGTTAAACCTAAAAAACCTTCCTTTTGAAACATCATTGGAAGAATTTTGTAGTAAGTACATTGAGATGATAAGTGATCTTAAAGAAAGTTTTATATTAGGATCTGACAAACCTGGCATGCAATGGTGTTTATCTACAATAAAAAAATTTAAAGTTTTTTTATTAATATTTGAAGCAAATGAACTTGGAATTGAGGTCTATAAAGAAAGTATATCCAGTAAATTACCCGAATACTCCTACAAAACAATTGCCCAAATTATTGATGAAGGATTGGAAAAAGGATTTTTTATTAAAATGTCAGCACGTATCCAAAAAAAACATGATTTAAAAATTAGAAACATTAGGCCTTCAGAAGATCTTACGGTTGAATTTATAAATTCGAATATAAAAATAATATCCTCGTTAATGAAATTTTTAAAAAAACATAAATAATCTTTTTATATCAAAAGGTCAGCTATTTAACTGACCTATTACTTAAAATTTATTTGATTATATTTGAAGAAAACCCTCAGTTACGTAGATTTTAGTAATACAGCAAACATTTACGTTAATCGCTACTGTATACTTCAACCTTTAAACTTGAGACACTTTTTTTTTAATAAACTATAGAGGAGAGAAGATAATGAAAAAAATACTTTCAACATTAAGTACTTTTTTGTTCGTAAGCTCAATCGCTACTTCTGTTTTTGCTGCTGGAGATGAGGCAACAATTAAAAAATTAAGTAGCATGTACAAATCAGGTGATACAACTCAAGCAATTGTAATCCCTCAGGACACTAAATTTGCTGCAAATGTTAAGAAAAACATTTTGCCAAATATTAATTTACCTGCAGGATTTTCAATTAGTGTATTTGCTGTAGTACCTGATGCAAGACACATGGCTGTTGCAAGAAACAAAACAACAGTTTGGATTGGAACAAGAAAAGATAAAGTTTGGCAAGCAACTGATAGAGACATGGATGATATTGCAGATACTGTAGAGCAGTTTGCTCCAACAGTTAAGTTTGATATCCCCAATGGTGTTTGTTTTAGTGATGATGGCCATTTGTATGTAGCAGAAAGAAACAGAGTTTTATGGTTCCCAGCTGCTGAATATTTTATGGAAAGTCCTGACACTGTAGCTGTACCGATTATTGATCAAGGTAATTTGATACCAGTTGAGGAGGAATCTTATAACCACACGGCTAGAGTTTGTGCTGTTAATAAAGCAGACAATAAACTTTATGTTAGTTTAGGTCAGCCTCACAACGTAGCTCCAGCAGACAAATTGGATCTATACCAAGAAGTTGGAATTGGTGGAATGATTAGCTTTAATCGTTTCCCAGGAGACCTTGATAGAAAAGTTGTAGCAACTGGAATAAGAAACTCAGTTGGGCATGCTTTTAATCCTAAAGATGGATCTTTATGGTTTACTGATAACCAAGTTGACGGTATGGGAGATGAAACACCTCCAGGTGAACTAAATAAAATGCCTAAAATGGGCATGTGGTATGGTCACCCTTATACCGGTGGTGGAGAAGTTAGAACCAATGAGTATAAAGGAAAAACAATTCCAAAAGCAGATGCTGACAGATATGTTAAGCCTCAAGTTGAGATGATTGCTCATGCTGCTGACTTAGGAATGATGTTCTATACTGGAAAACAGTTTCCAAAAAAATACCATAATGCAATCTTTAGTGCGCAACATGGTTCATGGAATGCTGTAAAACCAAGAGGTGCTAGAGTTATGGTTACCTACCTAGATAGTAAAGGAAATGCTTCAAAAACAGAGCCTTTTGCTGATGGTTGGATGACTGAAATGGGCACTTATTTAGGTAGACCGGTTGATGTTCAACAATACTTTGATGGCTCTATACTAGTTTCAGATGACAAAGCTGGAATTATTTATAGAATCAAATACGAAGGTTAATAAAATATAAATTAGGGACCGGGGTAATGACCGGTCCTTTTTTTTAAAAAATTTTAAAGGAAAACATTATGATAAAAAAATTTTTAATAGTTACGTCATTTTTAGCAATTGGTACGGTAGCAAGCTTTGCAAACACAGATGAAAAAAAAATATGTACTGGATTTGGAAAGTGGACTGAAGAGGGTGAATATAAAGTTGTAAGAAGCAAATGTATTACTGAAAAAGAATATGAGGCATCATTAAATGCTCCAGATTATTTGTGCAAATATTATCAAAAATCTATTTGGAAAGAATCTGAAAGAGAGTATGGAAAAAAACAATATCAGTACACAGATTCAAGTTTAAATAAAATTAATAGCCTAAAAGATGAAGGAAAAACCTTGTGTGATGCTGGAAAGCTAAAAGAAGGAGAAGCCAAATTAGTAGAAGCAATTAAAATAATTAGTCACACAAGAATGAATTAATGAAAATAATATTTATTGTATATATTTTTTTTTTACTTAGCATTAAAGCGGTTATTGCAGACACAAGTCAAGCAGGCAGTGGTTCTGTTGGAGCAACAATCTCAAAAAATTTGACTGCAGAATTGAGACTAGGGAAAGAAAAAGTAGAAACAATCTGTTCAGCATGTCATGGCCTAGATGGAGTATCGGCATCGGGTGGTAACTCTGTAATTATTCCTAATTTAACCGCTCAACATAAGGACTATTTGATTGCAAAACTTAAAGATTATAAATCAAAAAAATTAGATCACCCTCAAATGACAATTATAGCTCAAATGTTGACTGATGAAGAAATTGCTGCTGTATCTGAATGGTATTCAAGAATAAAAATAACTGTATTTGATCCACAGTTAATTTTATCAAAACCGAGTAAATAGTTTTTTAAATAGTTTTAGTATAGCATTTTCCAACACCTATTTGCCCACCGCCTTGTTCATCAAAATACGTGTTGGAGTATTTTGCATACTTGGTTATTTTATTGAATGTAAATATATTTATCATTTTATGATCTGAGAAATAGCCTACCAACACTCGATTATTGTTTAAGATTATTTTAAATGAGTATAAATATCTTTTTGTCTCTTTATCCAAAACTTTAATCTCATTATTATTTAAAACATAAAAATCATAGTCTATAATTTTCTGACTCCATTCATTTTTATCTGTTTCATAAAATTTAGTGTTCATTTTACAAAAATGCTCTAGTTTTTTTTCTTCAGCAACAGAATTGTGTGAAAATACAAGTATTAATAATATAAAAAAATACTTCATATTAATTTTAATTAAAAAAATAACCTTTCAACAAACCAATAAAAACCAATAGCCGCAATGATCAGCGAAAGAGGTTTTGTAATTTTATTACGATACCAAGATTTTTTTTGAAATAGTAGTGCAATAAAAATATAAGATAATAAAATCACACTAATTTGACCAAATTCAACACCAACATTAAAAGAAATTAAACTTGAAATAAACAAACCCTCTGAAATTCCAATTTCATTTAAAACCCCAGCAAACCCTAATCCATGAAGTAGTCCGAAAATAAAAATTATATAGGGTCTCAATTTTTTTAAATTTTCAGTAAATAGATTTTCAATTGCAACAAAAGAAATGGATAGGGCTATAATAGGCTCAACAATTGTTGAAGGTATTTTGATAATATCTAACACACCCAAGAATAAAGTAATCGTATGAGCTAAAGTAAAAATTGAAACTTGCAAAATTAAAGGCCTTAATTTTGGTGACAGTAGAAATAAAGCTAAAACAAAGAGTATATGATCTAAGCCTTTGGGTATTATGTGTTTAAAGCCCAGATAAACATATGTTTTGATATTTTCATTAAGTTTTTCTTTTACTTTTTTCTCTGAACTAAACCAGTTAGATTGATCTCCTGCCTCTATTAATTTTGAGTATAAATCCTCATTATTAATTGAATTCACTCTTAAAATAATTGATCCTAAACTTTTATCCCAGAAAAATTTTAAATTTTCTTCTTTTAAGTTCTTGATTTCAAAATCTATAATAGTGTCTCTAGCGACACTAATATTACCAATTTCAGGAATATCTATATTGGTCATGACTAAATTATAATTATGATTGGCTGACTTTAAATAAACTCTATTTTCAATATTTTTTATCTTAGAATTAAATTTTTTAATTAACTCGACGGCACTCATATTTCTTAAATTCTCATATTCATCTGATTCTTTTGAATCTTCCGTATTGGTGTGGCTTATGCCTACATCAGTAATAATAGCCTCAAGATTTAATTGGATTGTTAGAGAGGCATTTGTGATATTATTTTTTTCATAAATATTAAGATTTGCAATTGCTGGACGCAGTTCATGAGCATAGGATGATTTAATGAAAAGTAATAAAAATATGAATATCTTAAAAAACATTAACTTATTAAATCAGATTTTTTATTTTTTTGTAATCTTATTATTAACTGTTTTTTTAAAATTTAATGCACAAGCACACGAATTATGGCTTGAGCCAGTTAACTTTAAATTTAACAACAAAGAAGTGTCTGAGATCCATATTAATATAGGTCAAAATTTTATGGGTTCCCCGTTTGGTTATTATGATCCAAATAAAAAAAGTTTATATTTAGAAAACATAAATAAAGTAAAAGATTTACCCCAGAGAGATGGAAATTTTCCAGCAATTCAAACGTTAATTTTAGACAAAGGTTTTCATATATTAAATTATGAAACAAATTATGAATTCTTAAAATATGAATCTGTAGAAAAGTTTAAAGATTTTTTAAAAGAACAAGATCTTGAGAAGGCTGTAGGTAATTTTGATACAAATAAAATCCCTACAGAAAGTTATAGAAGATTTGCAAAAGCATTAATGACAGATGGTAATAAAGGTTTTTTTATTCAAAAACCAAAATTAGATTTTGAGATTATTGCTTTAACTTCACCACATAAGTTACAGGAGGAGATATTTGAGTTTCAGTTATTTGAAAAAGGTAACCCTCTAGAAAATTGGCAGATTACCATTTTCAGCAGAGATGAAGAAAATAACTATAAAGAAATTGTAAAAACAAACCCAAATGGAATGGGAAAGATAAAAATTTTTGACAACAGAACTTATTTAATAAGTGCTGTAAAGTTGGACAAAGCAAACTATATAGAAAAACTAAAATACAAATCAGACTGGTTTAGTTTATGGGCAACACTTGTTTTTAAAAAATAAAAATAATTTATACAATTTATAGTTGTAGGCACATTAGTAATCTTTTAAATTAGCCCTAATCAGTAACACTTATTTAATGTTTGCAGTCTTAAATACCGTAGACTCTAGAACCTTATTATGCTTAAAATATTGATAGTTAATTAACTAATATAAATAACAAGGAGAGAGAAATAATGATTAAAGAAAAAAAATCATTGAAGAATTCAAATTCTTCAAGACGTAAGTTCTTTAAGACTGCTGCTAAAGCTGGTGCTGTAGCTGCAGCTACTGTTGCAATGCCGAATATTGCAACTGCAGGATCTCACGCTACTGTATTAAAGATGCAAGCTGCTTGGCCTTCAGGCGCAAACATCTTTTTTGAAATGGCGCAAGACTACTGTAACATGGTTAGCGATATGTCA
>Ga0209558_1003149_pt1 | contig 10306 bp, 10 predicted proteins | sample SaaInlV_150m_DNA_3_FD_184674 | JGI IMG/M metagenome (GOLD analysis project Ga0209558, IMG submission 184674) | Marine microbial communities from expanding oxygen minimum zones in the Saanich Inlet - Saanich Inlet SI074_LV_120m_DNA (SPAdes) (version 2) | ecosystem: Environmental > Aquatic >...
ACCAACTATAAAAATAGCCTGAAAAAGTATACATAAATTAAAAATAATTTATATTACTTAACAGCAGATGTATGGTCGCTAATAATAAGCCATTTATTATTTATTTTTTTCCAAAATAAAGTAAAATGTCCATAGCTATCTTCTGTGGATCTTGTTAAATAATATTCCCCTATTAAAAAGGCAACATCCGAAGAAACTGATCGTATTTTGTTTACAGTAAATTTTAACTTACCCATCGTTTGAGTATCTGGATACGTCTTGAAATATCTTTTTCTAGTATCATTCCAGCCATAAACAGGACCAGATTTTCCTGAAAAAACTAATTCATCAGATTTTATGTAGCCTTGCATAAAAGAATTAATATTTCCACTATTCCAAGCATTTTCTTGAAACTTCATCACTTTCATTATATCTAAAGAATCTGTTAAAGAAATAGAGTTTTGAGAATATAATTGAAAAGCAAAAAAAATAATTATTAAACTAGTTAGAATTGATTTTATCATATATCATTTACCATTTTGCATAGGATCTGTATTTGGCATAATTTTATTTAATATAGTATAAACTGGACAAAACTTTGTAAAAGGACTAGCAATTTGTAATATAGCAACAGCCACTGCAACATATATCCAATTTAATCCAAATTGACTCGCAAGCAAAATGGAACCCATATTTAAAAGTCCAACTATTCCATCGTGAACTCTTATTTTTATAATGTTTTTTTCTGTGTTCATTTTATATATTTTTAATTAATTATTAAAAAAAAAACCCAAGAATAAACTTGGGTTTTCTAGTTTATATTTTAAATATAAAAATTCTTAATTTAACTATCTGTCTTTTCCTGCTAAATTAAATTTTCCGTTTTCTAGATGACCAACATGGATTAATATTTGATCATTATGAGATCCTTCAACAAGACTCCAAAATTTTGATCTAGCTTCAGAGTTATCAGAACCTGCAGAACTTATTGATTTTGCAAAATCCATTATATCTTTATAAGTACTAAAAAACTGAACATCACTTCCAGTTCCTTTATAATGGAAAGATGCTCCTCCACCTAACATAAGTCCATCCTTAACACCAGGCTTTATAGACCAGTCCATAAAAGCATCAGCCAAATCTTGATTAGATCCACTGGAATTATAATTGCCTTCAACATAAACAAATGGAATATCCCAGTCAACATTTTCTTTAAAAACACGATACTTATCTAAGTCAATGATTCTCATTTCATCCCAATGATTATTAAAACCTGACCACCATTCATTAAATGTATTAGTCATTTCTTTTTTATCTTCTTCAGACAGTTTATCTACATTCTTTCTAAGAGCAGCAAATAAATCATCTTTTACAGCATCTTCTGCCGAATCATATAGATCATATATAATTACACTAGCACCGGACCCATACCAATGTCTATATACCCATGATGCTTTAATGGTTCTCTCTTCACTCTGAGACATGTCAGTAATTTTTTTATGTGACTTAAGAAATTCTCCAATCTTTGTTGCAGGAATATCAAGATATGTGATCTCAACAACACTTTGAGCTGAAATTGTTAATGTAACTAACAATATCAAAATTAAATTTAGTTTTTTCATGTTTTAGATTTATGATTATTGTACTAATATAAACTTTTTTATAAAAACATACTAATTAGTATTTTTTTATAACATTTATTTGCTAAAGTTTTGTACCTTCAATTAAAATTTATTGTCTAAACTTTTAACAAAGAGATAGTTGTCCAATTTGAAAAGTCAAAAATAAATTAAAGCATTCTCCGAAATTCTAGGTTATTTAAAGTTACTATGAAACAAAGTCTTAAATCGAAAGCAACTCAAGATTTAATAATAAATAAATCATTTGAAATGTTTTATTCTAACGGATTTAAAAGCACTAATATTCCTGATATAATGAGAGAAACTTCTCTTTCTAAAGGAGCTTTTTATCATCATTTTAAAAATAAGCATGAAATCGGAATAAAAGTTATTGAAAATATTATAACAAAGAGAATTCAAGATGGATTTATTGTTCCGTTAGAAGATTATAAAAACAAAAACATACCCAAACTTTTATTATATATTTTTACTGAAAGAATTAAAAAATTTTCTGAAAAAGAAAAAGAGTTAGGTTGTCCTGCAAATAATTTAATTAATGAAACTGGATGTTCTATTGATGACTTTAGACCTCCTCTAAGAAAACTAATGGATGATTGGTATAAAGTTTTAGTGCAAACAATTGAAAAGGGTAAAGAAAAAAATGAAATTAAAAATGATGTAGATTCTGCTGCTGCTGCTACTCTTTTAATTTGTTCATTTGAAGGAACTAGAGGAATAAGAAAAGTTTATGATGATGATAAACTGTTCAATAACTATCTAAACTCTATAAAAAGTTATATAAAAAGTATTTCCAAATAAATTACCAATTATCAGATCTAAATGATGAGGCAGGTAGCCCTTTTGTATTATAAAGGTTTCCTTCTACATAATTTTTCCATCCATACCTAACGGCAACAGGCTTCTTAACTTTATCACTAGTTATTGTAAGTGTCGAATTTTTTTTTCCATACATAACTTTTACAGAAGCAGGATGAAAGACTTTATCCTCTCCAGCAATTTCAAAACCATTTATTTTACTATTTAAAAAAATGAATCCTGATTCAGCGTAATCAAAATCAACTATAGCTTTATCTTCATTAATTTCAATTGATTTATAAACTGGACCTGAAAATGAAACCCCTTTTACTTTGTAATCGTTTGCTAGTGCCCAGTATGCAAGTCTTTTACCAATTATGATTTTTTTGTCAGGATGAATACTAAATTCCTTGCCAATATCTAATGTTACTGCCATTCCTGAATTTTTCGTTTGTAGCATTGTTTTTAGTTGTGCCTCTCTTAAATAAGCAGATTCACTATTATCACTTCCACTATATCTAAATGGAGCAATTTGAACAAAATAAAAAGGAAAAGATCCTTGATTCCATTCTCTTCTCCAGCCATCTATCATCACATTCATAAGTTTAGTGTAATTATTTGCCCTACTTACGTTGCTTTCTCCTTGATACCAAAGAGCTCCTCGGATCTTAAATGGAATCAGAGGATTAATCATACCATTAAAAAGAACTGAGGGATCATGATTCTTAGGTTTTCCTTCTCGAAAATTTTTAATTTCAGATTTTTTAAAATTTTCTACTAAAGTTTTATTATCTGTCCAAGCTTCAGCTGGGGTACCGCCCCAAGAAGTATTAATAATTCCAATAGGTATATCCAGCACTTTATTAAGATAATTAGCAAAAGAATATCCTATTACACTAAAAACAGCAGTATTTTCTGAATTAGAAACTAACCATTTTCCACTTACATCTCTTATTGGTTTTTTGCTTGTAACACGTTTAAAAGTAAAAAGACGAATATTAGTATTATTGGCATTAGCAATCATATCTAATGACCCCAAAACAGGTTCATGAGTATAACCATTTAGAGTCATTTGCATATTGGATTGACCCGATGTGATCCAAACCTCCCCAATCAAAACATTAGATAGTTTAACATTAGAATTAGAGGATATTATATCAATATTGTACGGACCACCAGCTTCTGGTGTTTCTATTTTTACTGACCAATTCCCATCACTATCTGCTTTAGTGGTTGTTTTTTTCTGATTCCAACTAGATTGAATAGATATTTCTTGATTAGCATCTGCCTCCCCCCATATAGGAACTTCTGAATTTCTTTGTAATATCATGTCATTAGAAAAAAGTGGACCTACTTTAATCTGAGCATTTATATTTATTACTAATAGTGTAAAAACAACACTAAAAAAACAATATTTATAATTTTTCATAATTACACTTTTAATAAATAAAACTTTTATCCAATTCTTCAGAATCTTTGTATTTAATTCTCATTTCTTTTAACTCAAGAGATAATTTCTCAACTACCCCTTTATATATCGGATCATTATATACATTATTCATTTCATTTGGATCATTTAACCTATCATACAACTCCCATTCATCTACGTCGTAATAAAAATGAGCTAATTTGAACTCTTTATTTACAATTCCGTAATGTCTTTTAGCCATATGAACTGATGGGTACTCATAATAATGATAATAAACCGCATCTCTATCCCAACTCTCTGTGTCACCAGTTAACAATGGAATTAAACTTTCTCCTTGCATATCATCAGGAGCATCAATCATAGCGGCCTCTAAAAAGGTTTGAGCAAAATCTAAATTTTGAACCATCTCCTCATTTGTTGTACCTGGCTTAATTTTATTTGGCCATTTTATCATTAAAGGAGTTTTAAAAGATTCGTCATAAATAAACCTCTTATCAAACCATCCATGCTCTCCTAAATAAAATCCTTGATCAGAAGTATAAACAACTATTGTATTTTCATCTAAACCAGTCTCATCTAAGTAATCCAATACCCTTCCAACATTATCATCAACTGATGATATCGTACCTAAATAATCTTGCATATATCTCTGGAATTTCCATTTCATTTTTTCTTTATCATTCATTGTTGGCCAATTTTCCTTAAAATCCTTATTAATCTTATCTAGCGTAACATCATATTTTTTCTTTTGCTCTTCATTAGCCCTACTAAATGGCCTCATAAATCCATCTGGTCCTGGTCTTACTACTGTCTCTCCCCTAGTATATTTTATTTCAGGTTGAACATTACCCATTTCCTTTAATGTTTCAGGCCTTATCTTGCTATCATGCATATATTGCATATGAGTCAAAATATTCATTTCAGCTGTTTTTGCAGCAGTTCCCCTTCCAGAATAATCGTCAAATAGAGTTTCAGGTTCTGGAAATTCTTTTTCATAAAACTCAGCAAACTTCTCTGGACTTGGCCACCATGGTCTATGTGGAGCTTTATGAAGATACATCATCATAAATGGTTTTTCTTTATCTCTTTTGCGATCTAGCCAATTTAAAGTTAGATCAGTTATTATATCTGTTACATATCCAGTAATAATAGTATCACCTTCTTTTCCAATAAATTTGGGGTTTATGTAATTACCTTGACCTGGAAGAATCAAAAAGTCATCCACTCCTTTTGGATTATTTCCAAAGTGAAGCTTTCCAAACATCGCAGTTTGATATCCTGCCTTTTGAAAAAGTTGAGGAAAAGTGATTTGTGAATCATCAAATTTGGCATGATTATCAATTTTTCCATTTAAATGACTGTGTTTACCTGTTAAAATAACTGCTCTTGATGGAGCGCATATTGAATTAGTAACAGAAGCATTATTAAATAATATTCCCTCTTTTGCAATACGATCAATATTAGGAGTTTGAATTAAACGATTATCATAAGCACTAATAGCCTGGTAGGCATGATCATCTGACATAATAAATAAAATATTGGGTCTATCTACAGATTTATGATCCGTAGAGCAACTAAAAAAAATAATGGCAAATATTAAGAAAAATGGATAAAAAAATTTCATGTTTAAATTTTTAATTATAATAAAGTAAATTATGTATTCTAAATTTATAAAAACTTATTGTTATAATTATTACAAATAATTCAAAACTTAGGTTATATAATTTAATATTAGCTCCAATTTATGAAATTAATAAAAGCATTAGTTTTAAAAACTTTTATCTTTATAAAATAAATTATACAAAATGATTAATCATTCATCTAAAATAATTGTAACTGGTGGTTTAGGATTTATAGGAAGTCATACCGTAGTTGAATTACAATTAAAGGGATTTGAAATAGTGGTTGTAGATGACCTTTCTAATTCATCAATTGAAGTGTTGGATGGGATAAGAAAAATTACAAAAAAAAATATTGTTTTTGAAAATATTGATTTAAAAAATCATAATCTTGTAGAGGATTTTTTCAATAGACATAAAGATGTTGATGGAGTAATACATTTTGCAGCCTCAAAAGCTGTAGGTGAAAGTGTTAAAATACCACTAGAGTATTATGAGAATAATATTAGTTCATTAGTTAATATTTTAAAAGAATTACAAAAATTAAATAAACCAACAAATTTTATTTTTAGCTCATCATGTACGGTTTACGGACAAGCAGAAAGGCTACCAATAACAGAAAAGGAATCTATAAAAAAAGCTGAATCACCTTACGGAAATACAAAACAGATTTGTGAAGAAATAATAATTGATACAGCCAAATCGGATAAAAATTTAAATGCTATATCATTAAGATATTTTAATCCTATTGGAGCTCACGAATCTGCTGAAATTGGAGAACTACCATTAGGTGTTCCTCAAAATTTAGTTCCCTTTATTACCCAGACAGGAGCTGGAATAAGAAGTGAACTAACTGTGTTTGGCAATGACTATCCAACAAGTGATGGGACTTGTATTAGAGATTTTATTCATGTTGTTGATTTAGCTAAAGCACATATAGCTGCTTTAAACAGATTATTAAATAAAAATCATGGTAGTAATTATGAATTTTACAATATTGGAACTGGCAAAGGAAGTTCAGTTTTAGAAGTAATTAAAAGTTTTGAGAAAATTTCTAAAATTAAATTAAATTATAAAATAGGTTCAAGAAGAATTGGAGATATCATTTCTGCTTATGCTGATACTTCTAAAGCTAATGATAAGCTTAAATGGAATTCTGAATTAAGTCTTGATCAAGCTATGAAATCTGCTTGGAAATGGCAACAAAAAATATCTAAGTAGCTATATTAACTGCTCTTGTTTCTCTAATTACAGTAACCTTAACCTGACCAGGATAAGTCATGTCAGTTTGAATTTTTTGTGAAATTTCAAAAGATAATTTAGCTGCATGATTATCTGAAATTTTTTCACTTTCAACCATTACTCTAAGCTCCCTACCTGCTTGAATTGCAAAAGCCTTATTAACACCTTTAAATGCATATGCAATATCCTCCATTTCTTTTAATCTTTGTATATAACTATCCAGCACCTGTCTTCTTGCTCCAGGTCTTGCTCCTGAAATTGCATCACAAACCTGAACAATTGGAGAAATTAAATTATTCATTTCTATTTCATCATGATGAGCACCAATAGCATTGCAAACGTCAGGTTTTTCGCCATGCTTTTCAGCCCATTGCATTCCAAGTAGTGCATGCGGTGTTTCTGTTTCTTCTTCTGGAACCTTTCCAATATCGTGAAGTAAGCCAGCTCTTTTTGCAATCTTAGGATTTAAACCAAGCTCAGCTGACATTATCCCACATAGATTGGATACTTCTCTTGAATGTTGTAATAAATTTTGACCATAAGAAGATCTATATTTCATTCTACCAACTGCTTTAATAAGAGCAGGATTTAACCCATGAATTCCGAGATCAATAACGGTTCTTTTACCTACCTCGATGATTTCATTTTCAATTTCTTTTATAGTTTTCTTTACTACTTCTTCAATTCTTGCAGGATGAATTCTGCCATCGGTAACAAGCTTATGAAGAGAAAGTCTGGCAACCTCTCTTCTAACAGAATCAAAACATGATAAAATAATTGCTTCAGGAGTGTCATCAACAATAATTTCAACTCCTGTTGCTGCTTCAATTGCACGAATATTTCTTCCTTCCCTTCCAATTATTCTTCCCTTCACATCATCAGATTCTATATTAAATACAGAGACACAGTTATCAATAGCTTCTTCTGTTCCAACTCTTTGAATTGTATTAATAATTATTTTTTTAGCCTCTTGAGTTGCCGATAATTTAGCTTCTTCAATTATATTTTGAGATAATTCCAAAGCTTCAGATTTAGCTTCTTCTTTTAATGATTCGACAAGTTCTTTTTTAGCATCAATAGCAGATAAACCAGAAAGTTTTTCAAGCTTTTCTATTTGCTCTTTATGCATTTTATCAACTTTGATATTTTTACTTTCAAATATCTCTAACTTTTTATCATAAGCTGATATTTTATCTGAAAGACTTTGATTATTCTTTTGATTAATTGAAAGTTCATTAGATACTTGAGATTCTTTATCTTTTACTCTTTTCTGAATTTCAGATAAATCTTTTTCTCTATTTAAGATATGTTTTTCGTGTTCAGCTTTTAATTCTAAAAATCTCTCTTTTGCTTGAAATATCTTATCTTTTTTTAAGTTTTCTCCATCGGATTCAGCAGATTTAAGAATTCTAGTTGCTTCAGTTTTGGCATTATCTAATGTTTTAGTAATAGATGTTTTTTCCAATAATTTTGAAATAATAAACCCTAATACAAGTCCTATTACTACTATAACAATATTTGTGAACGTATAAATTTCCATATTTGTTTTTATTTTTTTGTTAAAAAAAAGCCTACATCATGAATGTTTGTATAAACTCTTATAAAACAAGATTAAGGCTAACAGATTGATCAAGTATCCTTGTACAAGGCACGCTTTAGCAAACCTGACTCACCCTTTATAAAAAAATTCGCGTTGAGTTTATCAAAAAAATTGATGTAGGCAGTAATTTAATTTTATTTAAATGAACGTATTAAGAGTTAATAACATCTTGAATCGATTGATTGATTTTTTCTAAACGTTTATTAACTTCTTTATTAATTTTAGTTTCAGACAAATTCTCTTGTTCTGTTTGAGTTGCTAACTGTAATGAACACATAGCTAAAACATCTTGTTTATCTTTCACAGCATAATTTTCCTCAAAATGTTTTATCATTAATTCTATTTTTTTTGATGCAGTCCTTAAACCTTCTTCTTGTTCAACTGGAACATTTAAAGGATAAATTCTATTTGCAATATTTAATTTAATTTTTTGCACCTTGTTATTTTAAGAACTCAAATTCAATATACACTTGTCTAACTCTTTTATAAGATTATTAATCTTAAGCTTTGTTAATGATTTATCATTACTACCTAAGAAAGTATTTGCAATTCTTAATGATTGATACTTCTCTTTCCATTCTTTTAGCTCATTAGATTTTTTAACCAATGATTCGTCTTTTAAATTTAGTTCGCTAATAATTTTTGAGTTTTCACTTTTTAATTTAATTATTAATGATTTTAATTTATTAACGTTTGATTCTAACAGAACAATATTATCAATAGATCTCGACATTATAAAATACTATCTCAATCAAATTTAGTGTTAGTTAAATTCATAAGCAAATATGAATTCGGATTTTAAAAAATATTAAATTTGTATTTCAATTATTAATTAAATGAAAATACTTTTTATTATTTTTTCTATAATTCCTTGGATTGTAAATTCACAAATAAAATATCCAACAAATTACTTTTCTAATCCTCTTGAAATTCCATTAATTTTAAATGGAAATTTTGGTGAAGCCAGGTCAAATCATTTTCATTCAGGAATTGACATTAAAACACAACTTAAAGAAGGCTTCAAAATATTAAGTGCAGCAGATGGGTATATTAGTAGAATCAAAATTGCTCATGGAGGATTTGGCAAAGCAATATATATCGACCACCCTAATGGGTATACTACAGTTTATGCGCATTTAAAAAAATTTAATAATGAAATTGAAAGATTTATTAAGAAATATCAATATAAGAGACAATCTTATGAAATTGATCTCTATCTAAATCCAAAAGATATAAAAGTTGTCAATCATCAGATAATTGCAATTTCAGGAAATACTGGAAGTTCCTCTGGACCTCATTTACATTTTGAAACAAGAAAGTCATCAAGTCAAAAAGCGCTTAACCCTTTACTTTTCGGAATTGACATCAAAGATACCAAAAGACCCCAGGTCAATTCTATTTATATGTATAAAAAAATGAGTTTAAACGATATAAGTGAGCCAATTAAGTTAGAATTAAGTAAGATAAATGATAGCACTTATTATACAGGTAAAATTAAAGAAAACGGTCTTATAAGTTTTGGGGTTAACGGATTTGATCAACAAGATTTAGCTAATAATAGAAATGGAATTTATAAAATCTCTACTTTCTATATCAATAAACTAATAAATTCTATAACTTTTGATTCTTTCTTTTTTGAAGAATCCATAAAAATCAATACTCTTATAGATTATCCTTATTACATTATTAATAAACAAAGAATATTAAAACTTTTTAAAGAAGAAGAAAATGATCTTAGCATCTATACTAATGAAAATAATGGCTTTATCGATATTAAAAAAAAGTCATCAATATATAAAGTGAAAATTAGTGATATTAAAGGGAATAATGTTTTTATAAACATCCCTATAAACTTTGGAGAATCAAACCAAAAAATAACAACTAATTCTGAAAATATTTTATTTGAAAAGAAAATTGATAATAAATTAGAATATGATTTTAAATATGAAACTTCAAATGTAACTATTCCTAAAAATACATTTTTAAAAAATGTAAAACTTAA
>Ga0209558_1003161_pt1 | contig 10279 bp, 6 predicted proteins | sample SaaInlV_150m_DNA_3_FD_184674 | JGI IMG/M metagenome (GOLD analysis project Ga0209558, IMG submission 184674) | Marine microbial communities from expanding oxygen minimum zones in the Saanich Inlet - Saanich Inlet SI074_LV_120m_DNA (SPAdes) (version 2) | ecosystem: Environmental > Aquatic > Marine...
CTCCTCTGCGAATCATCGCAACTAGAGAATCATGAACCGAGCAAAATGGGAATCCCTTCAGATCAGAATTGAATCATTCAATCTCGAAAATGGGCTAGCTTCAATCGCTATTGTTGACTGCCGCCTGCGCGGCGGCAAGCCGCGCGATCGGCACCCGGAAGGGTGAGCACGAGACATAGTCCAGACCGATGGATTGGCAAAACGCGATTGATGCCGGATCGCCGCCGTGTTCCCCGCAGATACCCAATTTAAGATCGCTTCGGCTGCCGCGCCCGCGCTCCGCCGCCAGCGCCACCATCTCTCCGACGCCGTCCTGGTCCAAGGTCGCGAATGGATCACCGTCAAGAATACCCTTGTCGCGGTAATCCTCCAGAAAACCGGCCGAATCGTCGCGGCTGATGCCGAATACCGTCTGGGTCAGATCGTTGGTCCCAAACGAGAAAAACTCAGCTTCTTCCGCGATTTCACCGGCCCGCAAGGCGGCGCGTGGCAGCTCGATCATGGTGCCGATCAAATACTCCAACGCGCCCCCGTGTTCCGCTGCAACCTGGTCGGCAACGGCGGCAATACGTTCCTGCAGGAAGACAAATTCCGCTTTGCTGGCAATAAGCGGGATCATCACTTCCGGCACCACGGTCTCGCCTTGTTCGGCGCTGACAATGGCGGCGGCCTCGAAAATGGCGCGGGCCTGCATCTCGTAAATTTCAGGGTAGGAAATGCCAAGGCGGCAGCCGCGATGGCCCAGCATGGGATTATATTCGTGCAGCTGATTGGCGCGGAAGCGCAGGTCCTCTACCGTGGCGCCGGTGACACTGGCCAGTTGCGCCAGTTCGTCGTCGGATTTCGGCAGAAACTCGTGCAATGGCGGATCCAACAGCCGGATCGTCACGGGCAGGCCGGTCATGATCGTGAACAGATCGACAAAATCCTGACGCTGCATGGGTAAAATCTTGGCCAAGGCGGTCTGCCGGCCCGCCAGGTCCTCGGCCAAGATCATCTCGCGCACCGCCAGAATGCGGTCGGCATCGAAGAACATATGTTCGGTACGACACAACCCGATGCCTTCGGCGCCGAATTCGATCGCCGCTGTTGCTTCTGCCGGGGTTTCGGCATTGGTGCGGATGCCAAGCTGGCGAAGCCCGTCCGCCCAGCCCATCAGGGTGCCAAAATCGCCTGATAACTTGGGCTGTATGGTCGCGACCTCGCCCAGCATGACCTCACCGCTGCTGCCGTCGATGGTGATGACGTCACCCGCGGTAATGGCGATATCGCCAACCTGCATGGTTTGGCTTTTATAATCGATGCGCAATTGCCCCGCGCCCGAGACACAGGGCCGGCCCATACCGCGCGCCACCACAGCCGCATGGCTGGTCATGCCGCCGCGGGAGGTGAGGATGCCCTGGGCCGCGTGCATGCCGTGGATGTCCTCTGGCGAGGTTTCGATCCGCACCAGCAGAATACTCTCGCCTTGGGCGGCCAGACTTTCGGCCTGATCAGCGGAAAACGCGACCTTGCCGGTGGCGGCGCCCGGAGAGGCCGGTAGCCCGTGGCCGATAACCTGGCGTTCGGCGTCGGGATCCAGGGTCGGGTGCAGCAGCTGGTCCAGACTATCCGGTGCCACGCGCAGAACGGCTTCTTCCCGGCTCAATAGGCCTTCGTTGGCCATTTCCACCGCAATTTTGATGGCGGCCTCGGCGGTGCGCTTGCCGGACCGGGTCTGCAGCATATACAACGTGCCCCGCTGCACCGTGAATTCGATATCCTGCATATCCCGGTAATGGGCTTCCAGGTGCTGATAGATTGCTTCCAGCTCGCTAAAAATTGCCGGCATCACCTCTTCCAGAGACGGCTTGTCGTCCCCGGCCTCCGTGCGCGCCACCTTGGTCAGATGTTGGGGCGTGCGGATGCCGGCGACCACATCCTCGCCCTGGGCATTGATCAGATATTCGCCAAAGAAGCGTTTGTCGCCCGTGGAGGGATCGCGGGTAAAGGCAACGCCGGTTGCCGAATCCTCGCCCATGTTGCCGAACACCATGGCCTGGATATTGACGGCGGTACCCCAGGCGGCGGGAATATCATGCAGGCGGCGATAGGTAACGGCGCGGGCGTTTTGCCACGAGCCGAAGACGGCACCAATGGCGCCCCAAAGCTGCGCCGTCACATCCTGGGGAAAAGCCTCGCCGAGGGCGCCTTCCACCTCGGCCTTGAAGCGATCAACCAGTTGGCGCAGATCATCCGCTGAAAGGTCAGTGTCCAGGCGGAGATCTTTTTCTTCCTTCAAATCTTCCAGCAGCCCTTCAAAATTATAATGATCGATGCCTAGAACCACATCGGAATACATCTGAATGAAGCGGCGATAGCTGTCCCAGGCAAAGCGTTCGTTGCCGCTGCTCCGGGCCAGGGCCTGCACGGTGTCGTCATTCAGGCCCAGGTTCAAAACCGTATCCATCATGCCCGGCATTGAGGCCCGGGCGCCAGAGCGGACCGAAACCAACAGTGGATTTTCCTGATCGCCAAACTTGGCGCCGGCGGTTTCCTCCATCAAGGCCATGGCATCGGCAACCTGGTCCGCCAAATCATCGGGATAGCTTTCGCCGTTGTCGTAATAGGCGGTGCAGACTTCGGTCGTCAGGGTAAAACCAGAAGGCACCGGCAGCCCCAGACCGGACATTTCGGCCAGGTTGGCGCCCTTGCCGCCAAGGAGGTTCTTGTCCCCCGCGCCACCGTCGGCCTGGCCGCCGCCAAAGCTGTAAACCCATTTTGTCATGGCAGTACCCTTCGGTGTTTTCTTTTCAGCCTTCAATTTCACTGAAATCGGCAACCTTGTGTAAGGTTCCGCGAATTTGCGACAACAGTCGTAAGCGATTGCCACGCAGCGCACTATCGTTGGCGTTCACGGTCACGGCATCAAAAAACTGGTCAACCGGCTGCCTTAGACCGGCCATGGCCGCCATGGCGCCGGCGAAGTCTTCGCCGCTCAACGCGCCATCGATCTTCTCTACCGCTTGAGCCAAGGCCTGCGCCAGGGCCGTTTCCTGGTCCTGTTGCAATAGTCTGGCGTCAACGGCGCCGTCATGTGCCACACCGTCCTTCTTTTCCTCGATACGCAGAATGTTGGCGGCGCGGCGGTAGGCGACCAGCAGGTTGGCGCCATCTTCACTGCCCAGAAAGCTGTCCAGTGCGTTAACCCGCGCGATCAGGCGCACCAGATCGTCTTCACCACCCAGGGCAAAGACCGCTTGCACCAGATCATGGCGCACGCCCTGTTCGCGCAAGTGCACCTTCAGGCGGTCGGCGAAGAAATCCAGCAGACTGTCGTCGTCACCTTCTTCGAACTGATAGCCGTCAAGGGCCAGGGCGAAGGCCTCTTTCAGGGGCAGACGCAGTTCGTTCTCCAAGACCATGCGGATTACGCCCAGGGCGGCCCGGCGCAGGGCGAAGGGATCGCGGGAACCCGTAGGCTTTTCATCGATGGCCCAGAAACCAACCAGAATATCCAGCTTATCGGCAAGGGCGACACACACGGCGGTCGGTGCCGTTGGGCAATCGTCGGACGGCCCGGCCGGTGAATAATGCTGCATGATCGCCTGCGCCACATCCTCGCCCTCGCCATCATTCAAGGCGTAATAGCGGCCCATGACGCCCTGGACCTCGGGAAATTCATAGACCATGTCGCTGACCAGATCGGCCTTGCACAAATGCGCGGCGCGGCGCGCCGTTTCGCCATTCGCGCCGGGTACGAATTGCGCCAGGGCGGCGGACAAATTTTCCAGACGGATGATTTTTTGCCCCAGACTGCCCAGCTTGGCGTGGAAAACCATCTCGTCCAGGGCCGGCAGGCGGCTTTCCAGGGTTTTTTTCTTATCCTGGGTCCAGAAAAATTCCGCATCCGCCAGACGGGCGGTCAGTACGTATTCATTGCCGGCGATGATCTGCCTACCACCATCCTGGGCTTCCAGGTTCGCCACGGTAATGAAATTCGGCGCCAGCTTGCCGTCGCCATCGCGCAGGGAAAGATATTTCTGGTTCACCTTCATGGTGGTGACCAGAACCTCCGCCGGGACATCTAGGAAACGGCGATCGAAGTTGCCCAATACGGGCACCGGCCATTCCACAAGGCCGGCGATCTCGGCCACCAGGCCGTCATCGGCCACCAGGCGTAAGCCGGCCTCCTGGGCTAGTTGCGCCGCGCCCTCGGCGATGCGCCGGCGCCGCTCGGCAGCATCGATCAGAACCTTGGCCGCCGCCAATTTTTCCTGGTAATCGGCGAAATCCTTGACCGCGAACGCCTCGGGCGCATGGAAGCGGTGACCTTTTGTGGTATCGCCGCTGTCAATGCCGGCAAACGATAGCGGCACCACGGCGCCGTCGAGCAGCGCGATGATCGAATGCAGCGGGCGCACCCAGCGGATGGTCCCGGCACCCCAGCGCATGGATTTCGGCCATGGCAGATCGGCAAAGGCGGTTGGCAGAAACTCGGCCAGGACCTCTGCCGTGGGCCGGCCCTGACGCTCGATAACGGCAAACAGGAATTTGCCCTTGGGCAGCTCCCGCTCTTCACATTGCGCGCGCGTAACGCCATTGCCGCGCAGAAAGCCTTCGATGGCTTTTTCCGGTGCATCAACCTTGGGGCCGCGTTTTTCCTCCCGCACATCCGGCTGGGCCAGGGGCAGCCCGGTAATATGCAGGATCAGGCGCCGGGGCGTGACATACGCCTCGGCTGCCTCAATGGGCAATTCCGCCGCTTTCAGGCTGGCCGTGACCAGACGTTTCAGATCATCGGCCGCACGGGCCTGCATGCGGGCGGGAATTTCCTCGCCAAACAGCTCCAACAACAAATCCGCCATCAGGCCGCCCCCCCCATTACACCATCAGGGGTGAGTTCACCCTCGGCAACCAGGTAGGCAGTGGCGCAGGCCTTGGCCAATTCGCGGACCCGGCCGATATAGGCGGCGCGTTCCGTTACTGAGATGACCCCGCGCGCATCCAGCAGGTTAAACAGATGGGATGCCTTGATGCACTGATCATAGGCCGGCAAGGGTAGCGCCGCCTCAACCAGCGCGGCGCATTCGACTTCGGCGTCGGCGAAATGGCGGAACAGCATCTCGGTATTGGCATGATCGAAGTTGTAGGCGGAGAACTGCTGTTCCGCCGCCAGGTAGACATCGGCATAGGTTCTGGATCGTTCGGTTCCCGGCTCATTCCAGGCCAGCTGCTGAAAATGGTCAACGCCCTGCACGTACATGGCCAGGCGCTCCAGGCCGTATGTCAGCTCGCCCGAGACCGGGTTGCAATCAAAGCCGCCGACTTGTTGGAAATAGGTGAACTGGCTGACCTCCATACCGTCGCACCAGACTTCCCAACCCAGGCCCCAGGCACCCAAGGTGGGGCTTTCCCAATCATCCTCGACAAAGCGGATGTCGTGGTTCGAGGCATCCAGCCCGATCGCCGCCAGGCTGCCCAGATAAAGCTCCTGCAAATCGGGGGGGGACGGCTTCATGATCACCTGGAACTGGTAGTAATGCTGCAGCCGGTTCGGGTTTTCGCCGTAACGGCCGTCGGTGGGCCGGCGCGAGGGCTGCACATAGGCCGCGTTCCAGCTTTTGCTGCCCAGCGAGCGCAAGGTGGTGGCCCAATGGAAGGTACCGGCGCCCACCTCCATGTCATAGGGCTGCAGAATGACGCAGCCCTGCTCCGACCAATAGTGTTGCAGGGCTAGGATCAGCCCTTGAAAGGTCTTGGTATTGAAATGCGGCGTGGCCGTCATGGCAATGACTTACCCGTGAGACAATGAAAGCGGATTAAAGATTTGCCGCAACCTAATGGCCGCTCCCGTCAATGGCAATGGCTGTTGCCTCAATTCGCCAACGGACAATCAGCGCGCTCGCAACCTCGACTGTCAGGGGCCACGAAATTGCCGCAAACCGCGCATTGGCTCAGGTCCAATGCTTGGTTTTTTTGCTTTACCTCTCCGTCATCGTCAGACTTTCCGCCCCGGCCCCGAAAGGATTTGGACAGCAGCGCCACCACCGCGATCACGGCGAGCAACAGCAGTATTTTTGGCAGGCTAAGCATGGTTGCGCAGCTTACGGTAAGGATTACCGTCCCTCAACATTTAACGGTCATCCTGGATAATCATTTCAGCCGCTTTTTCCGCAATCATCACCACCGGCGAATTAGTGTTGCCCGATGTGATCGTCGGCATGATCGAGGCATCGACGACGCGCAGGCCCGCGACGCCGTGTACCTTGAGGCGGTCATCAACCACCGCAAGATTGTCATCGCCCATGCGGCAGGTGCTGACGGGATGGAAGATCGTCGTCGCCAGATCACCCGCCGCCCTGGCCAGGTCTTCGTCGCTGTCGCCGACGCTGGCTCCGGGGCGGAATTCCTCCGGACTGTAGGGCGCCAAGGCATCCGCGGCACAGATTTTGCGGGTCAGACGAATAGCATCGGCGGCAACCGCGCGGTCAGCCTCGGTGGAAAGATAATTGGGCCGGATGGATGGCTGTTGCATGGGGTCGGACGAAGATATGTGGATGCTGCCCCGGCTTTCCGGGCGCAGATTGCAGACCGAGGCGGTAAAGGCCTCGAACGGGTGCAGATCCTCGCCCAGCTTATCCGTGCTCAGCGGCTGGATATGATACTGAATATTGGCGGTTTCCTTGCTGGGATCGCTCTTGGCGAAGGCGCCAAGCTGGCTCGGTGACATGGTCAGGGGCCCGGTCCTGAACAGGGCATACTCGATACCCATGGCGGCCTTGCCAAGCAGGCTGTTGGCGCGCAGATTGAGCGTCCTGGTATTGGCGACCTTGTAAACCAGGCGGACTTGTAAATGGTCCTGCAGGTTTTCGCCGACGCCGGGCAATTCGTGCTGTACGGCGATGCCATGCTGTTGCAGCAACGCGCCTTGGCCGATGCCGGACAACTCCAGCAATTGCGGCGAAGTCACCGAGCCCCCGGATAAAATCACCGCGCCACGCGCGTTGGCCGTTGTCGGCTTGCCTTCATGACGGAATTCCAGGCCCGTGGCGCGGCCATCCTCGATTATGATCCGGTTGGCCTGGGCGTGGGTGAGAACCTTCAGATTGGGCCGTTGCATGGCCGGTTTCAAAAAAGCGGTCGCGGCACTCCAACGCCGGCCGCGGCGCTGGTTGACTTGAAAATAGCCGCAACCTTCATTGTCGCCACGGTTGAAATCATCGGTGTTGGGGATGCCCACCTCCGCCGCCGCCTCGCGGAAGGCAGCCAGGATCTCCCATGACAGGCGCTGTTCCTCGACCCGCCACTCGCCGCCCGCCCCATGCATGTCATCGGCGCCGGCATAATGGTCTTCGGTCTTGCGGAAATAGGGCAGCACATCGTCCCAGGACCAGCCAACGTTGCCCATCTGGCGCCACTGGTCATAGTCGCGGGACTGGCCGCGCATATAAATCATGCCGTTGATGGAGGAGCAGCCGCCCAGCACCTTGCCGCGGGCATAGTCAATGGCGCGCCCGTTCAGGCCGGCCTCGACCTCCGTCTTGAAGCACCAATCCGTACGCGGATTACCCAGGGTATAGAGATAACCGACAGGAATATGGATCCAGTGGTAGTTGTCCTTGCCCCCGGCCTCCAACAATAGAACGGAGGTTTTCGGATCGGCCGATAGGCGATTGGCCAGCACGCAGCCGGCGGTGCCGGCGCCGACGATGATGTAATTAAAACTGTCGATGGTCATGTTCCAGCCTTTTTGTTTGTCGGGTATTTTTAGAGCACTTTCGGGCTATTGTCCCTCCCGGTTCGCTGGATCGTTCAAATCCCGGCCTTGCCCCGGCCGGGCATCTCCGCTGGAACCAAGGCTGCGCCAAAGCTTATCAAGCAAATTCTCGCTGGGCCGGCCCACTGGCGGCTTACCGCCCGCCCGCCCGAGAGGCTTACCGCCCGCCCGCCCGAGAGGCTTGGCGGACAGCCCCTTGTGCGCGGCTTTCATGAAGTCCCGCCACAGCCGCGCCGGCGCGCCGCCGCCCGTGACTCGGTTCATGGGCCCGCCATTGTCATTGCCCAGCCAGACGCCGGCAACCAATTGAGCGGTATAGCCCAGGAACCAGGCGTCCCGGTAATCCTGGCTGGTCCCGGTCTTGCCGGCGGCGGGCCGGCCAATCCTGGCATTTCGTCCGGTGCCGCGCTGAATGGTAACCTCCAGCATGCGGTTCATTTCCGCCACATGCCACGGTCGGGCCACTTCGCCCCGGCCCGCGCCTTGGCGGCGATAGAGAACATTTCCCGTGCCATCCCGCACCTCCAGGATGCCGTGGGGTAGAATGCCGTAGCCCTGGTTGGCGAAGGCTGCGTAAGCGGCGGTTAGCCGCAGCAGGCTGGTCTCCACCACGCCAAGGGCCATGGAAGGATGGCGGGGATTGGCCGCGCTCAGGCCCAGGCGCCGCGCGGTGGCGGCGACTTCATCGCGGCCTACTTTTTCCTGCACCTGCACGGCGACGGAGTTGGAGGAAAAGGCCAGCGCATCCGTATAGCTGATCTTGCCGCGATATTTGCCGGCGTAATTTTTTGGCGACCAGCCATCGACTGTAATCGGCTTGTCCATGAACGTGGCGTCAGGGCGGATACCCGCTTCCAGACCCGTTAGAAAGACCACCGGTTTGTAGGCGGAGCCCGGTTGCCGTCGCGCTTGCGTGGCGCGGTTATACTGGCTTTTGCCATAGTCCTTGCCGCCGACCATGGCGCGGACCGCGCCCCGGGGCGTCATCGCCAGCAGAGCGCCCTGGCCGATTTTCTGTTTGCGCGCGGACGGCCCGGTTATCCGCATCATCGCGGTTTCGGCTGCCGCCTGCATATCCCGGTCCAAGGTTGTCCTGATCACCAGATTGCGTTCCGTCGGGCCCAGATAGTCGGTCAGACGGTCCATCACCCAATCGGCGAAGTAGCGCGCAGGTTGAGCACTGACGCCCGCCCGTCCACGGCGCAATCCGGCCGGTTTCGCCTTGGCTGCCTTGGCAGTTCCTGCATCGATGTAGCCGGCTGCAACCATGTTATTGAGCACCACCGCCGCCCGTGTTCGCGCAGCCTTGAGATTACGTGTCGGGGCCAGGCGCGAGGGCGCTTTCAGCAGACCGGCCAGCATGGCGGCCTCGGCCAGGTTGACCTTTGCCGCCGGTTTGTTGAAATAGCGCCGGGCGGCGGCATCCACGCCATAGGCGCCGGCGCCGAGGTAGACCCGGTTCAGATACAGGGTCAGGATCTGATCCTTGGAGAAATTGGCCTCCAGCCACAGGGCCAGCAGAAATTCCTGAACTTTGCGTTTCAAGGTCCGTTGATGGGTCAGAAAGACGTTCTTGGCCAATTGCTGGCTGATGGTGCTGCCGCCCTGCACGATGCGCCCGGCGAACAGATTGGTCACCATGGCGCGGCTCAGTCCGATGGGATCGACGCCGAAATGGCTGTAAAAGCGGCGGTCTTCCGTGGCGACGACCGCGTGGGGCAAATGTTTCGGCAACTGACTGGCCTGCACCGGCTCGCCATAGACATCGCCAAAGCGGGCGATCTCCCGGCCTTTGTAGTCCAGCAATGTCAGCGATGGTTTGCGCTGGATGGCGGATAGCTTGTCCACCGAGGGCAGGTCATAGGCGTACCAGATGATCACACCCATGACGGCGATCACCCCCCACACGGCCAGTACGATCAGCCAGTAGAGCAGGCGGGCAAACCAGCCGCGCCGGGACGGCTCATGCGTTGCGCGCCCGTCCCCGGCAGCCTTATTCACGGCCTAGATATCCAGGTTGACCACGTTCAAGGCATTGGCCTGGATGAAGTCCCTGCGCGGCTCCACCACATCGCCCATCAGGGTCGAGAAGACTTCGTCCGCGTCGTCCAACTCCTTGACCTGAACCTGCAACAGGGTGCGGGCATCCGGGTCCAGTGTTGTTTCCCATAATTGTTCGGGGTTCATTTCGCCCAGGCCTTTATAGCGCTGTACCGACAAACCTTTTTGTCCCAGTTTCAGGACCGTGGCCAACAGATCCATGGGGCCATCGATACGAACGCAGTCATCCTTGCGGCTGAAGGTCGCCGGGCGTTCGTAATTTTCCTGTAATTCCTTGGCCATGGCATCCAATTGCCGGGCTTCACCGCTGCGGATCAAGGTGGTATCGACAACGTGGGTTTCGGCCACGCCACGGGTGCTTCGTTGCAGGGTATAGCCGCCGTCGGCCGCCGCCGCCCCGGTCCAGCCACGTTCTTCTTCAGCCTCCAGGCCATCCAGGCGCGCGGCCAGATACTCCGC
>Ga0209558_1003180_pt1 | contig 10231 bp, 12 predicted proteins | sample SaaInlV_150m_DNA_3_FD_184674 | JGI IMG/M metagenome (GOLD analysis project Ga0209558, IMG submission 184674) | Marine microbial communities from expanding oxygen minimum zones in the Saanich Inlet - Saanich Inlet SI074_LV_120m_DNA (SPAdes) (version 2) | ecosystem: Environmental > Aquatic >...
GGAGAGTCTTGATGGGCGTGGGGCTGGTGGCTGCGTTCGTGGCCACCAGCATGGGTGTGTTGAATGTTACGGGTCCTTCAAATTGATGGCGTAGGGCACCCTCAACATGGGTGAGGACTGTGGTGAGTGGGTTTCTGCCCGTGAGACGGTGACCTTCGCCCCCTGGCCCCCCGGCCCCGAAGGCGATTAAGCCATCAATTTGGTTCCTTCGGATGCCAGTACCCCAAGGTTCTCCGATGGCCCAGCGTCTCACATAAGTCGTGGTGCCGAAGTGGGGGGGCCGTCAGTTGCTTCCGCATCGTAGGCCCGCCAGCCGCCTAACGAGCGATTGCTACTGTCGCGGTAGGCGTGAAAGTGTGAGGGTCGCGAAAGTGCTATGTCGGAGAGAGAGGCGCTAGTTGGGATTTGGGCAAAACGACAAGAAACAAGAAACCCACCCCTCCAATGAAAGAGAGGTGGGTTTCTTAACCAGAGTCGCTTTTACTTAGGTACCAGTTACCGGTGTCCATGCATAATCGGAATGAGTACCGCAGGCGCTACCGAGGGCAGATGCAGCTTCATTGTCGGCGAGCCGAGCACTGAGCTCATCACGGGCTGCCATGATACTCGTGTGATCGGAACCAGTGAAGGACATCGCCCGCCTGAAGGTGCCGCCAGTATCGTGCGCGAGCCACTGCCAACCGGAGAGTTTTCCTTCTCGCACTAGGTCTTCCAATATCGGGGCCCAGGCATCGCGAACGGCCTCATCGGCCTCGGCTTCGCGTGACTGTTGGCACACGTAATATCCAGTGGTAAAGGGTGCACTGCCCGCTGGGGTAGCTGAGACCTGTGACGATTGAGCGACGGTCCATATGTAGTCATCGTGCTTTGGACAAGCACTATTGACCATGGCTACGGTTGCTGGCGCTTCGTTCCGTAAGGATTCCAGTATGGATGAGCGGGCCGCCATTCCGGAGGCGCGATCCGGCGCGGTGAAGAAGGAAAGACGCTTCCACGCTCCCCCGATTGCGTGAGCGCTCCAGCCCCATGCGGTAATGTCACCAGACTGTAGGTGACGGTCATAAATCGTAGCTCCCCCTGACATTACGGCGGCGTCTAGGGCTCCCTCGAGTGAGGGGTCACATTCGTAATAAGAAGCGAAGATGAAGCCTGAGATTCCCTGAGCATTTGCCGGAGAGTAAGAGGCGAGTATGAGGATGAAGATAGAAGCGGTCATGCTTAAGAAGGATCGCATCGGGAAGTCTCCTGAAGGTCTTGTGGCCGGCAATAGCCGGTTTGGAACGGCACACGAGGAATGGATCACGCTATATAGCTTCACGCTAGCCTTATCACATAACTGCAGGTGTAACACAAACATTCAGTCATGTTGGCGAGCCCCCCTGAACCGAGACCAGCGCGGATGTTAGGATCCGCGAGCTGTGCTCCGCCCCCCAAACCTGATCCACCTCTAGGGTGAAAAACCGAGCCGATTGGGGCCTGGGATGAAGTGGCCACCGCCTCCGAAGTGGGCGGGTGCCTGGTCGGCCAAACTGCTGTGCGGCCGAATGTTATTGTACTCGTCCTTCCACCTCTGGAGTGTCCGCTGCGCGTCCTTCAGGTCGACAAACCAATGTTGCGATAGGCACTCTCGCCTAAGGCTCCCGTTGAACGCCTCGATGAACGGATTATCCGTCGGTTTTCCGGGCCGACTGAAGTCTAGCCGCACCCGATTCCAATAAGCCCAGTGGTCCAACGCCTTCGATGTGAACTCCGTGCCATTGTCCACGGAGATCACCTCAGGCAAGCTCCCGCGTTTCTCTCCCGCCGCTGTCAGGATGCGTCCCACGTCCTCTCCCCGAAAGCCCACACCCGCCACGAGTGCCATGCATTCCCGGCTGTACACGTCCAAAACCGTGAGCACGCGCACCGTTCGCCCATTCGACAACGTGTCATGCACGAAGTCCATCGCCCAGCGCTCGTTGATCACCGTGGGAGGGGCTGATCGCTCCCGTCGCACCGCACTCCGCCGGCGTTTGGGACTTTTGCGCTTCAGCGTTAGGCCTTCTTCGCGGTACAGACGCTCGATGAGCTTCCGATTCACTGGCCAGCCCTCGCGGCGTAGCAAGATGTGGAGTCGACGGTACCCATAGCTCACTCGGACCGCCGCCAACTCCCGCAAACGAGCCCGTAGCGGCTCCCTGGGCGCCTGCACGCTTTGGTACCGCACCGTTGATCGGGCAGCACCCAGTGCTCTGCAGGCCCGACGCTCTGGCAGCTGATAGGCCCTCCGTGCCCACACCACCGCCGCCCTTCGCTGCGCCGGGCTCACCACTTTTTTTTGAGCACCTCCTGGAGGATCGTCTTGTCCAGCGACAAGTCCGCGACCAGCGTCTTCAGGCGCCGATTCTCCTCACGGATCGCCTTAAGCTCCCGCAGCTCCGAGACACCCAGCCCGCCGTACTTCTTCTTCCACCGGTAGTAGGTCTGCTCGCTGATCCCGAGCTTGCGCACGATCTCAGCCACAGGCGTACCGACCTCGCCTTGGCGTAGCGCCATTGCGATCTGTTCCTCCGTAAATCTCGACTTCCGCATCGGGCCCCTTTCCCGCTCTCCGCAGGCTTTTCTCGGCCCCAATCTAACTCGTCTAAATGTTAGTCACCCTGGACCAAGATTTGGGGGTTGGAGCAAGCTGGCGAGCCAGGATAGGGAGGCAAGAATGGGGGGGCACGTTTACACCGTCTCAACGGTGGACAGTGGAACGTGACTGTCTCTCTAGGAACGCTGCCATGCCGTGCTCGATCCACAGCTGGGCACCTTGGTCGATCACCAGTTGTTCGATGCGCTCCATGGTCGCAACAGTGAGCGCCGAATCTACGTTTATGCTTGGGACCCGTCTGTCTGACCGACTCTCGCGGAAGACGACACTGCGGTAAAAAAAGAGGCGACCTTCGCAGTTTTCGTTCTCATTGTTCCCCCCTTGCTCAATTTCGAATTTTCGCCGCGGCGGACTCAGGCGAGAGTACTCCCTGAGCAAGCATTGTGCTACGTGTGCTCGCTCACCAAGTAATCCCAGCTTCTTCGAGCAACGCTTAGTATCGGGAGTCGGCGCTGAGAAGGTCTCTGAAGGGCAATGAATGGGTGCAGCGTTGAGCTTTACGAGTGACGCTGCGGAGCCCAGCCCGATCTCCGGTTGACTCAGTGCCGAGGGTCACGCCACTCGCTTCTTCCACGCCCGCGAGTCGCTTTCCCCCAGCGGCCCCTGGGTTCTAACCGCCGATCAGGTCCCGCGTGGCCTCGAGGGCACCATCGGGAACGGACTCTGTCGAGGTCACCAGGGCGACCCAGGTCGACCACCCGTATCTCTCTGTCAGGATCTCGCCGAGGCTCCTAGCTTCCGACCCGGTTGATGCCGCTCCGATGCGTACGCGACGGAACTGCCGGCCCCCCACTTCCTGGGTGACGGTCCAGGCTGGTAGCCCCAGGTTGGCCAGCCGGTCCCTCTGCACGACTGCGGAGTCGGCGTTCAGGAAAGCTCCCATCTGGACGGTGTAGAGGGGACCGCTGATGGGCTCAGGTTCGGGCTCGGGCTCGGGCTCGGGCGTCGCCTGAGCGACAGGCGACGGCGGTGGCTGGACCTGTTCCTGGGGCTGCTGCTCATGGATCGGCTCATCGTCACCGCTGCAGGCCACTACGGTCAGGATGAGCCCGAATATCGGGATCAATCGCCAATGCATGTCTCGGCTCCTTCAAGTTGTCGGAGAAGAAAGGTGCCTCCGAGTCTGTACGATCCGCACGCACCCGTCCATAGGCGATGAAGAGTTCGGTCGATGACCTGAACACGGACCGATTGGAATTGAACCGCGAAGGGGAGGGGAGAAAGAGCTATCGTGAGCAGGATCAGAGAGCGACGCATCGGGCACCTCATTGCGAGAGGTGGGGAGGCCATGCGGAAACTGCTGAACTTCTTTATAGGCGGCTTTTAAGTTCCAGCGGTGAAACCCAGTCATCAGTCGTTCTAGCGATGCTGTGATTTCATATTCCTTATTGATTTCTGCATTGTTGACCAGATCGTCAACGGTGCGCCCATCAGCTGCTGCTGTGGTCGCTTGAGCGACGACTTCGGCCAATCTCGTGCTATCGGTGCGGGGTACTGTGAGTCTCCCCTTTTTGGCAACCACGGGGCGGTACTGGTGCCGGGCCGCACACAGCGACGCCACTGCAGCGCCACTCCCCCAAAAATATTCGTAGCTGGGTCGGGTCCATTTTGCGGACAGGCGAGACCCCAGTGGGGTACACCCCCCTAAATGCTTATCTTGTGGCTCGTCTTCTCTATTCGGCCGAACAACCCCAACTTCGCGACCTATGCACAAGACACCTTTTTTTCTCGTCGCGCTGCTCGGGATGATGACAGGCGCTGGCCTGGCCACTGCCCAGGAAGCTCCAGCTGATCTGACCACGATCCGCAACTACATGGGGATTTCGGACCGACTCACGACCGCCGGTCAGATCGCTTACGATCAGATTCCGCTGCTGCGCGAGGAGGGCTACGACGTCGTCGTCAACCTTGCCACGGCCAGCCGGGAAAGGAACTCGCTGGAAGGGTTTCATGTGACGGAATCCGGGATGGCGTACATCCACATTCCGGTCGACTGGGAACAGCCACGGCTGAGTGACTTGAGCATGTTTTTTGACGTCATGGAAGCCAACGAGGGTCGCAAGGTGTTCGTGCACTGCTTCGCCAACATGCGTGCATCGGCGTTCGTCTATATGTACCGCACGATGGTCGAGGGCGTTGCGGAGGAGGACGCCCTCGGGGCCATGAACGAGGTCTGGGACCCAGCCGAGGTCCGGCAATGGGAGGATTTGATCGAGCGGGCGCGAACGGAGTTCAGCGGGCGCTAGCTCGCCGACGGTCCCTGCGGGCCACCCGAGGCCTATGCCTCACATTGTTCACCGTCACCACCGCCGAACTTATAAACTGTTCTGCTCGTCCTTAGTTGTGGGCCTGAGTGGGGCGGGGAAGAATGAAGCCATGAAAAGAATCCTGCTGTGGGTGCTCGCTCTAGCAGTCATCCCTGTTGGGGTTGATGCACAGGGCACTCCATCAGCTTCCTGCGCGGACATAGGCCCGTCGTCTTCCTTGGAGGATGTCCGTTCCTGTGCCGAGCAAGGGGATGCCGATGCCCAGACCAGACTCGGGCGTATGTACGCCATTGGCGAAGGCGTGCCGGAGGACTATGCGGAGGCGATACGTTGGTTTCGGTTAGCTATCGAGCAAGGGAATGCGGTTGCCCAGAACGGCCTCGCGGTTATGTACTCCAGAGGCTGGGGTGTGCCGGAGGACTATGTGGAAGCAGCGCGCTGGTATCGGTTAGCAGCTGAACAAGGGTATGCCTCTGCCCAATCGAACCTCGGGCTTACGTACCTTTATGGCGCCGGCCTGCCGCAGGACTATGCGGAGGCAGCACACTGGGTTCGGTTAGCTGCCGAGCAAGGGGATGCCGATGCCCAGTTCGTCCTCGGGACTTTGTACGACAACGGCGACGGCGTGGAAGAGGACAATGTCCTTGCCTATATGTGGCACAATCTCGCTGTGGCCCAAGGAAATGAGAGTGCACAGGAGGGCAAAGACATCGTGGAACAGCAGATGACTGGTGAACAAATAGCGGAAGCCCAACGGCTATTCCGCGAGTGGCTAGAGGCTCATTCCCCCGGCGGCAACTAGAGCCCTCTCAGTGGCACCCAGTCCAGGCAGGGTGTTAGGGAATGATTAACGGGTTGTCTCAAACGTCGAGGAGTCCTAAAGGGACTGCAAATCCTCGATTCCCGGTTCAAGTCCGGGCGGCGCCTCTCAGGCAAGCAAAAGGGCTCCCGGCCAATTGGCTAGGAGCCCTTTCCCTGATCTTGGGCATAAATTCCGATCAGCTAACCCACTTCAGCATGTCTAGGTCCGGATGATTCTCGGGACGTTCGACCAACTCGAGCAACTCATTGTTGACGAGGTGCGTGTACCCCTCGGTCACGCTGATCGTGCTGTAGCCCATTGCCTTCTGTACCTGCGCGACCGGCATACCGCTCCCGATCCATGTCTCTCAGGAAGAAACCTAGGGAGTTTCACTCCGCAATTTGTCATAGACGAATGAGACACCTGTCCAAATAACGAGGAGCGTAACCACACTGATCAGAGCTGGCATCAACTCTCGACGGCCAATGAGCACATAGTTCAAATCAACGAGTAGGATCTGAGATATAGCGATCACCATCCCTGAGAACATCGTCTTGCCCGTATTCTGGACAATCCAGTCGAAGAACAGGATTGAAACGGTCCAGAACACAAGTATACTGAGAATGGTGTTGCCCACGACGGGCTCGAACGCGGGCTCAGGCATTGCCGGGTTAAAGAAGTACGTGGTTCCCAAGTACGCGAGGATACTGCCAGTGAGCCCACCACCGATGATGGATTTGATTCTACCACCCATTGTTGAATCTCCTTTGGACAGCGGGCCTGAGGCCCAACAATCCGATGTAGATAGAACGAACTCGTCCTCGCATGGTGCTCCGCCCGACTGAACTTCGCAACCTGGGCCGTGCGGTGACGTGACCCGGCGTTGGTGCATGTCTGCTGGTTTTAGCTTCGGGTCGGTTGGGCCCGATCCTTGGCACGAGGCGCCCTGAGTGCTAATCGCCAAACCTGAGCGTACTGTGACTTGCCGCGTGGCTCTGGGCTACCCTTGGTGGGAGGGCTACCGGGGTGCTCCGCCACAGCCACGTGTGGTCCACCGTAACAACATCAGGATATTCACCCGGGCCCGAGTGGGGGTTGTCTGGATGTTTCGCTTGTCCGAGGCACGCGCCGCGTAGTATTCTTGCGGTGACAGGGTTTTCACGTTTCCAGATTTCCTCCTCCGACCCGGTATTAGGAATGACACGATGACCTCATCCACCTGGGGAGAGCCTCCGGAGATCAACCCGGCCGGCTCGCTGAGCGAAGACGCCCAAGAGCAGAAGACCAGCCTCTCAGCGGATGTGATCCTCCGGCGTGCGCGACTCCGGGCCGTGATTGACGCAATCCCCGACCTGATCTCGGTGAAGGACTGCGAAGGCGTGTACCAGCTCTGTAACCAGCCATTCTCAGAGTATGTCGGCTTAGACGCCCGCGCAGTCCAGGGGAAAACCGACGTTGAACTCTTCGACGAAGGAGAGGCTCTCCGGAGAAGTGCGCTCGATGACGAGGTACTTCGTGGTGAGAAAACGCTGCGCAGCGAGAGCTGGCACGATGCCGCGGATGGCCGAACAGCGCTCTTCGACACGCTCGAGGCACCGTTCTACAACTATGAGGGAGATCTGCTCGGCCTCATCAAGATCAGTAGGGACATCACTGAACGGCATCGGATCGCGGAAGAATTGCGCGATGCCCACGACCAACTCCGTGAACAATACGAGCACCTCAAGAAACTCGAAACGCTCAGGGATTCCCTTACGCACATGATCGTGCATGACCTCCGGAGTCCTCTCATGGGCATGATCACGTCACTTCAAATGATGGAGATGGACTCCGACACATTGAGTGAAGAGCACCAGACGGACTTGGCCGGGGCAGTCAGAAGCGCGTTGCGGCTGTCACAGATGGTCACCGGGGTGCTCGACGTCAGCACGATAGAGGCAGAGGGAATGGAGCTCGACATCCGCGTCCATCAGTGTGTAGAGACCGCGCGGGCCGCGCTCGATACCCTGGGCGGAATGATCACCGAGCGCGACGTAACCGTGGAGGCAGAGGGAGACGTCCAGGCGGCCTATGACGAACAGGTCGTGACCCGTGTGATCGCAAACCTCGTCTCGAACGCGCTTACTTTCACGCCCGAAGACGGGTCAGTGAAGGTCACTGTCCGTAAGGACGAGAACGGATCTGCACGCGTGGAGGTGAGGGATACCGGCGACGGAATTCCGGCGGAGTATCACGAATTGATCTTCGAGAAGTTCGGTCAGGTCGGTCGTGGCGAGCGACGCGTGAAGGTTTCCACCGGGCTCGGGCTCGCGTTCTGTAAGTTGGCGGTCGAAGCCCACGGTGGTCGCATCGGCGTCGTCAGCCAGGTAGGCGAGGGCAGCACGTTCTGGTTCGAACTTCCCGACCTGGAATCAAACCCGTGAGTGGGGCACATCGTGGGCACAGGCCTGCCCAGAGGAATTAGAAACGGACCCAGACGGGACCAAGCGCTCGAACGTCACAAACCGCGGCGCAGTTAAGGACACTAGGCCCGACGGAGGTCCCCGAAACCCCGAGACACTCCTGTAAGTCCTCGATCCCCAGTTCCACTCGAGGTGCACACATGATGAAGCGGGAAGCGAGGTCATTCCGGGCGAAGGATCTGATCGCCTCTGGTTCTCTATGCCCAAAAGGCGAGGACTACTCCCTATCCCGCCGCGCCATCCAGATCACATGCCGCGCACCCTTACCCGCATGCGCCCGCACCGTAACCTCCTCAACCGCGAAGCCCACCGCTCGAAGCCGCTTCGTAAACGCCTTGTCCGGCCCCGCAGACCAAATCGCCAACACGCCACCCGGCCGAAGAGCCTGAAGCGCCCCACCCAACCCCGCCTTCGAGTACAGCCATTCATTCGAGGCGCGCGTGAGCCCATCTGGACCGTTATCCACGTCCAGCACGATCGCATCGAATCCCTCGCCAGGACCCCGAACAATCACGGTCACGTCGAGGATCTCCACCCGCGCGCGAGCGTCGTCTAACGGCCGCCCAGCAGAGGGCCCCAGGACGCCTTGGTTCCACTCGACGACACCAGGCACGATCTCGGCTACCACAACCTCCGCGTCAGCGGGGAGTGACCTCAAGGCCGCCGCCAACGTGTAGCCCATCCCGAGTCCGCCGATCAGGACACGAGCCCCCGGTTGGTCTCGAAGCCCCTTGCAGGCGATCACGCCCAACGCGTCCTCAGATCCGTGGGCGCGCGTATTCATCAGGTCCTGACCGCCTACGATCTTGATGAAGTAGTCTGCGCCTCGTTGATAGAGGCCCAGTTTTCCGCCTTCGCCAGGGATCGGCGCCGTGTGGAGCAGCTGCATGTGGTCAGTTGTCCTTTCTTGCGGTCGGCTGCTCGAACCAAAGCGAGAGCTTGGTCTCCGTCCCTGCGAAATTCGCGCCGGCCGCCTGCTCGCGCCAGCGAAGTGCTTCCTCGTCCCCATGAGCAGATTTGGCCCTCGATCCTGTGTGTAGTGCACAAGAAGTGATTGGCACTGGGGACCGTCGGGTCCATGCCTGACCCGGTCAGAGGCGGTCCCAGGGCGGGGGTGTCCGAAAGCATACCCCCCCGTCGTTCTTCGCGCTTGACGCCGCGTTCTGACGTGGAGGCGCCCCGGCGCAACGTCGAAGTTCAGCTATGGCAGAGTCAAAAACGCACATTTGGCTCGATCGACTCCTCACGGATATGGACGCGGAAATGCGGTTACAAGGCGTGACACCGCAATCCCGGCGCCTGTATGCCGCGCACGTCAGGTGCTCGCCGATGGAGGAAGAAGCTGGTGGTGGTGGATCCTTCGATCAGAACCTCGGATTTCTCCGAAGATGGGGTACGCGCGAAGGTCTCTACTGAGGCTTGGACGAATCCGACGGCGCCTGCCATAGTGTACTGTTCGGAAAAGCCTAGAGGACGGGGCATCGGATTCGGCAACCAATCTTGGTGAGGGTAGATGAGGACAGATAGCTACGTGGCCCCGCGCCTATGTGCTCTCTTTGCCACCGCAGTTCTCCTTCTGTCGGCGTGTGCGCCTTCCGAGGGGGCTTGGCCAGAGGGTGTCACTCCGGAACTCGTGGAAAAGGGGCGAGGCATCTTCGGCAAGGAGGGCTTCTGCTTCACGTGCCACGACTACGACGGGACAGGAGGGGCGGGTGCCAACCTCGCGGATTCGGAATGGTGGCACAGTGATGGCTCGTATGAGGGGATCGTCGCGACGATCACTCGCGGAGTCCCGGCGGACAAAGCCCGTGGAGGTGCTGCCTCTGCGATGCTTCCGAAAGGCGGGACATCGATGACCGAAGAACAAGTGCGTGCGGTGGCGGCCTTCGTGTGGAGTCTTCAGTTGCCGGAAGAAGGCGAAGAACCTTCGGGGGGCTGAAACCCCGTGCGCTCACCGCTGGCTCGAACGGCCTTCGTCCTGGCGGCCCTCGCGGCGTGGTCCGTGCTGCTGCCCGCGATGTCAGCGCAGGTCCGCGAACGGGCAAGGGCCGGTGTCGCGGAGGGA
>Ga0209558_1003183_pt1 | contig 10226 bp, 10 predicted proteins | sample SaaInlV_150m_DNA_3_FD_184674 | JGI IMG/M metagenome (GOLD analysis project Ga0209558, IMG submission 184674) | Marine microbial communities from expanding oxygen minimum zones in the Saanich Inlet - Saanich Inlet SI074_LV_120m_DNA (SPAdes) (version 2) | ecosystem: Environmental > Aquatic >...
ACTGCTGTGAGCCCGGAAAACGAAGCAACAGGCAATTATGGTTGTGCAGATCTCTCGGCGTCTTGAGCTCTCCCGCTTTGCTAAGATAATCTGGCGACGCGCAAAACACACGCCGGCTGGTCGCAATCCGTTTTGCAACCATATTGGAATCTTTTAATTCAGCCACGCGGATGAGTAAATCAATTTGCTCACTAAAAAAATCATCAAAACGATCACTCGAGACCAATTGGAGTTGTACATCAGGATGGCGCTCGACAAACTTGGCAATCGCTGAACCGAGATAAATCCTCGAAAAACTGACCGGCGCAGAGACTTTGAGTGAACCGGTCGGATTATCACGTTTAATCGAAATCGCGCTTTTGGCCTCGTCAACCGATTCGAGAATCTTTTTACAGTGAAGAAAAAAACTATCCCCGTCAGGCGTTAGATCAACTTGGCGAGTGGTGCGATTGAGCAACCGGATCCCCAATTTTTTCTCGAGACGAATCAGACGAGAGCTCACGACAGCCGGCGTCAATCTCAGGTCTCGGCCCGCAGCGGTCAGACTCCGAAGTTGTGCAACGCGGACAAACAGCTCGAGATCATCAGTTTCCATCGATTATCAAAAAAGAAGATATAGTTCTTCCTAATTGTAGTCATTTTTCTGAAAAGCAATTCGAATTACGATCGTTTATCCGAAGATCAACAGTTTATCCACTTTTTTCCAAGGAATTCACAACCCAATGATCATCCCCTGGCTTGATTGGGCGAGTCTAGCGATCCGCTGGTTACATCTCGCGGCGGGTATCGCATGGATTGGCACCTCGTTCTACTTTATTTGGCTGGACCGCAGTCTGCGAGTCCGCGAGAACTTACCGACAGGTGTTCAGGGTGAATCCTGGAGCGTTCATGGTGGTGGTTTTTATCACGTCCAGAAGTATGCTGTGGCGCCAGAGGCCCTGCCTGATGATCTTCACTGGTTTAAATACGAAGCCTACTTCACCTGGTTATCAGGCTTTGCTCTGTTAATTGTTCTTTACTATTTTGGTGCCAACACCTATTTGATCGATTCCACTCGAGCGGACCTCACACCCACAATGGCTATCGGCATCAGCGTGGCCTTCCTGATCGGAAGTTGGGGGCTGTATGAAGCCCTTTGCCGCAGCCCGATTGGTCGTTCGACGACTGTCCTTGCATCGTCTGTACTCGTTTTGATTTTAGTTAGCGCGTTTTTGCTCACCCAAATCTTCAGTGATCGAGCAGCTTTTTTACACGTCGGCGCACTCATCGGGACAATCATGTCAGCAAATGTATTTGTGGTCATCATCCCCAATCAGAAAAAAGTGGTCGCCGATCTTCTGGAAAAAAAACTGCCTGACCCCAGTCTTGGCGCGCACGCCCGACAGCGCTCTCTCCACAATAACTATCTAACGTTGCCGGTACTGCTGCTCATGGTCAGCGCTCATTACCCATTATTGTTCTCAGGGGGTGCCGCGTGGGGATGGCTAGTTGTCGGCTTCATTATTGTAATTGGCGCTATTGTCCGGCATTTTTTTAACACTCACCATACAGGAGGTCGTGGCGTCCAATTAATATGGCAGTGGCCACTCGCGATTATTCTTGGATTGGGTTTGATATTCTTCATCGCCTCCAGACACGAGCTACGCTTTACCGGGCAAGTCAGTGATAACCAGGCCTTCAACATTGTGGAGCAACATTGCGTGAGTTGTCATGCAGTTCATCCCTCAAACCCTGCATTTAAAACGGCCCCCGCTGGAGTCGTGTTCGATAGCCTCGCCAGTATCCGGCAACATCGAACGAATATAATCTCCCAAGCGGTGATGAGTCAGGCGATGCCACTGGGTAATGCGACAAGAATGACGCCTGAAGAACGTTCGGCGCTCGGCCAATGGCTGCAGCAAACAGCTGACTAGCCGCTAGCACCTGAAACCGCCTGGCGTCATTTCAAACAAACCGATACCCGATCTTTTAAAGTAAAGATCAACTGACCGTCAACTTACCCAAGCTTTTGGATCAAGTTAGAATCTCGAAATTAATGCCGTCATTACTTATTGCTCAATTGCCGATGTATGACTGGCCGGAGGTGCGCGAGGCAAACGACCGGCTATGGCGAATTGTCGCTTCAGAATGTAAAAACCATGGCATCTCCGCACCAAAAGATTTAGATCGATCGATCGAGACACCGCAAGCCTGGCGCTCTCCGAATCTTTTTCTCAGTCAAACCTGTGGTTTCCCCTTGGTCACTCAGCTGCGCCATCAAGTTACGGTTTTGGGGAGCTTTTCTTATGCGATGGCGGATCAAGAGGGTAACTATCACAGCGTTATAATTACTCACCAGAATTGTCCCAAAACCCTTAACCAATTCAAGAATAAAACACTCGCGATTAACGGGTATGACTCCTACTCGGGCTACCTTGCGATAAAGGTATTAATGACCGCGCGTGAAATGCCGACCGCATTTTTCAAGACTGTCTTAGTCACCGGCAGTCATCGGGAATCGATTCACGCCGTCGCCAACGGAAAAGCCGATCTCGCCGCCATCGACTGCGTCTCCTGGCACCTGGCAACAAATTTTGAGCGCGCATCGAACACTTTAAAAATCATTGCAACCAGTCCCGCTCGACCCGGACTGCCGCTAGTAACAGCACCAAATGCCAGTCAAACTCGAGTCAGCATTTTAAGAGACGCGCTACGGTGCGGTACCAAGCGCCTGGATAATCAATCTCGAGACATCTTAGGCATAACCTCTTTCGTCGCAAAAACCGAAAATGATTACGGGGTCATTCATGATGATCTAAAAAGCACCCACTCACTCTCATTATCGCCTGTGAATTGAATCTGAACCCTCTTTTGAATCAAATAACCATCCTCACGCCTGCTTACTGACATACTCTCCTGTAATTATTAACTAATCGTAATAAAATTTTCGATTTCCAAGCCCCCATTCGCGCCCTCGAATGATAAAGTTTTTAACAGGAGCAAACTTATGAAATCATTTCTTAACGCGTTGATTGTTTTAGTCTTCGCTTTCGGTGGACTCGGCAGGGCAGTTGCCGCCGAAGGAACCGTGACATTTCAGGTGATGACGCCCGAGACTGCTTTAGCCGCCGCGCAAGCGGCGCTTAATCGTTGCCGAGAAGAAAATTTTCAAGTTTCCGTTGCTATTGTCGATCGTTTTGGCGGCGTTCAGGTGCTATTGCGAGATCAACTCGCCGGACCTCGAACCATTAACATCGCAATCGGCAAGGCACGAACGGCCGCAGGTTTTCGACTCAACACAACCGACATGATTTCCGTCACTGAAAACGGGCAGCCTGCCGCTGGTATTCGTCATCTGCCGGGCGTTGTCATCGTCGGTGGTGGAGTAATTATCGAAGCCGGCGGGACACTCGTTGGCGGTATCGGGGTCTCTGGCGCACCCGGTGGGGACATGGATGATCTATGCGCTTTCGCGGGAATCGATGCGATATTTGAACAACTTGAGTTCTAAAACCGTTTTGCCACATGAACCAAATCAACCCTTCACAGAAAATAAGTGCTCGAATTTTGAGCGACTAGAGACCGAGGCTAAGGAATAACCAAAATGAAAAATAATTCAATTGTTGTCGCACTATTTTGCGGAACGCTCTTAATTTCAGGCTGTTCTACCGCACCATCTAAGCAGGAGCAAGGCGCGGCCGCAGGCGCGGTAGTCGGCGGCGTACTAGGCGGCGCGCTTGGAGATGGTCATTCAGATCGAGGCTGGGCAATCGCTCTTGGCATTATCTTTGGTGCGATTGTTGGTGACCAGATTGGCGCCCAGCTCGACGAACGTGACCGATTGCTCGCCGCGCAGAATCTTCAATATTCCCTGGAGTCAACTAAAGATGGCGCTGAAACCACTTGGCAAAATCCGAATTCCGGCAATGGTGGCAAAGCGATCCCGACGACCACAGTCGTCAAATCAGACGGCACTCCGTGTCGAGAGTTCACCACCGAGATTGAGGTTGGCGGAGAAGTGCAACAAGGTTATGGCACGGCATGTCGACAAGCCGATGGTAGCTGGAAAATTCAAAGCTAAACCAACAATCATTCTCGTTTCAAAAAAGGTTATAACGAATAATGCACCAGATGGCGCGAACCCCATCGCGCCATCCAATTTTTTTCCCCTCGTCATAGGTTCGACCAGCATAACTAATTCCGACTTCAAATATTTTTAAGCGCGAACCATCCGGCTTACGGAATCTCGCCAATCGAGCGGTCACTTCCGGTTCGAAGCCAAATCGATTTTCCTTGAGGTCAATGCTTTGAATAATCTCCCGGCGAAAAACTTTGTAGCACACTTCCATGTCAGTCAGATTGAGATTGGTCATCATATTGGACAGTAAAGTCAAAAAACGATTGCCCACCGAATGCCAAAAATACAGGACGCGATGGGTCTCGCCACCTGCAAATCTTGATCCATAAACCACATCAGCGTCATTTTCCCCTATCGGCCCAAGCAGTTTTGGGTAATCATTAGGATCATATTCAAGATCGGCATCTTGAATCAGTACGACATCTCCTGCCGCGGCCGCAAATCCGGATCTTAATGCCGCCCCTTTGCCTTGGTTGTATTCGTGCAAAACCGCCCGCACGTTCGGTTGCTCTCCCAAAGACTGAACCAGCTCCCGACTGCCATCATTAGAATAATCATCAACAAGAATAATCTCTTTTTCAACAGGCACCGCCTGAACCCGCTTGATCACCTGCTCAAGCGTCCGCATCTCGTTGAAAACGGGTATCACAACACTTACAACCATAAATCTCTCTCACTACGTCAGCTTTTATGACTCCAAATATACTCTCAATTTATACTTGTTTTAATATGACAGACGGCAACCACAAATGAGTGTTTTTCGGGCCCAACGTTCAAACCCGTTTTTCATGAATAACAAAGACAACGGCTTCTCCTTGATTGAAGCATTGGTCGTGATCACTGTACTTTCGATCTTTGCAGTTTTTGCGATACCGATGTTTGGTGATTTAACCCAAAACAATCGAATGCGCGCGCAGATCAGCAACCTCGTCGGGCAATTTGCTCAAGCTCGAACAGAAGCGATGCGCAGGGGTTTTCGAGTTACGGCGTGCCCTGGAACGGAGTCGGGCTGTTCAGGAAACCAATGGGAAAACGGCCTAATCGCGTTTGTTGACACTGACGCTGACGGCGTTTGGGACAATGAAGAAGAAATCATATTAGTTGGCGCAGCATTAACGGGCAACAACACCATGCGCTCGGGCGAATTTTCAAGCTATATCTCATTTCGATATGACGGCGCGTCCACCGCAGTTGATGGAAGTGCAAATCCAGGATCTTTTGTCGTTTGTGATAGCCGCGGATTTGGCGAACATGCCCGCGCACTCAATATTTTGGCAACCGGTCGGATCAAGATATTCGCTTCCAATGAGAGCGGTTCGGGCGTTGAAACCTGTGAGGATACCTAAGTGAACGCGCGCGGATTTTCACTGCTGGAGGTGCTCATCGCGCTCGTGATATTTTCATTCGGGCTTCTGGCGCTCGCCGCTCTAATGGCCAAAGGGCTTCAGTACAATACGAGCGCCCTACACCGCTCATATGCCTCAAGTCAGGCGTATGACATGGCGGATCGGATTCGGGCCAACCAAATCGGGGCATCTGAAGGCCGCTATGCTCCAATCCCCGCCGGCGCCTCGGACCCCGACTGCATCTCTGATGGCTGCACACCTGCACAAATGGCGCAATTCGATCATTGGGAATGGAACGCTATAAATGCTGCTGTTTTGCCCGCTGGCAGTGGCACAATCGCATTTGAAAACTCAAACTATCGAATCACACTCACATGGGATGACGACCGGGACGGTAACGCTGATGATAGCTTCGAGTTTGAGTTTCGGCCATGATTCGTTTTTTCCGAGAACCGAAAATTAATCAAAGATCTCGCCAGCAGGGTGTCACCCTAATCGAACTGATGGTGGCGCTCGCAATTGGCTTAATCGCAACGGCGGCGATGTTGAAGGTCTACATCGACGCCAGTCGCATCTATCGATTTAACGACGGACTTGCCCGTTTACAGGAAAATGGCCGCTTCGCGTTAGAGTTTGTCCGTCGAGATGTCAGGGCCGCGGGTTTCTGGGGCTGTAATAGCGACTCGGCGATCTCTAATGTCATCAACCCGGCTAGCAATTCATGGATCAATATTTCAGCAGGTCATATTGAGGGCTTGAACGGAACCGCTCGATCCGGCCAGCCCGATACACCTGACAGCATTACCCTTCGCGGCGCGTTTAGCAGTGGCGTGTCCGTCACGTCTCCAATGACATCAACGAGCAGTGACATCACAGTGGCCAGCGTTTTGGGTTTTAGCAAGGATTCTCCTACAGTGATCAGTGACTGCGAGAATGCGGATTTTTTCTCTATCTCCAACACTCCGTCAAATGAGACGTTAGCACTCTCTCACAGCGCGTCAGGCAACAATATTTCAAATGACTTTTCTAAAGCATATCAGACCGATGCTCGTGTCTATCAGGCCCGGCAGATCACATACTGTATTGCCCCCGGCGCCAATGACGCGATTCCGGCGCTCCGTCGACTCACAAATCCATCCGCTTCCCAAACCTGCAGCGCGAATGGCGATGAATTAATCGAAGGCATCGAGAACCTTCAATTCCTCTATGGTGAGGACACCGATGCAGATGCGGAGGGTAATGGGGGAGACGGCAACGCAAATCGCTATCTTGCTGCAGGAGCTGCGGGCTTAGACATTGATCGGGTGGTGAGCCTGAGACTATCGATGCTTGTGCGCTCAATTGAGAATAATCTAAGCTCAACCAGTACATCCTATACTTTTAATGGCACCACAATTACGCCGGACGATCGATATCTTCGCAAAGTGTTTACGACCACGATCACATTACGTAACAAGGCAAAATGACTGCGCGCACACATTCATTCTCTAGTTCTCAGAAGCAAGAGGGTTGGGTCCTCATCATGGGCATGGTCGTGCTGGTCATGCTCACCATTATTGCGATGGGCGTGATGCGAACCACAATTCAAGAAGAGAAGATGGCAGGCATCTCGAGAGACATGAATATCTCTTTTGAATCAGCAGAAATTGGCCTTCGTGAAGCTGAAGCGTTTATTGAAAAACCTAGTAGCGAGGGTCTCTTCAATGAGACCAAGCACGGTATTTACGCTCAAGGCGCTGCTGATGAACATCTTGAGCCCACACCCTTCAGAACGAAATGGGACGATAACAACTCGATAACGGTCTCAACTGGGGCGCAGAATACTTCGCGCTATATGATCAAAAAACTCACCGAGATTGGCGATGGCGGATCACTGAACATGGGCGGTTATGGTGAAACCGATCTTACTCAAAAAACGATCATCTACCGAATCACTGCACGTGGTGGAGGCGGCAATGACAATACCCAGACCATCCTGCGAAGTCACTATGCCAAATCGGATTAGATAAGCACATATGTTTACTTGGATCGATTAATGAATATTCAAAAATCAGTTACGTTAATCATGGCGCTTCTGCTGACTCTAGCCCCTGCTGCGGGTCAAGTTAATCCTTTCGAGCGAGTAACGATTAGTGCGGCCAAGGCGGGTCAGAATCTTCTCGTCAATATTGGAATACCTGTGAGCGCTGTTGCTGCCCGGACCGATAACCCTGAAGAGTTACTTGATGCAATCCAATCTGCTTTAGATGATTACCGAACCGCTTTTTCTTTGGACGAAGCAGCAGGCTGTCGGCTGGAGGCCGGTGACATCATTCGACTATCGTCCAAGCCAGACACGGGCGGTGGTATCAGCGCAGGATGGGAGTTCTTTTGTGAGAATAGTCAATCACTATCCGCTGTCGATATCAACTTATTTTCGATCATTCCGATCTCTTCAATTGAGGGTCTTGCTTTCCCCGAGGGTCAACAGGTGATTTATCCCGATCTTCCAAAACTAGTTTTTGAATGACCCTATCAGCACTTAAAATCTCGTCATGATTCCTGTGATCACAGTCAAGCGATTTCTGGTTCTTAGCCTTATCCTAGCCATTGGCTTTTTTTCAAGATCTAGTTTCGCGCAATCGGTCTCAGACGCAAGCGCCTGTCGAGCAGACGTCGTTTTTCTTATGGATAACACGGGCAGCATGGGTGGGCCCATCACTAGCACAAAGCGAAATGCCCAGAGCATTCTTGATGCTATTTCGGGAGGAGACCCGCGGTTTGCAGGAATTGATACGCATTACGGTGTCTCAACCTATTGGGGAGATCCTCGAGAATATCTCAGCAGCTCAACAATCTGGTTCTGCCATCGAGATACCTGTCCCTGGTCGTGGTGTAACCGCTACATATGTGAAAACCCCAGCGGCTACTGCGCGCGCTACTGGCCCTCACAATGCATTAGCCGAGAACCAACCGAAGCACAAAAAAAAGCCGCCGCCCAGAAAGCCTTTCGAATTAATCAGCCACTCACCGACTCCAAGGCGCTAACCCGTCGCGGTATGAGTGAATGGCGACCTTGCAGCAGTCCGGGAGGATGCGGTGGTGATTGGGCCGAAGCCAACTTTTTTGGTCTCCATCAATTAGCAACGGGTGGTGCCTCAACCGATGGTATGTGTATTGATCCCCCATACCCGCGGGCGCCACTTGCCGAGTGCGCAGATAAAGGATTCTCAAGCGGCTATAACATCAATTGGCGACAGGATTCTGGGCGTATTGTGGTTTGGTTTGGAGACGCTTGCTCTTGGACGCGGACCGTAGATAAAACTGAAGTCATTCAAGCGCTTCAAGCAAATAACGTCGTCGTTGCGGGAATTAACTCCGGACGCTCTGGACGCGGTATCGACCACTTCTCCGATGCCGGTCTCGGCTCATGCATGTGGGGATCAGAACCCGGTCAGGCAGCCTCAATCACCGAAGCAACAGGGGGGTCGCTGACCAATAGCGTGAGTGGCACCTCGGATACGATTAACGCAATTCTCGACGCAGTCGCAGGTGGAATGGCGCAATCGGGCTCAGCCGCGGCCGTTTCTTTCAACGTGTCTTCAATTACTGAGGACACTCGTATTTACCAGAGTTTTTTTAATGCCAAAGATTGGTCGGGCGATCTCATTGCTTACGACTTGAACGAAGAGGACGGCTCAATTGGCGATAAGGTCTGGAGTGCCGCCGATCGACTTGACCGCCAAGGCACCGGCAGCCGCACAATATTGACACTCGGGAAACAACGAGGACGAATCGAGGGCGTTCCTCTCGTCTGGGGCCAGCTCACATCCGAACAACAAAATGACCTTCGAACAGAGCCAAATGGCGCTCTCGGTAATGTCTCGAAAGGCGCAACGCGGCTTCAGTATCTTCGTGGCAGTCGGACACATGAGGGCAAAGGATTTGGTTATCGAGTGAGAGGTAGTGTGCTTGGAGACATCTGGCACTCAAGCGCAGTTTATGTGGGCGCACCACAGCAGCCGTGGCCAGATAGCGGTCGTGGCTTTCCAACCGGCGCAAATAAATATTCAAGTTTTGCCGCAAGCCAGCAAAATCGCACACCCGTCGTTTATGTGGGCGCAAACGACGGTTTCCTGCACGGCTTTAGCGCAACCCGCGGCGAAGAGCTTATCGCATACGCGCCTGGCAATTTATTCAGCACCCGTATCAATGCTGGATATCATCGCCTGACGGATCCAAATTTCAATCACAACAGTCTTTACGTTGATGGCACGCCAACGATTAGCGATGCCTATATCAAAACCGGTCGAACTGAGCAGTGGCGAACGGTACTCGCTGGCATCCAAGGTGGTGGGGGACGCGGTCTTTTTGCTCTAGATATCACCGATCCCGACACCTTTCGGGAATCGAACGCGAGCGATATTGTGCTCTGGGAATTCACAGATCAACATGATGCGCACCTCGGTTACACATTTAGCAAACCCACGATTGTCCTATTGAACAACGGTCGGTGGGCTGTGATTACCGGAAACGGACTTGACGATAGCGCGACGGATGGCACGGGCGGGCAATCCCAACTTTTCATTATTTATCTCGACGGAGGTCTTGACGGAATTTGGACCTATGGGACTGATTACATTCGGATCCCAACTGGTGTTGGGTCAATCAGTGACCGTAACGGCCTGTTTTCTCCAGCCGTAATTGATCTTGATAACAACGGCACTGCGGATCGGGTTTACGCAGGTGATCTGAATGGCCACCTTTGGGCATTTGATTTATCA
>Ga0209558_1003186_pt1 | contig 10217 bp, 10 predicted proteins | sample SaaInlV_150m_DNA_3_FD_184674 | JGI IMG/M metagenome (GOLD analysis project Ga0209558, IMG submission 184674) | Marine microbial communities from expanding oxygen minimum zones in the Saanich Inlet - Saanich Inlet SI074_LV_120m_DNA (SPAdes) (version 2) | ecosystem: Environmental > Aquatic >...
CATATCACAAGGTTTTCCGCGACGGTGGGGACCGGGCCCTTGGTAGCGTGACGCTGGAAGCGGAAATCATCGGATGCGTCTTCGATAATGCGGCATCGATTTTTGGAATGGCCATATCGTTCCAACCTCGCCCATTTTTCGGCGAGGACATGGGGGGACCTGGAGTTTTTCAGGACATGGATTATTGGCGCGTCAGCGAAGTTTTTGATGCCCTGGCCAATTTCAACGATGATCTCTGGCCCGGAATGCGCCATCGCGTGCTCCAAAATTTGCCGTTTGATATCGCCGCCCACACGCGGTGAGCGGATACCGTCGGGCGTATTGATACCATCCGGCACCAAGGCAGGATCGCGGCTTTGCAATTCACCGATAATAAAGCGGGTCATCAGGGCGCTGGCTTCGTCCATCGGCCTAAGCTAGCAAATTCCGGGGCGAGATGCTTGAATAATCGCGCCAAAACCACCGTCGCATGCCCTCGGCAATCCGGATTAGGTGTTACCAAAAAGTGCGTCATAGCGAACAGGGAGTTTTCGGACCCGCTTGGCGGAAGCAGCGAAAATGGCGTTGGCGATTGCCGCCGGCGTGGGCGCGATGGCTGGTTCCCCGGCCCCTACCGGAGGGGCGCCCTCGGGCTCAATGAGCGCCGTTTTTACATAGGGGGCATTTTCTTGGCGGACGATTTCATAACCGTCGAAATTGTCTGTTTCCGCCGCGCCGCCCGAAAATAAGACCTCTTCTGTCAAGGCTAGGCCCACTCCCCAAACCACATTGCCGATGATCTGTTGCTCGACAAACCCGGGGTTAACGATAAGCCCGCAGTCTTGCGCACACCAGACGCGCGGAACTTCGATTGTTTTGCCGGAGTGGTTGATCGTAACCTCGGCGACAACGGCGACATAGGTTTTCTCTTTATAGACTGCGGCGGCCATGCCGAGGCCGCTACCCGTGGGCATTCTTCGGCCCCAACCGGCCATATCGCCTGCCTTGCGCATCACTTGGGCCAGCCGGATATGTTGTGTCTCCAAATTTTTAATACGGAATTGGATAGGATCGATCCCCGCATTGCGGGCCAGTTGGTCCATTATGCTTTCGATAGCGAACGAGTTGGGCGCAGCGCCGAGACCTCGCCAAGCCCCAGTGGAAACCGGGAGCCGGATATCCGAATAGCGCACCAATTTGTTCGCGGCCCTATAGGGCGGCGTTGCGCCCCGCGCCGTCCCCTCGTCGGCCAGCCGATCGAGAATGGGGCGGGCGATCTTTGGAATGGCATCGATGCCGAAGAAAATCGGAGCGGATGCAAAATCATGACGCCAGCGGCTGATCGAGCCGTCTTCGAAAACCGCGGCATCAATCTTGTGAAAGTAAGGTGGTTGAAAGTAATTGCCGCGAAATTCGTCTTCGCGCGTCCATTGCACTTTGACAGGCCGTTTCGCAGCCCGTGACAGCAGCGCGGCGGTTTCCGCTGGCTGGCAAAGTACTCGCCCGCCAAAGCCACCGCCCATGCGCATGGGGTGCAAAATAACGTCATCTTCATCCCGGCCTAGTATTTGGGCAATACGGCGCTGAATGAAGAACGGTGCCTGGGTGCCGCACCATACTTCCACTTTTTCATCCCGCACCCAAGCGAGGCCGGCCCGGGGTTCCATCGCCGCGTGGGATTGAAAGGACGTTTCGAATTGGCCGGAGCCCGTGATGGAGGTTTCGCTGAGATCATCGACATCGCCATCCGAGATCAAATCATGTTCAAAGTCCCGGGGGATTTGGCTCCAAAAGTCTCGAATTCTGTCGCCCGGATTATCGGTGATATTTTCGGGCAAGTGCCATTCAGGTTTTATGGCTCCGAGGGCTGCGCGCATTTGATGCGGCGTTTTGGCGACGATGCCAGCGAGATTGTGGGAAGGTTCGATCACGACTTTGATCACCCCGGGCATTGATCCTGCAGCTGCGGCGTCCGCGTTTTTTAGCTCAGCGCCGGACACAGGGGGCATGAGTGAGCCGCCGAATGCCATACCGGGCAGCGATGCGTCGCGGCTGAATTGGGCTTTTCCGGTGACCATGTGGGCAAGGTTGGGATCAGGCTCGGTGCTGCCGATGGATTTGTGCCGGCCTCTCCGTTCAAGTGCATAGCGCCGGGGTTGGTCTTCGCCCTCATTTTCTGAAACGGAAATGATCTTGCCATCCACCGGCGCCAATTCGCCATAGGATACGAATTTTCCGCCTTTGACCCGAAATCCACCTGTCTCGTCAGCAATACCGGCGGAGTTGATGTTGAATTTAAGCGCAGCCAAGCGGCGTAAATGTTCGCGCAAATTTGCCGCGGCATGGGACACAGGGCCGAAGAACTCGTCGATACCTTCGCTGCCCGCAGTCATTTTAAACGCCGGTACCTGGCTGGTCGCCGGGGCGATGCAGGCAACGGAAGATGCGGCAAGGTTCATCTCTTCCGCCACAACCTGGGTGAGGCCGATGGACGCGCCTTGCCCCATCTCCATGCGCGGCGCAAAGAAGCGAGCCTGGCCGCCTGGCAGTAATTGAACCCAGGCATAGCCGTCGCCAAGTTCCGGCTCGTTCTGGGTGGGTAATACCGGCATGATGGACGAACAAGCGCTCAAGGCTGTAATCCCGACCGCCGTCCAGCCTGTATTAATGAGAAAGCGTCTTCGCGTGAGGTCTAAGCTGGTCATTTGATTTGTCCTCCCGCCGCCAGCCGGACGGCGTTACGGATTTTCTGATAGGTGCCACAACGGCAAAGATTGCCGTTCATGGCATCGCGAATATCCTGATCATTCGGATTTGGGTTCTCATTCTGTAATGCTGCGGCGGTCATGATCTGGCCCGGCTGGCAATAGCCGCATTGGGGAACCTGTTCGGTGATCCAGGCTTCCTGAACTGGATGGAGCTTGCCGCCAAAGGACAGCCCTTCAATGGTGGTAATTTGCGCTCCGGCAATATCGGCAAGCACGGTCTGGCAGGACCGTTCGGCTTGTCCGTCAATATGGACTGTGCAAGCGCCGCAACTGCCAATACCGCAGCCGAATTTGGTCCCCGTTTGGCCCAGATGGTCACGCAAATATTCGACCAGGGTAACGTCTTTCAAATCCGGGGGAATGGCAAAAACTTTGCCATTTAACTTAAAGTTGGCAGCCATGGGCGCTCTCCTTCGCATCAGGTTCGCCCTAAGATGTAATTCCCTTCCCGCCGGAATGATTGAATAATCGCGCCAAAAATACAAAACGGCATATCCATGAAAAAACCCCCGGCCGAAACCGGGGGTTTTTGTTTTGGGAACGAAGCCCAGCGTTACCTTGCAGGCAAATCCATGATCTTGGCGGCGTTGCGCCAAAAAAGGTCTTCGCGCCATTCGTCGTCGATGTCGATCTCGTTGAGAATACGAATGGTTTCGCGAATATACATGGGACCTTTTTCCGGATCGAACGGCGCATCGGACGCGAACAAAACCCGGTCGCGGGGGTAATAATCCAGCCCGCAAACGGTGGCCTCCTTGGAGCCGAAGACGGCGGTGTCCGCATAGAAATCCTTGAAATAATCGGCGTGCGGTTTTTTAAGGCCATTCTTGGCAGCCCGATATTCTTCGCCCGCCGGGCCCGATGTGCGGTCGCCCAGGAACTGCCAGCCAGGGCCGGTGCGGCCCGAATGGAAGGGGTTGAGCCCGCCCAGATGATGGGTGATCAGCTTGAAGTTTTCAAGTTTGTCCATCATCCCGGAAAACACCATGCGCGCTTGCGCAACGGAGGTCTCGTACGGCCAGCCGAGGGTCCACCAAATTTCGTATTTGGATTTATCCTCGTCCTTGTAATCGGCCATGTCGGAGCCACGCGCCGGGTGCATCCAGATGGGGATGTTCAAGTCCGATGCCTTTTGGAATATCTGGAAATATTCCGGATTGTCGAGGGCGCGGCCCGCTACGTTGGTGAAAATCTGGATGCCCAGCGCACCGGTGCCGTCCATAACCCGTTCCGTTTCGGCAACCGCCTCATCTGGATTGTTCATGGGCAGGGATGCCACATAGCCGGGGAACCGGTCCGGATATTTCTGGCAAATCTCGGCCATGCCGTCATTGGCGATACGCGCCAATTCGGGCGCAGTGTCCTTGTCGAACATCACTTCCAGCGGCGGCGAGGCCAGGGACAGGATCTGTTCGTAATCGTCGAACATGTCCATCACCCGGAAGCGTTCGTCCATATCCATCAACATCGGTACTGAGCGCACGCGCTTGCCCATGTCTTCGGTTTCACCGGCTATTTCGATCATTTTTTCCCAAAATGCGATGGGGAAGATGTGGTTGAATGCGTCGACTTTTCTCATGATTTTGTTTCCTTTCGCTTGAGTGTTTGTGGTGCCGGGGCTTAGTCCCAGCCGTAAATTTCGAGGGACGTCTCGCCGCCCCGGAGGCGGTCCATCACAACCGCTTCCTTGGCGTCCCGTTCCCGGGATTTCTCGTTAACCTCGCCAATGCGAGCCAAGGGCACGACAACGACGCCGTCGGTATCGCCGCGCACCAGATCACCGGGCTCGATCAGAATATTGCCAATGGATAAAGCCGTTCCGAGGGAGCCCTTGCCATTGAAATCTTTCCCTGTGCCGCGCATGCAAAAGCCGCGCGCGAATACCGGGAAGCCGACCTCGGGCAAAATGGCTCCGTCGCGGACACAGGCATCGATCACGAGGCCACCCAAATTCCGCGCCTTGGCGGCGGTGCTCATGATCTCGCCCCAATAGCCGGCCTCGTAATGATCTTCGAGATAGGCAACCAGCACATCGCCTGGCTCTGCATCGGCGATGGCCCGGTGCAGCCAGAGGTTATCGCCGGCCGGGCCGGACACCGGATAAGCCGGACCGCACACCTCGAACCCCGGCGAAGCCGGTTTGATGGCCGAGGGCAGGGCGCCGATCTTGCCGCCCGCCTCGTGCATGGTGGCGGTGGAAATTTCGGCTGCTTCCGACAGCAATGCGGCATCGGGCCGTTTGAAATCCGCCATGCTCTATTTCTCCCGGGTCTGCAATTGGTGATAGCGGAATTCCTTGCGCGCATCGTCGAGGCGCATACCGCTGTCGATGGCGGCGCGAATATGCTCTTCCGCCTCTTCAATATCGGCGCAGATTTCCAAGATGGCACTCACATGATCGTTGGGCAGGCAAACCACGCCATCGGCGTCGCCGAGCAGGATGTCGCCGGGGTGGACGCGGGCGCCGCCGATAGAGACGGGCACGTTCACATCATCCATCTGCACCCGGTCTTTGCCGGTTCGCATGGACCAACCCCTTGAATACATGGGGTATTCCCGCTCCAACGCCAGATGCACGTCGCGGCAATGGCCATCGATGACGGTGCCCTCGACGCCCATCTTTTTGGCCAGGAAGGTCAGGATATCGCCCCATACGGTCATGTCTTCACGCCCGTGATTGTCGATCACCACCACTTCGCCGGGCTTCACATCGTCGATATAATCGCCGACCGAGCCGGCCGGGATTGCGGCGGGCGCCATATGCATGGTGAAAGCCCGCCCGCAAAGGCGGAAATCGGTGCTCAAGGGTTTGATGCCGAGACATTGGCCGGCAATACCGAGCCGGTCCATGGCGTCACTGACCGAAGAGGTGGAAAGGGTACGCAGTTTTTCGATGATTTCGTCGCTCATGATATCCTCTGATTTTGGGTTATGACTTCAACATAGATTCGTAATCGCCGCCCATCACCTGGGATACCGGCTTGCCTTCCTCGACGGCGCGGGCCATGGCGGCTTCGCGCGCCGCAATGTCCTCGGCCTTGTCGAGTACCTCGGCTTCCGAGGCTTTGGGAATAAACACGACGCCGGAGCCGTCGGCGATAACCAGATCGCCCGGCTCCACATTGATGCCGCCGATGGCGATGGGGATGTCCCAGGCCAGCTCGGCAATGCGCCCCCTGGCGGTAAACGACGTGGCCGAGCGGGCAAACACCGGAAAGCCGATCTCGTCGGCCTCATCGGCGTCCCTGGCCGGGCCATCGACAATGGTGCCCGACAATCCCTTGACCTTGGCGGCGCGGGATAAAATGCCGCCCCAGCCCGCCGCGATTTCGGTGGTCAGATTTTCGATAACGATGACATCGCCTTCGCTCGCCGCGTCGACGGCGGCGCTGCACAAATGGCGCTTGGCAACGCTATCGTTGGGCGGGCCTAGTTTAACCGTCTGTGCGCGCCCGGCGATGCGCCGCCCTGCCGAAATGGCGCCGATGCCCTTGACCGTACCCTTGAGGCCCAGCGCATCCAGCGCGTCGGAGACCGCGCAACTGTCGATATTTCTAAGCCGTTCAGCGGCGGCGTCGCTCATATTCCGTTTCTCCCAGCTACAAATTGAAAATGCGTTCGGCGTTCTTGCCGCGGGCGGCATCGCGCTGATCGGCGGGCAGGGCATCGACGCGGGAAAGGCAGCCCTTCATGTCGCCGATATTGTGCGGATAGTCGGACCCGAACAGTATGTTGGCAGCGCCGCCCACATTAATGGCCAGCTCCAGCGCTTCCTGTTGAAACGTCACGCTGTCGTAATAGATGCGATCCGCGTAGGTGCTCGGCAATTCCGATATCACTTCGCGGGCGCCGGGCATGTTCATATGGCAGATATCCAGCCGCCCGAACAAATAGGGCAGGGCGCCGCCAGCGTGGCAGGCGATGATCTTCAAATTCGTGTAGGTATCGAAAAATCCGTCATAGATCATGCGCGATACGGCCATGGTGGTATCGAACATAAAGCCGATGGAGGCCACCAGATTGAAACGCTGCATGTCCATTTCGCCGACGCCAGGCGGCGCCGTGGGGTGCAGCAGGACAGGAAGGCCGCGCTTATCGATGGCGTCCCAGACTGGCTTTAAATGCGGATCGGTGAGCGACATGCCGGAGATATTGGCCGACACAAACACGCCGACGGCGCCTTTTTCATCGCAGGCGCGGGCCAGTTCGGCGACGGCGGCATCCGGGTGCTGCCAGGGCAGGGTGGCGAAATAGCGGATGCGGTCCGGATGCAGCTTTTGCTGGGCGGCCATATCGTCGTTCATATATCGGGCGAGTTGGCTACTCACTTCCTCGCCGCCCCAAAAGACGCTCGGGCAGGTGAGCGAGACAATGGCCATATCGACGCCGGCATCGTCCATATCGGCAATGCGTTTGTCGTAATCGAACATGGGATCCATCAGGGTCATGAACGGCGCCCCGTCGGCGCGGATCACCCGCTGGCCTTTGAATTCCGACAATTCGTAATTGCCCCCATGGGCGACCAGTTGTTCGAGCCAGTGCTCGTTCAGCATATGGGTATGAACGTCGATGACCGTACTCATGATTTCCCCTGGATGGCGGTGGTTTTATGGAACGCGACTAGGTGCAGAGTATCCAATATCAGGACCCGCTTGCCAACCGTCCTCCGCAGCTTGATCTCGGTACCGGCTTGGGCTTTATTGGCGCTGAAAATACCCCTATCCATTCAGGCCACCCGTCCATGCGCCTCGCCTATTTCACGCAACCGGTCCACCCGCTCAATCGCGGCTACGGCGATGTCCTGCAGGAAAACCTGGACGCGGTGATTTTGGCCGACAAGCTTGGCTATCAAGAAGCCCTGTTCGGCGAGCATTTCACCGACACCGCCGAGCCGATCACGTCGTGCCTGATGTTTATCGCCCGGCTCATGGGCGAGGTTGAACAGATCACGCTTGGCACCGGGGTTACCAATTTACCGGTCTATCATCCGGTGATGCTGGCCGGCCAAATCGCCATGATCGATACCATGCTGGACGGCAAGTTTATCTGGGGCATCGGGCCCGGCGGGCTGCAATCGGATGTCGAGGTCTTCGGAAATTCGGATATAGACCGCAACGAAAAAATGGTCGAGGTGTTCGAGCAGATTTTGCAAATCTGGTGGGGCGAGGCGCCGCTTAATGTCAGCGGCAAATTCAACAGCTTCACCACCGAGGCCAGTTATTATCCCGAGATCGGCCAGGGCATTGCGCCGAAACCGATCCAGAAGCCCCACCCTCCGGTAGTGGTGACGGCGGTGGCGCCGGCGTCGCATGGCATTACCTTGGCGGCGGAGCGGGGCTGGCAGCCCATATCGTGCCAATATGTGCATCCCCATTGGATCGCAACGCATCTGCCGAAATACCTGGAAGGGCTGCGCAATACTGGCTTACCGGAAGACCCCACGGGCTACCGGGTGGCCAAATTGATTTTCGTTGCCGACGACGAGGCAACCGCGGCGCGTTACGGCAAAAGCGAAGATGGCCCCTACGGCTTTTATTTGTCGAACCTGATGAAGAAGCTGTCCCGGGGCCCCAAGTTCGGCGTCTTCTCCGCCTATCCCGACCAGCCGAGGGAACAGATCACCCTGGCGCAATCGTTGGATCAACAGGTCATCGCCGGCACCGTGGACAGCGTCACCGAGCAGCTCTTGGCGTTGCGCGAACAGATAGGCCCGTTCGGGACTTTATATTACACCGGCATTGACTGGGCCGACGAGGCCCTCGGCCGCCGTTCCATGCAGTTGATGGCGGAACAGGTGTTGCCGAAGCTCAACGCTGCGATCAAGGACGAAGAGGCCGAGATTGCCGCGAAGGTGGCGGCGGGGGCCTGAAACTCAGCCCCCCGGCGCCGGGTCCTCCAACGAGCGCACGCCCCAGACCTTGCCCTCGGCCATGCCCATCAGATCCTTGGCGCATTGGCGCAGGATCAGCGGGCCGGTGGTGGCGTGCTGGGCGCCGGCCATCATGTCGCGGATGCAGCGCTGCAAGGGGCTTGTCCGAAGCGCGCCGCCGCCGCCATAGGTGAAGGCCAGGGACGCGATATCGTTGGCAACGGCGGTGATATGAACCAGCGACAGGCGGATCAGCGTCAAAGCGCGGGTCGGGATCGGGCCGTCCTCGGGCAATATTTCTTCCATGGCGCGCCAGCTTTCGAATACCAGCGCCCGGGCGGCCCGGTAGCGGGCTTCGGCCTCGCCATAGAGGGTTTCGAAATTCTCGCCGCCGCCCTGCACCGGCAGCAACATCGGGCGCTTGCTGTCGGAGCGGGCCAGCTCGGCCAGCTCGTCCAGCATGCGCCGCCCGGCGCCGAGGGCAAAACCGGTATGACCAATTCCGCCCAGCCCCCAGATGCCGAGCTTGTAGATATCACCGCCCTGGTTGGGGGTTCGCTGGCGTTGGATGTGGGTGTGGTCTTCGGGCACGAAAGCGTCGGTGATGTTGTAGTCGATGCTGCCCGTAGCGCGCAGGCCGAGCACATCCCAGTTTTCCTTGAGCGTGGCATTCTCCATCGGCACCACGAAGACGCGGAACTCGGGCGCGCCGGTATTGGGATCGATACGCGGCTCGCCGTTCTCATAGATGATGCCGCCGGTATGGACATGGCTGGCATGGAGGATGCCACTGGCATAGGACCAATCCCCCGACAGCCGAAAGCCGCCATCTTCCACATGGGCCTTGCCCAACGGCGCACCATGGCCAGCGATGATCGACATATGATCGCCAAACAGAATATCGGCGCCAGAGCGCGGTATATAGGCCGCCCCGGTGCCAGTGCCGACCCCCGCCGCCATCACCACCCAGCCGGTGGAGCCGTCGCCGTAGCACAAAGCCTCGATCACCTTGAGGCTGTCGATGGGCCACAATTCGGCGCCGCCATACATGCGCGGCACCCACAGGCCCATCAGCCCGGCCGCCCAGAGTGCATCCATGGTGGCGTCGGTGAGCCTCCCGCCCGCCTCGCCCTTGGGCGCCTCGGTGCGCAGCAAGGGCTCGAGCGCCTTGGCCTTCTCCACCAGGCCGAATTCGTCGGCGGTAATGTCTGTCATGTTCATCCCCCCCAAACTTGGTCTTTAGATTGTACTCTGCCCCGCATTCGAAGCAATCACCCCCTTTGTGGTATTCACCAATCGCTATGATCGAAATCAATGTCGTAAAATACAGGACTGGTGTAGCTTTACTGGCGGCAATAGTAATCGGAGCGGAACTCATGGACTGCAAATCGGTAATGGCGCCCATAAAGGTGGATTTGTTCGCCGACGAGTTGGTCGGCAACGTCATCGATTTTATGGTCGAGAAACATATGGGGCTGGTGCCGGTGGCCGAGCGTGATGGCACCTTCTGCGGGCTGATCTCCGGCGAAGGATTGATGCAGCATCTGATCCCGCGCACCCTTTCCACCGTCAGCCACGGCTTCAAGCGGGCCAGTTTTTTC
>Ga0209558_1003217_pt1 | contig 10134 bp, 11 predicted proteins | sample SaaInlV_150m_DNA_3_FD_184674 | JGI IMG/M metagenome (GOLD analysis project Ga0209558, IMG submission 184674) | Marine microbial communities from expanding oxygen minimum zones in the Saanich Inlet - Saanich Inlet SI074_LV_120m_DNA (SPAdes) (version 2) | ecosystem: Environmental > Aquatic >...
GCAGAAGACGGAGATTTCTCTGACTTCTAAATGAAAAAAGAAAAAACATTCGTTTACACGAGTGTTTTTTTTATGGTATGCTTGGGGTATTATATTTTCGATCCATTGCTATGTTATCATCACAAACACTCACACAATTTCTTTTACACCATTTAGCAAAACATCCCGATCAGATAACACTATCGTTACTTCTTTCTGATTTAGCCACTATTGGTAAGGCAATTTCCCAAAAAACAAACAAAGCGGGGATTGCAAAAATTTTGGGGAGCGCAGGAAAAACAAATGTACAAGACGAAGAGGTCCAAAAACTTGACATGCTCTCAAATGAGCTTTGTAAGGAGTATTTAACACAAACAGGCCGTGTGGCGGCGCTTGCATCAGAGGAAGAGGATATGCCGGTAGATATGGGTAACGCAGGAAAAGATGCTGCGTATGTAATTGCGTTTGATCCGCTTGATGGGTCAACCAATATTGATGTGAATGTGAGTATTGGTACGATTTTTTCTGTGCACAAGCGTTTATCTGGAATTGAAAGAACCGATGAGCGACAGTTTTTACAACAAGGAAACGAACAAGTGCTTGCTGGGTATATATTATACGGTTCAAGCACAGTGCTTGTATGTAGTTTTGGTGATGGTGTACATGAGTTTACCTTGGACCAAGGGCTTGGAGAATTTCTTTTGTCACAAGAACATATGTCTCTTCCGTCAAATGCGAAGTATTATAGTGTGAATGAGTGTAATATGAAGTATGTGTGTGAAAATGACCAAAAACGCATGTTATGGCTTCGTGATGAGAGTGGTCTGCGTGGGCGGTATATTGGCTCTTTGGTTGCTGATTTTCATAGAAACCTTATAAAAGGAGGGGTATTTATATATCCAGAGATTGATGGAAAAAACACCGGTACATATGCAGGAAAACTCCGACTGAACTATGAGCTCAAGCCGATGGCTTTTTTGATTGAACAGGCGGGAGGTGTGGCAACAAATGGAAAAGGGGATAATATACTAGATATGACACCAAAAAGTCTACATCAGCGTTGCGGGTTTCTTGTTGGGAATACATCTGTGGTGGAGCATATAGAAAAGATCGTATAGTGGTGCGTGCACGAGACTATGTTGGATTCTTCTCTGTGATGGTATATACTACTATGAGTAGAAGTAGTTAAGGATGAATCTATTAATTGTATTAACTTATTGGTATTTAATAATACGTATATGTCGTTTTCAAATATACAGAAAGTGCTCGGTAGTGAATCAGAGGGTCTGCTAGGGTTTTCTGCCCCAAAAATTGCAAAAGATCGTTTGCATGTCCCATCTCCCGATCTTATTGATAGTGTTTTTTCTATTTCAGATAGGTCAGAAAAAGTAATTACTTCGCTTAAGTCTCTTCGCGATTCTGGGCGTCTTAGTGGTACAGGGTATTATTCCATTCTTCCTGTTGACCAAGGAATAGAACATTCGGCTGGCGCAAGTTTTGCAAAAAACCCAGATTATTTTGATCCAGAGAATATTATTAACTTAGCTATTGAGGCAGGGTGTAACGGTGTGGCAACAACCTACGGAGTTTTAGCAATGATGAGTAAAAAGTATGCAGACAAAATTCCATTTATTGCAAAAATAAATCATAATGACCTGCTACGCTGTCCAAACAGTCATGACCAGAGAATGTTTGCCTCAGTTGATCAGGCGTATAATTTGGGTGCAAAAGGTGTTGGACTTACCATATATTTTGGCTCCGAAGAATCAAAAAGACAAATTGAAGAAGCAAGCGCAGCATTTGCACGGGCACATGAACTTGGTATGTTTACTATTTTATGGTGTTATATTAGAAATGCGCATTTTAAAACAGAAGAGGGGGATTTTCATAGTGCCGCAGACTTAACTGGTCAGGCGAATCATCTTGGTGCAACCATTGGTGCCGATATTGTAAAACAAAAACTCCCAACAAATAATCGCGGGTATGAGGCGGTAAATAAAATGGAAAAGTTTGGAAAGTATGACGAAAGAATGTATACCGAACTTTGCAGTGACCATCCAATAGACTTATGCCGGTATCAGGTAGCAAATGGCTATATGGGAAGAATTGGACTGATTAACTCCGGAGGTGGGAGTGGAGAAAACGATATGGCAGATGCAGTTAAAACAGCGGTTATCAATAAAAGAGCCGGAGGGTCTGGGCTTATTTTAGGGAGAAAAGCCTTTAATAAACCGCTCGCAGAGGGGGTAGAGATTATTAATGCGGTACAAGATGTCTATTTATGTGATGAGGTTACTGTTGCGTAAGTATACGTTGTACGAATAAAAAACATGGTATTTCACCATGTTTTTTTGTATACGATGTTTGTCCACAATAGTTGTCGAAAAAAAATTGACACGATTTAGACACATGATATACTCTAAATATAGCAAAATATATGAATATTAATTATCTTAAGAAATTGGGTTTTTCTGACAAAGTAGCCAAAGTATATCTTGGTCTTCTTTTGCTTGGACCAAGCTCGGTTCGAACGCTTGCAGAGCATGTTGAGTACAATAGGGGCACAACATACGATGCATTAAAATGGTTGCAGGAAGAAGGGGTGGTAAGTTTTTTTAAAAAAGATTCAAAACAGCATTTTGTGGCCGAAAACCCAGAAATGCTTCATGCGATAATCAAAAAAAGACAGTCAGAATTGTCTCGCGTTGAGCAAAGTGTAGAAAAACACATTCCAGAGCTTTTGGCACTCTATAATGCAGGTGGTGGTAGACCGGTTGCACGGTATTATGATAGTAAAAATATCCATCTTATTTTAGAAGATGTGCTGGAAGTGTGCGAGCAAGATGAAGAATCGTTATATAGAATATATTCAGCTGAAGGAGTAAGAGAATATTTATACGATAATTTCCCTACATTTTCCGATGTACGAATTACAAAAGGTGTTTCGGTAAAGGTAATTGCCGTTGGAAAAGGCGGAGAACTGCGTGGGCTCGATGAGAGGAAGTGGTTACAAGCCAACACACAAACACCAACATATATTTTAATGTATCCTGGAAAGACGGCATATGTTTCACTCAATGCAAAAGAAAAACCAATTGGTGTGGTAATAGAAAATGACGGGGTATACGAAACACAAAAAGCCATTTTTGATTCGTTGTGGAAAACATTATAATATTTCTTTTGTATGTTTATTCTTGATTTTGATGACACACTATTTGACACCCATGCATTTAAGCAACAGTATTATATTGCATTAAAAAATATTGGCATAAGTCAGGAGCTTTGTATGCAAACATACCAAAAGACACGATCGGATATATTTGGGCGAACTACATACTCAGATAAGCGACACGCAAAGTGCCTTAGTCAGTATGGGTTTGATTATAGCACTGTACTTGCACTGTTGTTGCGTATTACAAAAAACGCCCAAACTTTTTTATTTGATGATACTATTGATTTTTTACAAACACTGAAAGCAAAAAAAGAGACGGTGGTGGTTTTGAGTCTTGGTGAAGAAGAGTTTCAAAAAAAGAAAATAGAAGCAAGCGGGATATTGCCGTATGTTGACAAGGTGTTTACGGTAAACACAACAAAAAATGAGGTGGTTAAACAGATTGTTACAGAGTGCTCAGAAGAGTCTATATATTTTATTAATGACAAGGTGAAGGAAACACAAGACCTTGTGCAGAAATTTCCTCAATTGACCCCGGTGTTAAAAGTCTCCAAAAGTATTGCATTTGTAGAATACGAACAGAGTTGTATACCAAAAGTGCAGCACCTTTCTGAAATATTTTCTTTGATTATGGTATAATGCCTTTTATATGTATACACTTTCCTCTGCTATTGTATTGCAAAAACAAGAGAACACAGAACAAGAAACACTGCACCTTTTGTTATTATACGATGACTCAACGTGCACCTATTATTTTCCAAAATGTTATGTTAACCATGGGGATGTCATGCAAGACATGTTGGTGCAAGAGGTGCAAGAGTCGACTGGTGCGACTATACTGGTACATAACTATGTATCCTTTATAGCGTCATCTATGGTACATGAAAATGCAAAAATCAGAAAAAAGACCCACTACTTTGCAGCAGAATATACTGGAGGGGAATTGTGCGTAAAAGAAGGGTTTCTTGGGCGTGTGTGTTTTTATACTGTTCCAGAAGCGTTGGCATTGCTACAGTTTCAAGGTGTGCATACGTTGGGTTTTGAAGATGAGTATGCGTTACTTAAACAATATAGTGAAACAATATAATAATTATAATGAATATATGGAGCTAGATTCAAAAGTAGGTGCGGTGGTTCTTGCTGCTGGGCACGGTACAAGAATGAAAAGTGGTATACCAAAAATGATGCACACCTTGGCTGGTAAGCCACTTGTAGGGCATGTGGTAGATGCAGTTATATCGTCAAAGTGCTGCGCCAAACCGGTGGTGGTGGTAAGTGCTGATGGGGCGCTTGTTCGTGAGTATTTGGGGTCACGAGTGGATTATGTGGTTCAAGAGCAGCAATTAGGTACTGGCCACGCGGTGGCGCAAGCAAGAACGCTTCTTGAGCATACTGCTGACCATGTTGTGGTGTTGTACGGAGATATGCCATTTGTACAACCTCAATCTATTGCGAGCTTAGTTGAAAGACATGAAGAGCGCGGCAACAGTATTACACTTATGACAATTACTGTACCACATTTTGAGAATGAGTTTTCATCGTTTGCAGGTTTTAGTAGAATTATTCGTGATGAAAAAACTGGGCATATTGTGCGAGATGTGCAAGCAAAGGATTGCACAAAAGAGGAGTTAGAGATTCATGAGGTGAATCCATGCTATTTTTGTTTTAATGCACCGTGGCTTTGGAATCATATTGATCAGCTCGATAACAATAATGCGCAAGAAGAATATTATCTTACCGATTTACTTCATATGGCAATTGATTCTGGCGAACCTATTTCTTCTATTTCGATTGAACCACAAGAAGCTCGTGGTGTGAACACAAAAGAGGACTTGGCACTAGCCAAGCAAGTACTGTCATAATATATAGTATATGAACATAAAAGCAGTAATTTTTGACATGGATGGGTTATTGGTAGATAATGAAATTCATTGGCATGGTGTTGAACGTCGTTTATGCAAACAGCTTCGATTATCTTCAGATCAGGTTTCGGCAAAAGAGCTATTGGGTAAAAATCTTAATGACATAACCAAGGTGTTTCAACAATACAATCCAACAATTACATTTGAAGAAGTGTATGCATTTTATGATCACGAAGCAGACATTGTTTATACAAAACAGTCAAACCTTCTGCCTGGCGCGCAAACGCTTCTTGACTTGCTATATGAAAAAGGTGTAACAATGGCAATAGCATCTTCTTCACCAAGGAGGTGGATTGATTTAGTTGTTGAACGATTTGCATTACAAAAATATTTTGCCCATTTGTTTTCAACACAAAGTATGAATTTGCCAGGAAAACCAGATCCGGCGGTGTATAATGCATGCATAAATGAATTAGGATTTCCAAAAGAACATATTGCAATATTTGAAGATTCTTTTGTAGGAATCCAGGCAGCAAAAGCAAGTGGCGCTTTGGCTATTGCGGTGCCAGACAAACGGTGGAGTCATGGGGATTATTCTGTGGCAGATATTATACTAGATTCTTTGGAGCTTGTTACAGAAGAGTTACTTTTTAATAACCGATAAGTATATGTGCGGAATAATTGGATATATAGGAGATAAGCCGGCAGCACCAATTTTACTTCAAGGGTTGCGGCGTTTGGAATACAGAGGATACGACAGTGCTGGAATGGCAATTCAACATGGTGCCACAATGGCAAGAATTCGAGCGCTTGGAAAAATAGAAAATCTTGCCACGTGTTTAAAAACAGAAACAATACCAGGAACTGTGGGAATTGCGCATACACGTTGGGCCACGCATGGCGGCGTCACAAAAGAGAATGCGCATCCGCACACCGGATGTCATGAAAAATTGGCTATTGTCCATAATGGTATCATTGAAAATTACAGAGAAATAAAAGAACATCTTGGTGATACTCATACATATGAATCAGAAACTGATTCAGAAATTTTGGCACATCTTATTGAAGAACATTTCCATAGCATGGATGCGAAAGATTCAGTCGATGCATTGCGACTTGCTGTTGAGCAAGCGTTGACTCATGTGCGTGGTACATATGGTATTGCTGTAATGCACAAAGATATTCCCAATTGTGTTATTGCCGCAAGAATGGGAAGTCCACTTGTAATTGGGATTGGTGAAAATGAACACTATATTGCAAGTGATGCAACACCACTTTTGGTTCACACAAAAAAAGTTATCTATTTGGAAGATGGTGAAATTGCACAAATTACAAAAGATGAAATTCACACCTTTACATTACAAGATGATGAAGTAGAAAAATGTGTAGAAGAAATTGAGTGGGATGATGAGCAGGCACAAAAACAAGGTTTTGATCATTTTCTTATAAAAGAAATTCATGACCAACCAACGGTATTTAAAGATGCAATTCGTGGCAGATATAATGTAGAAGATGGTACAGCGCATTTGGGTGGACTTAATATGACGATCAAGGAGATGCAGTCTATAAATCGCGTTATTTTGATTGCATGTGGTACTGCAAGTTATGCGGGAATGATAGGAAAATATGCTTTTGAGCGTCTTGCAGGAATTCCAGCAGAGGTTGATGTTGCAAGTGAATTTAGATATCGTGACCCAGTTTTAGATAAGCATACGTTAGTATTCGCAATTTCTCAATCAGGAGAAACAGCCGACACGCTTGCGGCACTTCGTGAGGCAAAAAGAAAAGGTGCTTTTGTTCGTGGAGTCGTAAACGTAATCGGGTCAACAATAGCAAGAGAAACAGATGGTGGAACGTATATTCATGCCGGACCAGAAATATCTGTGGCTTCGACAAAAGTGTTCACCAATATGGTTGCGATTCTTACATTGTACGCGTTGCAGTTTGGAAGGCTTAAACGTGTTACTCCGGCAACCGGAAAGCGTCTGCTCACCGCATTGCTAGAGATTCCTGAAAAAATGAATACTATTTTAGCGCAAAAAGAGTGTATTAATGACATGGCAAAAAAATATAGTTCTTACGAACACATGTTTTTTCTTGGAAGGGGAATTAATTTTCCTGTAGCGTTAGAAGGTGCACTAAAATGCAAAGAATTGTCTTATATTCATTGCGAAGCCTATCCTGGTGGAGAGTTAAAACATGGGCCATTTGCGCTTTTGGGTAAAGGAGTGCCTGTGTTTGCCGTAATGACAAAAAATCAGCTATACGATAAAATGCGTAGTAATATAGAAGAGGTGAGAGCGCGTGGATCTCGTGTTATTATAATCGCAACAGAAGGTGATGAACAGGCAAAAGAACTTGCTGATGATATTATATATGTACCTCCAACAATGGAATTATTAGAACCACTACTTAACACAATACCGCTACAGCTATTTTCGTATTACATCTCTCTTGCATTAGAAAGAGATATTGACCGACCAAGAAATTTAGCAAAAAGCGTAACGGTAGAATAAAAAAATATATGAAAAAAAAGCATGTTGTGGTGGTCGGAGGGGGTACAGGTACTACACCGGTCCTGTCTGGATTAAAGGTTTTTGATGATCTTGCGCTTTCTGTTATTGTTAGTATGACTGATGATGGAGGAAGTAATGCGGTTGTGCGTGACGAATTTGGTTTACTACCCTTAAGTGATCTTCGTAAGTCTATTATTGCTCTTGCAGATTCACACAATGATCTGTTGCGGGAAATTTTTACCTATCGTTTTGCAAAAGGTGAAGGGCTTGCTGGACATACGCTGGGAAATTTAATTCTCATGGGGCTTACGGACATGAAACATGGTGAAGTTGCTGCCGTAGACGCGTTATCTAGGTTGTTTCGTGTAAAAGGGCATGTAATACCGGTAACACTAGAAAAAACCACACTTGTGGCGACATATGACGATGGTACGAGCATACAAAGCGAACATGCTATTGATGAGCCAACATTTGACAAACAAAAAAGAATTACACGTCTTGAGCTTAATCCACAAGTAAAAGAGAATCCTCAAGCATCTGCAGCAATTAGGAATGCTGATTACATTATTGTTGGTCCGGGAGACTTGTTTACTACTACTTTGGCAAACATTATTGTGGGTGATATCGCAGAGGCTATACAATCATCATCTGGTACGTTTATATTTATTACAAATTTAATGACAAAGCGTGGTCAAACAGATGCAATGAAGTTACGTGATACAGTAAACGAAATAACCACGTATGTTGGCCGGGAACCTGATTGTATTATTGCGCATAAAGGGGTAATTCCAAAAGAAATAATGAACAAATATGCTGCGTCTGGTCAAAAGCGACTTGAAGATGATTTGGGTGAGGATCCTTGTGTTGTTAGGCAGGATGTTATTTTTGACGAACACATAGAAACCGAAGAAGGGGATACGCTTGTGCGGAGTTTTTTACGTCATGACCCAGATAAGCTTGCCAAAATATTACGTAGTATACTTATATAGCTAAAATATATGAATGTTACACAAACAAAAAGATCAGACTCGTATGCCATTGAGTTTGATGTGGTAGATGATAATAATAAAATTGGGTATGTCTTTCTTGTTATTATACAAAATAACATACACAAAGAACCATATGGGCTTTTGGAAAATTTATTTGTTGAGCCAGAATATCGTGAAAAAGGATATGGGACTGCTGTGGTAAAGGCGGCTATTACCAAGGCAAAGGAGTTGGGTTGTTATAAAATCATTGCACAAAGTAGGCACGGACGAGATGCACTGCATGAGGTGTATAAAAAGTATGGTTTTGCAGATCATGGGATAAACTTTAGAATGGATCTGATTGATTCACCAGTAACACAACAAGAGTAATATGAATTTATACGAATGGGAAGGAAAAAAAATGTATCAAAAATATGGTATTGCAATCTCAAAAGGTATTGTTATTAGTAGAAATGATGATGTAAAAGAGTGTGTAAAAAACATATCTTTTGATTCAGTAGTAGCAAAAGCACAAGTACTTTCTGGAAAACGAGGAAAAAATAATGCCATTCGTTTTTGTTCTTCGCAACAAGAAATAGAAACCGCCGTGAGTGATTTATTTGCCATGAATGTGCGCGGACAATATGTATCTTCGGTTAGGGTTGAAGAAAAACTTGCTATTGCGCAAGAATATTATCTTTCAATTACCTATGACACAAACACAAAACAACCAGTATTGCTTTTTTCTACCGAAGGTGGAGTAGACATTGAAGACGTGGCAGAAAAAAATATACAACGTATTCCACTTACTATTTCAAATCCAAATATCCCTTCATTTACACAAGAGCGTGAGGTGCAAAATATTGCACAAAAGTTATGGGAATGTTTTTTACAAGAAGACATTCGTTTGGTAGAAATTAATCCACTGGTTAAAACACAAAATAATACTTGGATTGCGGCTGATGCAAAAATTGCCATTGACGACGATGCGTTTTTTCGTCACGACGAATGGAAAGAATTAGAAGAAAGAACAATGATGGGAAGATTGCCAACACAAAGAGAAATTGCCGTAAAAGATATAGACAAAGGAGAAGGGTATTACAGAGGAACGGCAGGAAAATATATAGAAATGGATGGAGATATTGCCGTACTATTTTCTGGCGGTGGTGCAAGTATCGCCGCAATGGACGCAATGATTCGTGCGGGTTTGAGTCCGGCAAATTATACCGAATATTCTGGTAATCCACCAAAAGAAAAAGTATATGAACTGGCAAAAATTGTATTATCAAAACCTGGAATTCGTGGATTGTGGATTGCCGGCGCAGTAGCAAACTTTACCGATATAGCCGCAACATTTGCAGGAATTATTCAAGCACTCGATGAGGTACAACCAACATTTCCTATTGTGGTTCGTCGTGCTGGGCCAAACGAAGAAGAGGGTATGCAAATGATGAAAGAGTGTGCAGAACGCAACAATCTTAATATAAAACTTTTTGGGAAAGAAGTGGGGATTGACGAAACAGTACACAGTCTTGTAGAGGTAGTTAACGTATAATGGAAAAATTATGGCAATTATTTTAGATAACAATACAAAAGTGCTTGTTCAAGGAATTACCGGAAAAGAAGGGCAAAAGGCA
>Ga0209558_1003220_pt1 | contig 10131 bp, 9 predicted proteins | sample SaaInlV_150m_DNA_3_FD_184674 | JGI IMG/M metagenome (GOLD analysis project Ga0209558, IMG submission 184674) | Marine microbial communities from expanding oxygen minimum zones in the Saanich Inlet - Saanich Inlet SI074_LV_120m_DNA (SPAdes) (version 2) | ecosystem: Environmental > Aquatic > Marine...
CCCTTTTATCCGTTCTGGCCATCTTTCCAATCTTAACGTCAATCTCAAATATGAAATCATTGCCAGTTCGCGACGATAATCGTGTCGAGGTTGTCGTGTAATGTTTGGGATAAATTCGTTTCCCCCAACGCTGGCGGAGAGAAAGCAGCCATGGCAGACACCAAATTCTCGATGTTGGCTGCATTTAGGCTCGATCCATTGTCCACTTCAAACGTGGCGAACTGGTTTGCACCATCATCCAAATACCACTCATCGATAATCATTTGATCATCAGTGCCAATGATACTTACCGAAAAGTCATCTCCCAATTGGCTGAACCAAAGTTGATCCGTACCGACGCCACTCCCAAAGACGACTTTGTCGTTTGATGCGCTTTCGCCAGTATTATCGATCAAATCCTGTCCATCGCCGCGACCAAATTCATAGACATCATCACCGGCGCCATCGCTTAGTTGGTCGTTGCCTGAAAGAATGGGGTCAAGTCTTGAATTGTGGATTTTTGTTTTCGGCATTTAAGTCTTTCGCCTCCTGGTGTTTTATAATTCAAAATCTGACCCTACCTCTGCATTTACTCCCAAATGGCTTATAAATTTAAAATATTATATTGTCGTTTCACACGATACGTTAGGGTTTATAACACCTTGAGGCCAACCAGGGACGGGGTCAGGAGTAGGGCGGCTTTTCCGGAGAGCGAATAACGAGGGGCAGGCGCAACCCCCTGGCGGTTGTCCCCAGCAGTAATAATATTAATTTACGGCGCTATCGCTAATTTGGCGCTAATTTGGTAAAAAGGACCAAGCGGCTGCGGCCTCACCATTAGACTAATTTAAATGATTTTGGCGTTATGGTCTGAATCGCGACCGCAAGTTCAGATTTTTACATAAAGGTGTGTGCGCCTTGGATCAGTCCAAAACAGAAAGCCAGAATAAGTCGTTAGGGGAGCGGGCAGAAACAGGACCTGATTCCGACCCTGCTGGAGTTCCCGACACCGGACCTATGGACACAGGTTTGGCCTGCCTGGTCCTGCTCGCCCATTTCTTGGAAAAACCCTCCAGCCCCGAACAAATCGCGCATCAGTTTGGCACCAGCGGAAAGTTGTTCGATGAGACGACGATTTTGTTGGCGGGCAAGGACCTGGATTTAAAGTGCCAGGCGATTTCGGCGAAGTGGGATCGGTTGGGCAAGACACCGCTGCCAGCCATCGCCAGCCGCGCGGATGGGACCTTTTTCGTGCTGGCCAAGGTGGCGCAACGGGAGGATGAGGAAGAAAAGGTTCTGATCCAGGACCCGGCTGTTGGACGGCCAGAGACCCTCACCCGCGCACAATTCGAGGAGATTTGGGACGGGCGTTTGATTCTCTTCACCAACCGCAAGAAGCTGACCGGCGAAGGCCGGGCCTTCGATGTGTCGTGGTTTATTCCGGCAGTCATAAAATACCGCCATTTGTTTGGTGAGGTGTTGCTGGCGTCGCTGTTTATTCAAGTATTTGCGCTGATCACACCGCTGTTCTTTCAGGTCATCATCGACAAGGTGTTGATCCACCGGGGGCTGACCAGCCTGGATGTCTTGGTATTCGCGTTGATTGTGGTCTCGGTGTTTGAGGTCTTATTGGGTGGGCTTCGAACTTACGTCTTCTCGCACACCACCAATCGGATCGATGTGCAGTTGGGCGCGAGTTTGTTCAAGCATTTGATGCGCCTGCCAATTAGTTTTTTTGGTGTTCGGCGCGTCGGCGAGACTGTCGCCCGGGTACGCGAGTTGGAGAACATCCGGAACTTTCTGACCGGGTCGGCGTTGACACTGGTGGTGGACTTGGCGTTCACGGTGATTTTTTTTGCGGTCATGTACATGTTCGCGCCGACGTTGACGTGGATCGTGCTAGGCTCGATCCCATTTTATATTACGGTGTCTTTATTGATCACCCCGGTCCTGAGGCGAAGAGTCGAAGAGAAGTTTCAACGCGGGGCGGAGAACCAAGCGTTCCTGGTTGAATCTATTACGGGTGTTGAGACCCTCAAATCTCTCGCCGTCGAACCGCAGATGCAGCGCCGATGGGAAGAACAATTGGCGGGCTACGTCAACATCTCGTTTAAAACGGCGAACCTTGGCAACATCGCTTCACAAGGCGTGCAGCTGATCCAAAAAGTCACCATGGCGCTGACGCTGTGGTTCGGTGCACGGTTGGTGATTGATGGAGACCTAACCGTCGGGCAACTCGTTGCGTTCAACATGCTGTCCGGTCGGGTCAGCCAGCCGATCCTGCGGCTTGCTCAATTGTGGCAGGACTTCCAGCAGATGCGAATTTCGGTGGCGCGCTTGGGCGATATTCTCAATGAGAAGACCGAAGACGCCGCGACCGCCAACCGCGCGACACTGCCGACAATCAGGGGAGATGTCGAGGTTGATAATGTGATTTTCCGCTATCGTCCCGACGGGCCTGAGATTCTGAAACGGGTGAGTTTAAAGGTACCTGCTGGACAGGTGATCGGCATCGTCGGGCCTTCAGGGTCAGGTAAAAGCACGCTGACAAAATTAGTTCAGCGGCTCTATTTGCCGGAAAGCGGGCGGGTGTTGGTCGATGGCGTTGATCTCGCTTTGGTTGACCCGTCCTGGCTGCGCCGGCAAGTCGGCGTGGTGCTGCAAGAAAACTATCTATTCAATCGCACGGTGCGGGACAACATAGCCCTGGCCGATCCGGCGATGTCGATGGAACGGGTGATTGACGCCGCGAAGATGGCCGGGGCGCATGACTTTATTCTGGAATTGCAGGAAGGCTATGATACGATTATTGAAGAACGCGGTGGCAGCCTATCGGGCGGTCAACGCCAACGCATTGCCATTGCCCGTGCCCTAGTGACCAACCCGCGCATTCTTATTTTTGATGAAGCAACGTCGGCGTTGGATTATGAGTCTGAACAGATCATTCAGGAAAACATGCGCGGCATCTCAGAAGGCCGCACCGTGTTCGTTATTGCTCACCGGCTGAGCACGGTGCGTGACAGCGACCGCATCATCACCATCGAGGCGGGTGAAATTGTTGAAGACGGCAGCCATAATGTTCTCCTTAAAAGCGGCGGCCGCTACGCCCGACTGTGGGCCGCGCAAGCGCGGGGCACGCCGATGGAATCCGTCCTCCAAAAACCAGCGCCAACGCCACAAATTCCGTCGCAAGTCACAGCGCCCCGACCCGCGCCCCAAAAAGCAGTTGTTGAACGGGGCCCCGACGGCCAATTGATTGTGCGTCGTCCCGCGCCTCCACAGCCTGCGAATCCGACACCGATGGTAACAAAGGTCGAAGTTCAAAAGGACGTAATCGAAAATGTTCCTGTAACCAAGGCAAGCAGCCCAAAACCAGCACGTAAGGCCAAATCAAAAACCAAGAAGAGTGCCGCTAAAAGCAAACCTAAATCAGCCTCGGCAACACCTAAGAAACGCCCCACAAAAAAGCCCTCTAAGAAAAAGGTGGTGCGGTCATGAGCTTCTCCAAACACTGGGACGTCTTCCGCCAAGCACTCCGCGATGAGAAAGACAGCAAGGCTAAGGACGACAAGAGCAGCAGTGTCAAAAATCATGAATTGGCGTTTCTGCCTGCCGTCCTTGAGGTCACAGAAACCCCGGCCTCTCCCCTGGGCCGCGCAACGGTACTGGCCATCATCTGCTTTTTTATGATCGCGGTGTTCTGGGCGATGGTTGGCGAGATGGATATTATTGCGACTGCACAGGGCAAGATTGTTCCGACGGCCCGAGTAAAACTCATTCAACCCCTTGAGTCCGGTGTCATCCGCGCTATCCGTGTCACCGACGGCCAGACGGTCAAGAAGGGCGATGTGCTGGTTGAGTTGGACCCGACGGGTACCGAGGCCGACCGAGTTCGCCTCCTTCAAGAACTCATCACGATGGAAACCGAAGTGGCACGACTTGATGCCTTGCTGCGAAAAAATCCGATCAAAAGTTTTACGCCGCCCAAGGGGGCGTCCTCTGAACTCATCCGCCAAAGCCGGACATTTTTGGATAGCCAGTTCGAAGAACACCAAGCCACCCTCGCCGCCCTCGACGGCGGCGTTGTCCAGCGCCGCGCAGAAATTCGTGGCATTCAGGGCGAAATCGCCAGCATCAAGAAAATTCTGCCCAACCTTAAAGAACGGGTCAACAAGCGACTCGAACTGGTCGAAAAAGGCATTCTCGCGCGCTTGCCATACCTGGAACTTGAACAGGAATACCTTGAATACCAGCAACGCCTGGTGGTTCAAAAGAGCGAGCTAGAAAAGGCGAGATCCGCACTCAAAACCGACCAGGCAAAGCGCCGCCAAGTCGCTGCCGAATTCCGCCGTGATGTTCTGGGGCAGCTGTCAGAAACCCGCAAACAGGCCGCCACAGTGCGACAAGAACTCATTAAGGCCAGCGACCGTTCGCGCCTGCAAACCCTAACCACCCCTGTCGATGGCGTCGTTCAGCAGTTGGCGGTGCACACGGTCGGTGGTGTGGTCACGCCGGCACAAGAACTCATGGTCATCGTCCCGGCCAACAGCGGCCTCGAAATCGAAGCCATGATCCTGAACAAGGACAAGGCGTGGGTAACCACAAAACAAGACGCCGAAATAAAAGTCGAAAGCTTCCCCTTCACCAAGTTCGGCACCATCGACGGCAAGGTCGCCATCGTCTCAGGCGACGCGGTCCAAGACGAAAACCTCGGCCTCGTCTACCCCATCCGCGTCACCATGGCCAAAACCACGATCCTATCGGGCAGCGAACACGTCACCCTGTCCCCCGGCATGAACGTCACAATCGAAGTCAAAACCGGCAAACGAAGACTTATTGAGTATCTCCTCGCACCCCTGCAGCGATATCAGGATGAGAGTATGCGGGAGAGGTAAAGGTTGTTGGCAAAAAGCAGATATCCTCATGAGGGCAAGAGAGGGTGGGTGCTGTTTAATGCAAATTATATTTAAAAATAATAGTTGCGATAATTAGCTCCATATTGAAGTTGGCGACCATTCAAGAGGCCACTGCTTAGAAAAAAATCTTAACTATCTATAAAAAGCATGAAATAATATCATGTTATGGATTTGCGCCGACTGGAACATTTTTTGACCGTGCTTAAAACCGGGAGTTTCGGTAGTGCCGCACGTGAATTGGGCATTACGCAATCGGGATTAACCAAGAGCATCCAAACTCTTGAAGATACTGTGGGAGTGCCCCTGTTCCTTCGCCATTCAAGAGGTGTTGAACCGACTAAGTATGGTGAAACCCTCGCCCAACACGCGACATTGATGCACGCCCAAGCCAATAAGGCACTTAATGAAATTGATGCGGTAAAGAATGGAAATGCCGGATCACTGAGTATTGGCGTCACGCCGTCTTGGCTGATGGAGGAAGTGCTTCCCAAGGTGGTTTCTGAATTAACCAAAGCGCGGCCGGGCCTAAAACTGATAGTGATGCATCACGTCAGTTCAAAAGTATATTTAGAAATGTTACTGGCTGGCGGCCTGGATATGTTTATCGGGACCGAACAAGATTTAAGTGAGACGGATGATATAGAATTTATTTCTTTGATGAACGATGTACATGGCGTGATCGTCCGAAAAGGTCATCCATTGCTACAAAAAGAACATCATGTCATCGCAGATTTTGATCCCTACGGGTGGGTTCACCGCGAAGCGGGAACTCATTACGGGCGACGGTTGGAAGCACTTTATTTTGAAGCTGGGCGACCGCTACCGACACCGGCCATTCAATCAAATTCAATACCGTTTAAAGGGGCGCGCCGAAATCGGATTTGCCCACCGCGACGGCGTAACACGTCTCTCACACTTATATCAGCACGATCCTGTCCGCATTCTTTTTCCCAACCCAGCACCCGGTGACTCAGTCGAGGCAACCGTCGTCACCACCTCCGGCGGATTGGTCGGCGGCGACAAAATTTCCCTCGAAATTACGGCGGATGCAAACACGACAGCTCTCGTGTCAGCCCAGGCCGCCGAAAAAATTTACCGCTCGGCAGGAGGAGTGGCAGAGATCTCTGTAACCATTTCAGCCAACAAAGAATCTTGGATCGAATGGCTGCCGCAGGAAACGATTTTGTTCGATGGCTCGAAGCTGCGCCGTCGAACATCAATTAATGCGGTCCCAGGGGCACGGGTTCTTGCGGGTGAAATTCTAGTGCTAGGCCGGGTTGGAAGTGGCGAACAATATTCGTCAGGTTTCCTTCGCGATGCCTGGGAGGTCTATCGGAAAGACAAACTCGTTTGGGCAGATGCGCTTTGCCTAGATGACGATATTCCCGGCATCCTTTCCCATCCCGCCTGTTTCGATGGCGCGACGGCGTTGGCCACGGCGGTCTATGTGTGTGATGACCCAGCGGCGCACCTAGAGGCCGCCCGGGAAATGAGTTCAGCAGACGATAAAGACGTGTTGTCGTCTGCCACCGTTGTAAATGAAGTTTTGGTCTTACGTTGGTTGGCGAAGGATGCGTATAGTCTTCGGCAATCATTTGCAGAATTTTGGAAGGCGTTTCGCCATCATGCAGGCGACCGCCCAGCCGAACTCCCTCGGCTCTGGTATGTTTAAGAACAGGAGGACATCGTGCATTTAACGCCGAGAGAAAAAGACAAACTTCTCGTCGCAATGGCGGCGGAAGTTGCCCGCAAGAGACTCACCCGAGGCGTAAAGCTCAACTACCCTGAAGCCATAGCGCTGATCAGTGACTTTGTGGTTGAGGGGGCGAGGGACGGCACCAGCGTTGCTGACTTGATGCGCGACGGGGCGACGGTCTTGGGACGCGATCAGGTCATGGACGGTATTGCTGAAATGATCCACGACGTTCAGGTCGAAGCGACGTTCCCGGATGGAACCAAGCTGGTCACCGTTCACGAACCCATTCGCTGAGGGAGGGCATTATGATTCCCAAAATCATTCCAGGTGAAATAATCACAGTAAGTGGCGAGATAACCCTCAACGAAGGCCGCGAGACGACGACGTTGAAAATAGTCAACACTGGCGACCGGCCCATACAAGTGGGTTCGCACTATCACTTCTTTGAAACCAACGAAGCCCTCGACTTTGACCGCGAAGCGGCACGCGGCCAGCGACTTGATATCCCGGCCGGAACAGCGGTTCGGTTTGAGCCCGGCCAGACGCGAGAGGTCTCATTAATAGCCTATGTCGGCGATCGTGAAGTGCATGGCTTTAATGCAAAAATTCAAGGGAAATTGGAGGGCTAATCTATGGTATATAATATTGAACGCTCCGCTTATGCCGCAATGTTCGGCCCGACAACTGGCGATAAAGTTAGGCTCGCCGACACGGACCTGATCATCGAAGTCGAAGAAGACCGCACGATCTATGGCGAAGAAGTCAAATTTGGTGGCGGCAAGGTCATCCGTGACGGCATGGGGCAATCCCAAGTCACCCGCAAAGGTGGGGCTGTAGATACCGTCATTACCAATGCGCTGATCGTCGATCATTGGGGGGTCATCAAAGCCGACATTGGCATCAAAGACGGTCGTATCGTCGCGATTGGTAAAGCTGGCAATCCCGACATCCAACCCGGCGTCGACATCATCATCGGCCCCGGCACAGAAGCCATCGCCGGGGAAGGGCGTATTTTAACGGCGGGCGGCATCGATGCTCACATCCATTGGATCGCCCCGCAACAAATCGACGATGCACTGTATTCAGGCATTACCACCATGTTGGGGGGCGGCACAGGTCCAGCGGAAGGAACCAATGCAACAACGTGTACGCCGGGGTCCTGGCACCTCGGGCGGATGCTGCAAGCCGCGGATGGCTTGCCGATGAACTTAGGTTTTTTTGGCAAGGGTAATGCGTCTCAGCCTGATTCGTTAATCGAACAAGTTGTAGCAGGGGCTTGCGGTCTAAAACTGCACGAAGACTGGGGAACGACTCCATCAGCCATCGACACCTGTCTTTCCGTTGCGGAAGACATGGACGTTCAAGTTGCCATTCACACTGATACCTTGAACGAGTCTGGTTTCGTCGAAAACACCGTCGATGCGTTCAAGGGTCGCACCATTCACGCCTTCCATACGGAAGGGGCAGGGGGCGGCCATGCGCCGGACATCATTCGGGTCTGTGGCGAAACCAATGTGTTACCATCGTCCACCAATCCCACCCGACCGTTTACCGTCAACACCGTGGATGAACATCTCGATATGCTGATGGTTTGTCATCATCTGGATGCCCGCATTCCAGAAGATGTCGCTTTCGCGGAAAGCCGCATCCGGCGGGAAACCATTGCCGCCGAAGACATCCTTCATGATCTCGGCGCGTTCTCCATGATCGCGTCTGACAGTCAGGCCATGGGCCGGGTTGGTGAGGTCATTATTCGCACCTGGCAGACTGCTGATAAAATGAAAAAGCAGCGGGGGTCGCTGCCGGGAGAAAAAGGTGAAAACGATAATCTTCGGGTGAAACGCTATATCGCCAAGTACACGATTAATCCCGCTCTGACCCACGGCATCGCCGATCACGTTGGATCGATCGAGGTCGGTAAGCTCGCAGATTTAGTTCTTTGGAAACCGATGTTTTTCGGGGTGAAACCAGATGTAATTATTAAGAGCGGCACAATTTCAGGCGCTGCCATGGGCGATCCCAATGCGTCTATTCCGACGCCCCAACCCGTGCATTACCGCCCGATGTTCGGAAACTTCGGGAAGTCGCTGCAGGAAAGTTCCGTGAGCTTCGTGTCGAAAGCCGCTGTTGATATAGGTTTAGGCGATAGCCTTGGATTGAATAAGGAAACCTTGGCCGTTTCGGGCACGCGGACCGTCAACAAGAAAAGTATGGTGCTTAACGACTATACACCTGAAATGTCCGTCGATCCTGAGACCTATGAGGTCCGCGCCAATGGTGAGTTGCTGATCTGCGAGCCAGCAAAAGAACTCGCCATGGCACAACGGTATTTCTTGTTTTAGTCATGCGCCGGGCAACCCACATCTTACTGTCAGGTGACTGGTCTGAGGGCGATGCGCAAGGCAGCGTAACACTCGCCTTTGATGATCGCCACCGCCGCCGTATTCGATTAGAAGATGATGGCGGTGAAGACTTCCTGCTGGACCTTGCCGAAGCGACACGCATTGCCGATGGCGACGGTTTGGCCCTTGAAGGGGGCGGCATTCTAAAGGTTTGTGCGGCGGATGAGGACGTCATCGACATCGGCTGCGATGGCCTGACCGAAACAGCTCGTATCGCCTGGCATCTCGGCAATCGCCATACGCCGGTTCAGGTGCTCGCGACGGGGGCTCTACGCATTCGGTACGATCATGTTCTTGCCGAAATGGCGACAGGCTTGGGGGCAAGTGTTGAACGCAAGCAAGCCCCATTTGAACCTGAAGCCGGCGCCTATTCGGGAGGCGGCCATGGCCACAGCCATGATCACTGATCAAGCTCTATATCAACTGGTGTCCTGGCTTTCGCCGGGCTTTCCTGTTGGCGCCTATGCCTATTCCCATGGATTGGAATTCGCTGTTGAGGAGGAGCGAGTAACCGATGAGACTACCCTCCGCCAATGGGTTGAGGCCATTATCAGCTACGGTGCGGGACGTAGTGATGCAATCCTATTTTGTGCTGCTTGGCGCGCAGTTGATGGCGACGATGCGGCGGCGTTGGAAAATGCTGTCATTCTCGCTGATGCGCACCGAGGCACTTCAGAAATGGCGCTTGAAAGCAGTGCGCAAGGAACCGCATTTATCCAGACGGTCCAAGCCTGTTGGACGTCCTCGGCGTTTGATCGTTGGGTCGCTGTTCTCAATAATACCGAGCGTCCAATCTCTTACGCGATTGCGGTCGCTGTGGCAGCGGCGAGCGCGGGCGTTCCTTTGCGTTCCGCTCTTATTGTCTATCTCCAGGCTTTTTCGGCGAACCTGATATCCGCCGGTGTTCGACTTGTTCCCTTGGGGCAAACAGCCGGCCAAAAAGTTCAAGCCGCTTTACAGGAAATTGTTATTGCGGCAGCTGATGCAGGACTTGCCCGCTCGCTAGATGATATCGGCGTCGCCGCACCCTTAGTCGACTGGACGTCGGCACAACATGAAACACAATACACGAGGTTATTCAGATCATGAGTTCTCCCCTACGCGTTGGAATTGGCGGGCCTGTGGGAACAGGCAAAAC
>Ga0209558_1003222_pt1 | contig 10123 bp, 9 predicted proteins | sample SaaInlV_150m_DNA_3_FD_184674 | JGI IMG/M metagenome (GOLD analysis project Ga0209558, IMG submission 184674) | Marine microbial communities from expanding oxygen minimum zones in the Saanich Inlet - Saanich Inlet SI074_LV_120m_DNA (SPAdes) (version 2) | ecosystem: Environmental > Aquatic > Marine...
GTCATAACTTTCAATAGCCCGCAGCAGCCCCATATTACCCTCGGCTATAAGATCCATCAACAACGGGCCATCATCGGGGCAATATTCGCGCGCCACCCGCACCACAAAGCGCAAATTGGCCTGAATCAACTCTTCGTATGCCGAACGGTCACCTTCACGCATCCTGCGAAAGAGCAGACATTCATCCGCGCGATTCAAAGGCTTGTTGTCTTTAATCTCATTCCAGTAGAGATCAATGATCTCACGATTAGTAGTTTGTTTGACTTGATGATTCAAAGCGGACATGACTTCTCTCCCTAGGCTATTGTGACGATCGACGAACTATTGTCTAATTAATATCTAATATCCTAACTATTAAATTCACAATGTCAATAGTTTGTCTACTATTTTTTAATTAAAAACATAGACATCGCCTTGGCCTACACTTTATCTCCCTGTTATTTTTAGATTTATAAATCCCACATCTAGGGAGACGAAGAGGCGTATCCCATAGGGTCCATAGACTATATAATTTTTAGCGCCCTAAACTGTGGCTGATAAGCTATAAATGTCTACATACTATTTAAGCAATATTTTTCGCAATTGACTGCCTTGATTAACATCTGTATAATTTTTGTTATATGACAGATAATAAGATCCATCCCATGCGCATAGTCGCGCGTCGTACCGGTCTGAGTTCACATGTGATCCGCGCCTGGGAGCGGCGCCACAACGCCATTGAGCCAGCGCGCACCCCAACCAATCGACGCCTCTATTCCGATAACGATATCGAGCGCTTACAAAAGCTGCATCGAGCTACGCATTCGGGGCATAGTATCAGCCAGATCGCCCATTTTTCCGCCGATGAGCTAGACACCCTGATCGCCTCCGACACACCGCACCCCGAACAAATCCAAGGCATACCTCCCGCCACCTCAACCCAGCCCTCGCCTCCGACAAGCCCCCAGCAAGATCCCGCCGGTTATATCAAAAATGCACTCACCGCAGTGCGCAACCTAGACGCTAAAACGCTAGAAGAGCAATTGTTTCGCGCCGAAATCGACATGGGACGCAATAAGCTACTCCTGCAAGTGATCGAACCACTAATGCAGCAAATTGGCACACTATGGAGCGAAGGGAGCCTACGCATCGCCGACGAACACATGGCCACTTCCGTGATTCGTTCTTTCCTCGGCACGCTGCAAAATTCCGCCCCATCTGCCGCCAATTCCCCCCTAGTCGTCATCACCACCCCAGCGGGACAATGGCACGAAATCGGCGCCCTACTCGCCAGCCTGACAGCCACCACTGCCGGCTGGCGCGTTATCTACCTTGGCCCCAACCTCCCAGCCGAAGAAATTGCCGGAGTCGCCCTACAGCACCAGGCACAGGCCGTGGCGCTCAGCATTATCTATTATAGTAAAGGCGACCATCAACTCAACGCGGAACTCAGCAAACTGCGCCGAGCCCTCGGCAAAACTGCGCACATTCTCGTTGGTGGCCGCGCAGCCCAACAACACTCCAGCGATCTAAAAACCGTAGATGCGGAATTCCTGCCCAACCTCAGCGCACTTAGCACTCGCTTACAGTCGCTAAATACCCCTCCATCCGCCTAAAATACCGCAAAATTGCACGATTCTTGCTAAAAAACACTGCAAACACAACACTCCACAATCATCTTAAGTCATTTATAATTAACAATTTACAATTAAAATAAAATACATGCGATATAAATGTCCACTATTTAGATAGACCGTTAGTTGACAAGTAGTGGACGCCGTATATACTCCTTGTAACGAATGGACGTCAAATGACGCCTAGCTATTCAAATAAATAGGAGAAATCGCATGAAGATCATCCGTATCGCCACTCTTGCAGCCGTAGCTCTTTCATTGAATATCAGCCCCGCCCAAGCCCAGGACGATCAGGATATCGTCGATGTGGCCGTCGGCGCCGGTATTTTCAACACCCTAGTCGCTGCCGTACAGGCCGCCGACTTGGTCGATGTGCTCAAGAGCGACGGACCCTTTACGGTCTTCGCCCCCACCGATGAGGCTTTCGCCGCCCTGCCGGAAGGCACTGTCGAATCGCTATTGCTGCCCGAGAACAAGGAATTACTGGTGTCGATCCTGCTCTATCACGTCGTCTCCGGCAGTGTGTTCGCCGCCGATGTGGTTCAGCTCGAATCCGCCATCACCGTCAATGGCGCAACCCTTAGCATCAATGTCAACGACAACGGCGTAACCGTCGACAACGCCAATGTGATCCAGACTGATGTAGCCGCCAGCAATGGCGTGATCCATATCATCGATGCGGTGATGCTGCCGCCGGCGCCCACTGCCGTCGAGAACAATAGCTGGGGTTCGGTAAAGCAGCAGACTCGTTAAGCAGCACCGAAACCCTCGCGTAAAGAGCCGCTGTGGTTGTAAACCCCCTCCACAGTGGCTCTTTCTTATATGGTCACCGATCCATATATGGAATAAACGGATCACCGAACTGCAAATATCTATTTCCTTAGTTGACAATACCTAGACAAGCGATATATTTCGACCGTGAAAAGACATTTTATTAAAGTTGCGATGCTGCGCACCGGCCTGACCTCCCATACTATACGCGTCTGGGAAAAGCGCTATAACGCCGTCAGCCCCGGACGCACCGAGACCAATCGACGCCTTTATTCAGACGACGATATCGCCCACCTACACCTCTTGCACCAGGTGACTCAGGGCGGTCATCGCATCGGCGATATCGCCCATCTCTCACCCGACGAGCTACACCGCTTGACCACTGTATTACCTGCACAGCCAAACCCGTTACAAGTGCCACATGAAATAGCCGGGCAACAAGGCTATGTCGATCGAGCCTTGCAGTCGATCCGCCAACTGGATGCCATTGGCCTCGAAGGCGAATTGACGCGCGCCGATTCAGACTTCGGACACACCCAACTGATCGAACAGGTCATCGAACCACTCATGCGCCGCGTGGGCGAACTATGGCACGAAGGTTCATTGCGCATCACCGATGAGCACTTGGCCTCTGCTGTGGTCCGTCGTTTTATCGATGGCATCCGTCAGGGGCTGCAAACCGCCTCCGACGCGCCACATCTAATCGTCACGACCCCCACAGGTCAAGTGCACGAAATGGGTGCCTTACTGGTCTCCGTCTCAGCAGCGGCGGCGCATTGGCGCGTAACCTATATGGGTCCCAACCTGCCCGCCGATCAAATCGCCCTCGTCGCCCGACACAACGGCGCCAGCGCAGTGGCGCTGAGTCTCGTCTACCCCCTTCACGATCCCGCACTTGGACATGAGCTGATCAAGATCCGCCAAGCCCTCGGCGACGAGCTTCCACTCATCGTCGGTGGCCCGGCCGCACAATACAACCAGCCTATTCTGCGCCGTATAGGCGCGGTGCAACTCGGCGCATTGACCGAACTTCGCCAGCAATTGTATAACATACACAGCACCGATGCCAGGAACTAAGCTTCTCTATACCGCCCTGCTGGCGGTTTTCGTGCCAGCCATACTCAATGCCGCCACCCTGAACGGCTTCATCAAAGACGCCAGTGACGGCGAATCCCTACCCAACACCACCATCGCCTTGCCTGCACTTAAAATGGGCACCCTCAGCAATGCCAGCGGCTACTACGCCATTACCGGGTTGCCCCCCGGCCGCCATGTAGTCGTCATTTCCCACATCGGCTACCGAACCCAACTAGACACCCTCGACCTGATCGCCGATCAAGCCTTGCGCTGGAATATCAACCTCTCCGTCGAGTCAATCCGCCTGCAGGAAGAGACGGTAATAATCGCCGACCGCCTAGGTGAGGAATTTCGCCAGCAAACCGGCTTCTCGGTTCTGCAAGCACAAGACATGCAACAGATGCCCGCCGTCGGCGAATCCGACCTTTTGCGCAGCTTACAACTCCTACCGGGTATACAAGCCGCCTCCGATATCAGCAGCGGCCTTTATGTGCGCGGCGGCGGCCCCGATCAAACCCGTATCCTGCTCGATCAAGTCCCCTTATACAACCCATCGCACGCCTTTGGCTTCTTTTCGACCTTCAATCCCGACGCCATCAAAGACGTCTCACTCTATAAAGGCGTTTATCCCGCTGCCTATGGCGGCAATCTCGGCGCATTGCTCGACGTGCAAAACCGCGAGGGCAACCGCCAAACGCTGAGCGGTCGCGGTGGTCTCAGCCTAATTTCCGGCCGTCTGCTTTTAGAAGGTCCGATCGGCACCGGCGCCTGGATGCTTTCGGGCCGCCGCACCTACCTCGACCCGGTGCTCTCGGCGGTACGAGCCTCGGGGGCCAACGTGCCCTCCTACTACTTCTACGATTTCAATGGCAAATTCAGCCAGCGCCTGGGCCCCTCCGACGAATTAGTTATCAGCACCTACTTCGGGCAAGACGTGCTCGACTTTGACCTGGACGCCGAGACCTTTTTTGCCTTAAACTGGGGCAACCGCACACTGACCGGGCGCTGGAGCCACCTCTTCTCGCCAACGCTCTTCGGCCGTTTCATCGCCGCCTTTTCGACCTATGAGAGCGACACATCGCTCAGTTTTTTTGACACCCCCGTGCTATTCGACAATAGCGTGCGCGACCTATCGTTCAAAGCCGATTTCGACTACTACGTCCAGGCGGACCATACGATAGCCGCAGGCCTGCTGCTGACCGACTACAAATTCACCTTCCGCCAGACTTTTAACCAACGCCAACAGCTCGACCTCAACCAGGAGCCTTGGCTGATGGCCGCCTATGTACAGGACGACTGGCAGGCCACGCCGCTGATGCACCTGCGCCTGGGCAGCCGCTTCAGCTATTTCACCGCCGGGCAACGCCTCTCGCTCGAACCACGTTTCTCGCTGAGCTATGAGCTACAGCCTGGTCTGCGACTGAAAACCGGCGGCGGCGTCTACCACCAGTATCTGCAGTTGGTCACCACCGAGGGGTTTAGCGGCGGCGACTACTGGCTTCCGCTCGACGCCAGCGTCAAACCGAGCCGGTCCTACCAAACTGCGCTCGGCCTAGATTGGGAGGTTTCGTCGCGCTACCGACTCTCCGCCGAAACCTACTACACCGACATGGACCAACTAGCCCTGCTCGACAACAACACCGTCGCCGATAGCGAAGAAACGCGCTCCACCGATCTCTTCGTCACCGACGGCACGGGTTATGCCGCCGGATTGGAGCTATTCGCCGAACGCCGCCTCGGACGTTTGCGCGGCTGGCTCGGTTATACGCTGGGCTGGACCCGACGCCAATTCCCCGAGCTCAACAGGGGACGCACCTTCCCGCCCAAATACGACCGCCGCCACGACATCTCGCTCAACAGCTCCTACCGCCAGAGCAAATGGACCTGGAATCTCAGCTTAGTATACGCCACCGGCCAGGCCTTTACGCCGGCCGGAGCCCGCTATACCCTGCGCGCCCCGGCCACCGGCCTGTTTACCGACCGCGCCCTGCCGGCCGATCGCAACAGCGCCCGCCTGCTGCCCTATCACCGCCTCGACGTCGGCGCCCGCCGCGCCTTTGGTCTATGGGGCAGCGAAGCCGAGTTCTACTTACAGATCTTCAACCTCTACAGCCGTCGCAACGAATGGTTCGTACAATACGACACCGACGAACCTGAAACCGATCCGAAAGTCGTCAAAATGCTGCCCATCGTGCCTACCTTCGGACTGGACTTCAAGTTTTGACCCACTACCTCGCCTGGATTATCGCGTTATTTTGCGCTTGCGCCGCCGACCGCCAACCCGGCGAGCTCTTCGGACCACTCGAAGAGGATCTTGTCGTCGTCGACGTGCAACTCATCGTCGATGCCCCACTGCCTCCGGTCCACCTGAGCCGGACGTTGGCCCCTGGAACGACCTATACCGCCGCCGCTGCGGCCCTATCTGGCGCCGTAGTCGCAATCCACCAAGCCGATCAAATCATCGATTATACAGAAGACCCAGAAGACCCCGGCCGCTACCTGCCCACCGCATCCGTTGCGACATTGCCGGCCACGCTTTACCGACTCGAAGTCCGACTCACCGACGGACGCCAAGTAAAAGCGCAAACTCACACCCCGGACCGCCTACAAATCACACAATTGCTGCTGCTCGATGAAGAAACCTTGTTGCCGCGACGCGAACTCAAACTCTTTGCCGAACTAGGTGAGGCGGTCTACTATGCACCCGAAAACCAGATTTTTTACCAGCAGGGCTTGCTCGAAGCCAGGGTCGCCGAGGAAATAGATATACCCGCCTACCAACTCGCCATTTTTAATTTGGAAGAGGATTCAGCATTGCTTATCGACGCCGATTTCCTCGAAGAAGATGACCTCGCCGAATTCGAGCGCGAAGGCGCATCACCGCCTTTGGCCGTGCGCAAGGGACAGGCGCGTCTGCCGTGGTTCGCCGTTGCCTTCGCCGGACGGCACAAGTTCAAGATTTACGCCGTCGACGAGAATTGGTATGATTTTATCCGCACGGACCCCGACGGAAACGGAGGCGGCTTCGGCGGTCTGTTGGGGGACCAGTTCCAGCGCCCGACGTTTAATATAGAAGGGGGGATCGGCCTGTTCGCCTCGGCCTCGGTCGATTCGGTGGGTTTTACGGTCTTACCCTAGATCAATACCAACTCTAAAGCAACAGGCTACGGGATCGCATTAGCAGCCCACCCAATCTTTTGCTTAAACCACCTGGCCGACTATAGGCAATATTGAGATCACCTGCCGCCAACAAATCCTGCGCCATAAGGCGGCCTATATCCCCTAAACCGATAAAGCCCCGCAGAGGTTTACCCTCTTCAGTCATTACTTTATTTTCCATAGATTTCCCGCGCCGCACGATGCACCTCGGCGTGCAAATCCGCCGTTTTCTCCGGTGTCGGCGCATACCCTCCCGCAAGCAAGAGCACCAACGCCGCGCCCGTAGCTTCGACTTGTTTAAGCACCATAGAATCCCGCGCCCGCAACCCTGCCCGACTCAAATTCAGCCGACCATAGCGGTCACCACACACCAGATCGACCCCCGCTAAATAGAAGACGATATCAGCCCGTGCTTCATCCAACACCTCGGGCAAATTTTTGGAAAGCACCTGCAGGTATTCGGCGTCATGCAAGCCGTCTGCAAGCCCCACATCGCACGAGGAACGCTCTTTGACAAAGGGGAAATTCTTCTCCCCGTGCATCGAGAAGGTGTAGACCGATTCGTCTGCCGCACAACAGGCCGCCGTACCATTGCCCTGGTGCACATCCAAGTCCACCACCAACGCCCGCTCAACCATCCCTTCGGATTTGAGCACGGCGATCGAAACCGCTATATCATTGAGCACGCAAAAGCCCTCGCCATAATCGGGAAAGGCGTGGTGTGTGCCGCCGGCCAAATTCGCAGCGATGCCGTCTGTAAGCGCCATGCGCGCCGCGAGCAACGTGCCGCCAACAGCCAAACGAGAGCGCGTCACCAGCGCCGCAGACCACGGCAGGCCAAGCCGCCGTTCCTCTCGCCGGTCCAACGAGCCCCCGGCAAGCTTTTGCAAATAGTCTTCGGAATGGACCAGACGCAAATCGTGCCAAGATGCTTCGCTCGGCTCATAAATATCAACCGATTTAAGCAGGCCTTCGCGCAACAGGATTTGCTGTAGGGCGGGAAACTTCCCCATCGGGAAGGGGTGTTTGTCGGGCAGGGGAACGAAATAACCGTCACAATAACAGACGCGCATTACACCTAGACTTCTAGAGCGTTCATAGCGAGAGAAAATACGTTAAGCATCGCGCCCGGTAATCAACCGGGCGCCGCGCTTGCGGGTAAAATAATTCCAAGGCCACTGAAAAATCACCATCACCTTATTGTCGAATTCGATCAGATAGGCGATGTGTACAAAAAGCAAAATCAACCAGGCCGGGAAACCCCACATGCGTATAAAACCCATATCCGCCACCACCGCATGCCGGCCAATCACCGCCAAGTTGCCCTTATCCAAATAGCGAAAAGCGCCGGGATCCTTGCCCTTGAGCCGCGCCTTGAGCAAACGCGCGGCATACCGGTCGCCACTTGATAGAGCAGAGGCTGAAAGAGGTGAAAATTGCGCCGGTCGACCAGCGTTACTTATAGCGATGAAGCGCCACCTAATTTCTGTGCCGCATAGAGCCCGCCAAACCCGCCACCGACGATCACGACTCGCTCTGTCATAGCGCTCTACTCCCTTAAGGCGTGTCGTAATGCCGCTTCTAAATACGGATATTCGAACGCGAAACCGCTATCCAGCAGGCGCTTGGGCAGCACCCGCTGACTGGCCAGCAGCCCCTCTTCGGCCAACTCGCCGATGACCAGCTTCGCCGCGAAAGCCGGCAACGGCAATATAGTCGGCCTGCGCAATACCCGCCCCAAGGTCTTTGTCAACTCGGCGTTCGTCACAGGGTATGGCGCGGTAAAATTCACCGCACCCTGCAACGCGTCATTTCCCAGAGCATAACTCAGCGCCGCCACCGCATCGGCCAGGGCAATCCAACTGAAATACTGCCGCCCGTCGCCGATCTTGCCGCCGATACCCAAACGAAAGGGCAGCAGCATCTTCGCCAACGCCCCGCCCCGACGACTGAGCACAATGCCAAAACGCGCGTGCACGACGCGAATCCCCGCCGCACTCGCCGCCGCACTCGCCCCTTCCCACGCCTGGCCCAAGTCGGCTAAAAAACCCGCACCTGGCCCGCTTTCTTCGTGCAATTCCTCCGCGCCGCGATTGCCGTAAATCCCAATCGCCGAAGCACACAGCAACAGCTTCGGCGGCGTACTCAGCTGCGCCATGCGGGCCGCAAGCAATTCGCTCGTCTGTACCCGGCTGCACATCAACTCGTCTTTGATCTTTGCCGTCCAACGCCCCGCAGCGATACTCCGCCCGCCCAAATGCACAACCGCCTCCACCCCCACCAGCTCATCCGCTTCAAGCAGCCCAGCCTCCGGATCCCAACGCACTTCGTCTTCTCCGTGCACCTCACGTCGTACCAGCCGCACGACTTCATGGCCTTCTTCCACCAACCTTGCGCATAACGCCGAACCGATCAACCCGCTACTACCAGCAACCAATACCTTCATCGCGCGTTCACCCGACCTGCGGCAAGACTTCGCGCAGGATCTCCGCAAAAACCTTGCGTTCCGTCGCCGGCCCAACCGTCAAACGGATGCACCGATCCAGCGGTGCCACACCAGGCATGCGCACAAATACGTCCCGCGCCAATAGCGCCTGCAACAAAGCTCGTGCCCGCTCGCCACTGCCTATATCGAGCGCCACAAAATTTGTCGCCGAAGGAATCATCTCTATACCCAATTCTCTCGCCAAGGCCGCGTATGCCTTTTTGCCCTCTTCCACCTGCTTAACCACCGAGAGGACAAACGCTCGATCGGCCAACGAAGCCAACGCCCCGGCCTGCGCGACACGATTGACACCGAAGTGGTTGCGAATCTTGTCGAGCGCGGCAATAATTTCTTTGTCAGCCACGGCATAACCGATCCTCGCCCCTGCCATACCATGCGCTTTAGAAAAAGTGCGTAAACGCACGACCCGTGCCCCATCCGGGGCCAAGGGTAAGAGCGCCTCTTCCGGGGCAAAATCGACATAGGCTTCGTCGAGCAGTAAAATACTTGCAGACGGCAGGGCCTCGATAAAATTTTGCAAGGCATCGGCATTTTGCCAGGTCCCCATCGGATTGTCGGGATTAGCCACATAGACCAATTTCGGCTGCACCTTTTGCGCCAAGGCCAATAGTGCGTCAAGGTCCTCGCGATCTTCGCGGTAGGGCGCCTTGTGCAATACGCCTCCATACCCCTCGACATGATAATTGAACGTCGGATAAGCCCCGAACGAGGTGACTACGGTCTCACCCGGTTCGACAAAGAGACGCACCATTAATCCTAGCAATTCGTCGATGCCGGCCCCGAGCGCCACTGCACTCATATCGACATCTAACTCGGCCGCCAGCGCCTGGCGCAATTCAAATCCCTCTGGATCGTTATACCAATGTATTTTATCCACCGCTTGAACCATCGCTGCTCGCGCCATTGGCGACAGGCCAAAATTGCTCTCGTTAGCGCCTATTCTCAATTGCAGTGCCCGGCCCCGCTGCCTTTCCAGCGCCTCGGGCGCTACAAAGGG
>Ga0209558_1003231_pt1 | contig 10096 bp, 6 predicted proteins | sample SaaInlV_150m_DNA_3_FD_184674 | JGI IMG/M metagenome (GOLD analysis project Ga0209558, IMG submission 184674) | Marine microbial communities from expanding oxygen minimum zones in the Saanich Inlet - Saanich Inlet SI074_LV_120m_DNA (SPAdes) (version 2) | ecosystem: Environmental > Aquatic > Marine...
GGTCATGCCGTTGAGATCGGTGGGTTCCATATTGATGAAGCAATCGGCGCGCACGCCTTCTTCGATGGCTTTGACCGTGCCGACGCCGCCCTGCAGTTCGCCGACCACGTATTCCAAGATTATGTCGCCTTTCAGTTTGACGCCGGCGTCGGATAACGTTTTGACAGCCACGAAGGCCGCCGCGTCACCGGCCTTCATGTTGGAAACGCCGATGCCGAAAATGAAATCGTCATCGTAAAGCCCGCCCCAGGGGTCGACGGTCCAATCATCGGTGGCCGGATTGGTGTCCATGTGGCCGTTGAACAACAGGCTCTTGCCGCCGCCTGTGCCCTTCAGCGTGCCGATGGCGTTGAAGCGCTCGGCTTCCACATGCTGCAACGCCGCGTCGAGGCCTAGGGTGGTCATGTGATCGACCATGTGTCGGGCCAACTCGGTCTCGCCGGGCTCGCCGCTGTAGCTTTTGAAGCGGATCATGGCGGCCAGGAATTCCAGCGCCTCTTTGTCGTCGATGCCGTCGAGTAGTCGTTGCGTATCCATGAATGCCGTTTCCTTGTTACTTCGCAGCCAAAGCGCGGGCCTGATCCATTAAGGCCGCGATGGCGCGGTCAGTCTGGTGCCGCCGGCCCGACCATTGCGCACGATGATTGTCCAGCGCCGTGGCCAGCGATCCACAATGGGCGCGGGTCTCATCGGGGTGGACGCTGCCTTCGGTGGCGCGGCTGGTCAGGAAAGATCGTGCGTCGAGAATGTCGCGGAGATCGTCCGTGGACAGGTTGATCTCCGTATCCGCCATTTCGCGGCCGGCTTTGGTCAAATCCTCGGCCTGTACATCGGCGGGCGTGTGCCCGGCGGCGATGGCGTCACGAACAAACCTGCCGACCACATGATGGGCGGCGCGGAACGGCAGGTCATAATGGCGTACCAATTCATCGGCGAGATGGCTGGTGGTACTCCAAAAGGCGCCGGCTGCACTGGCCATGCGGTCCTCGTGAACGATCAGCGTCGCCACGGTCTCGACGCTGAGTTGGAGGGCTTGGAGTGTGGCATCACCCATGCCGGTCAACAGATCGTCGGCGAAAGTAAAATCAAGATCGGTGGAGACGACGCTGTGCTGGCAGGCCATGACGCCCGGCAACCAGCCGGCCGCCTGCCCGCCCAGTGACTTGATGCGTTCCAGAGAATGGGGATTTTTCTTTTGCGGCATGATGCTCGACGTGCCGGCAAGGCCGTCGGCGACCTCGACGTAGCCGAACTCCCATGAATGCCAAACGTAGAGATCGTTCGCCAGCCGCCCCATGTTGGACATCAATTGAGAAAGCACGGCGACGACCTCTTCGATAAAGTCCCTGGCAAATCCGCCGGCATCCGAGGAATTGACGACGATGTCATCGTGTCCCAGCAGTTCGGCGCTCAACCGGCGGTCCACGGGCCAGGACGTGCCGGCCATGGCAGCACCCCCCAGGCTTGAGAGATTGGTGTGCGCGAACGCACCGGCCAGGCGCGCGAGATCGCGATCAAACGCCGCGCCATAGCGCATCAAATGATGGCCAAAGGTCGTTGGCTGGGCATGTTGAAGATGCGTGTAGCCCGGCATCAATGTTTCCGCGTGCCGTGCCGCCTGATCAAGGACCGCGTCTTGCAGACGGATGGTTTCATCGGCAACGTCGAGTAACAGATCGCGGAGATAAAGACGTTCAGAGGCGGCGCTCTGGTCGTTGCGACTGCGGCCGGTCTGCAGCCGTCCGGCGATATCATCGCCGATGCGCTGGCCCAGGTAATACTCGGTCTGGACCAGGAATGAGCCCGATTGCGGCAACCAGGGGAACCCTTCACCGTCGCTGTCATAAACTTCCAGCAGACCGCCGAGTAGCTTGGCGCCTCGCTCTTTGGTTAAAATACCGGTTTCGCTCAACATCACGGCATGGGCGAGATCAACCAGCACGTATTCGCGAAACCGCCGCACTAGACGCGGGATGTGCGGTATCTCTTCACAGTCGACCAGGACTTGTGTCCTTGGTCCGAGCCGCGCTTCTTCAAGAAACACATCGTCCTTGCTGCTCATCCGCTTAACCTTTATCGGCGCCGCTCTCGCGGCCTTGAATAAGACCGGCCATCAAATAGGCGATCACATAGACGATCAACCGATAGATCACCGCTGAGCCCGGCGGAATACAGATAAACGACATGCCGGCGAGCCCGCGCCGGCCAATTTCATTGGCGACGCGAATAACCTCGTAGTCACTCATGCCGATAGGCTCGGCCAGATCGCCCAAAATATCGCCCGGCGCAGGACCATTGCCGCCGATGACGTCCATATCAAAATGCACGTAGACCGCATCGGTGCCGTCGTAGGCGTGGTGCAGTTCGCTGCATAGGCCATCAATGCCGAGTTCCGTGCGGACCTTCCACATGGGGATGAAATGGCAGCCGCGCTCGAGGTAAAAGCGGACCTGTTCTTTCTTTTCCAGCATGCCGCGCTCGCCGATCTCAACCAGATTGGGGATCGAAAAATTATTGTGAAATTCGTAGGTCTTGGCCTTCCAATTACCGCTGCCGGCGATGCGCGGGTCGTTGGTCAGGTAATCAATGGGCTTGGAATCCCAGTGAGTGTCGAGGCTGATCATACCGACCTTGCCCGCCGCCCGCTCGGCGATCGGCTTGGCAATGGCGTAGGAACTACAAGGTGAGTTTTGGCCGACGACAATGGGGATGGCGCCCGCATCAAGCGCCGCGCCGACCATCACCTCGACCGCGGCCTGGGCGCGCAGGATATTTTCCGCCGTCGGGTCTTCGAGGACGCCCGGCTGAATTTCCGCGTCGCCCATATCGACGACGTTGAGGTGCTCAAAAATATCCAAATCAAAATCCTGCAGATAGCCCGATGGATAACGGATTGATTGTTGGCGGACGCGTTTTGAGGCTTGCTCCCATTCCGATTTGCTGACGCCCGCATACTTGCCCTTGCCGGCCTTGTCTCGGGACCCGGCGACGTAGGAGGACCCGATAATGACTACGTCGGCGCCCGCCAGATCTTCGGGCGTGGTCGCGTGCGGCACACCCATGAAGGTCGGCGTGTCGTCATCCAACATCGGGAATTCGCGGTCCTTGACCCGGTAATGGCTCTTAATTTCTTCCCAGGTGACGGTGTAGGTCATTTGGCCTCTCCCAAGGTGTCGATCATCAATTGTGCATAAATCCTAGCCGCTCGCGCGACATCACCCAGGTGCACCGCCTCGTCCGCCATGCCGGAATTGGTGAAGTGCGGGTCTTCGTTCTTTTCGGTGCGCCGGTAGGGGCCGTACATGGCGGTGGGAATGCCGATGTCGAGCAGGAAGTGTGCGTCCTCGAACCCCGCCGTCGAACCAATCACGGCATTTTCTCCGGTGACCGTCTGATGCGCCGCCTGGCAGGCTTTGACGATGGCGGCTTCGGGGTCGATCTCGCCGGGAGTGACGTGCATCAGCCGTTTGATGGTGAACGACCAATCGTCCGGGTCGGCGGCGCGCAATCGTTCGCAAAGATCAAAAATCTCTGCCTCCGCCGCGTCGGCGTCTTCGCCGGGCACCATGCGGCGGTCGATTTCGATGACCGCTTGATCGGCAACCAGATTGGTTTTGGTGCCGCCATGGAGCGAACCGATATTGATTGTCGGCGCCGGCAATAGGGCGTGCGTGCGGTCTTGCATACTAGGCACAAGCTCGTCCTCTAAGGCGGCGACGATGCGTGCGGCCTTAGAGACCGCATTGACGCCGAGCCAAGGCCGGCCACCGTGGGCGGATTTGCCCAACACCTCGATCTCCAGCCACAGCGCGCCACGATGCGCGACGCGGACCGTGTCGCCTGTGGGTTCGCAGACCACCGCCATGTCAGCCTGGATCAGTCCTTCGGCGGCCAGGTATCCGGTGCCCAAGTGGCCGCCGCAAACCTCATCGGCCACGGCGGTGACGACAACGTCACCAATAAGTTGGCGTCCGGCGCGCTGCAGCGTGTCGACGCCGAAAACAATGGCGGTCAGGCCGGCCTTCATGTCCATGGCGCCTTGGCCGTATAGGACGCCGTCCTCGACGATGGCGGCAAAGGGGTCACGGGTCCACTGGGTGCCGGGCGGCTGGGTGTCCATATGGCCATTGAACAAAAGCGCCGGGCCATTACCTGTTCCGGCCAATCGGCCGACAACGCTGGGCCGCCCGGGCGCGGCTTCGACGGTGGTCACGTCAAAGCCGAGCGCTTCGAGTTTTTCCGCCATCAAAGCCGCCACGGCGCCTTCATGGCCCGGCGGATTGACCGAGCGGGCGCGGACAAGGGCGGTGAGAAAGGCGGCTAAGCCAGCCTCATCTACCGTATGTGATTTAAGTTCAGACATTGTCCAATTTCATCGTAAATCGGCAAAAAATCGAATGAATGTCTTCATCGTCCATTAATGGTGGCACCGGTCAAGGCCTGAGTACACGCCGGTTATGAGGGCATTCACACAAAAGATTCGACGCAAAACCGATTTGAAACCATTATGGCAGGGGAGAAATAACAGCGGGATCGAAGGAGCCGGGTTCCACGTAAAAGAAAGTATTGGTCAATCAGTCCTCCTGCGTAGGCATGGAATTTGAAATTGAGACGTCTGCAAGGCGGCATAAATGATTGATCCTTTCCGAAAGCTCCATGATCAAACATGTTCGATTAAAAGTGTTCGACCGGATCAGATTTAGGGAGAGATTAAGATGCGACTTAAATTTTCAATTGTATTCACCGCACTTCTGGCGCTGGCATTAAGTGCCGGTACCGCGGATGCGCAAAAACGCGGCGGGGTGCTTAAATTCGCCACGCCGAGCGTCAAACCGGGCCTCGACCCGGCACGCACCCGGACGGGTGACGCGTATATGCTGACGGGTATGATCTTCAGCAATCTGACGCGCATCAGCCACGAATTAAAGCCCGAACCCCAGCTGGCGCACAAATGGGAAGCCAGCGCGGATAGTTCTGAGTGGACCTTCCATCTGGTCAAGAATGCCAAATTCCACAATGGCCGGCCGGTGGTTGCGGCCGATGTCAAATTCTCGCTCGACCGTATCCTCGATCCGAAAACCGCCAGTAAAGGCCGTAAGGCGCTTGGCCCGATCAAGGAAATCATCGTCAAGGACGACCACACGATTGTATTCAAACTGAAGGGCCCCTACGCCGACTTGGCCTTGCAGTTGGGCAACACGTTCTCGCGGATCATCGCCAAGGAAAACTTGGCCGATATCGCCAACAAGCCCATCGGCAGCGGTCCGTTCAAGCTGAAGGAATATGTGCCCGGCAACAAAGCCATTGTGGTGCGTAATCCGGATTACTTCGAAAAAGGCCTGCCCTACCTGGATGAAGTTCATCAGATCTACATCAAGGAATACGCAGCCCAAGTTTCCGCATTGAAGACCGGCGAAATCGACATTATGTATTTCGCGCCTTCGGAAATTATCCCTGAGTTGAAGAAGGACCCAAACGTCGAGGTCAAGATCGTCTCGGCACCGTCGTTCCAGCCGTTGATCATGTGGGTCACGGAAAAGCCCTTCAACGACGTTCGTGTGCGCCAAGCCTTGCGCTATGCGGTTGACCGCCAAGCCATGATGGAAGCGGCCACGGGTGGTCTCGGCGTGCTGGGCAATGACAGCCCAGTCAGCCCGTCCAACCCCTACTACAACAAAGCCTTGCCGCAACGGAAACAAGATCCCGCCAAAGCCAAAAAACTGTTGGCCGAAGCCGGTTATCCGAACGGTATCGATATCACGCTCTATACCTCGACCCAGCGTCCGGGTCTGGAACCCGCCGCCGTTGTGGCCCAGCAGGTCACGGCGTCATCGGGCTTCCGGGTGAAGATCGAAAGTGTCGAGATCGCACGGCTCTATAAGGATATCATCCCGAAGGCAAAACCCATGGCGACGTCGCACAACAACTGGTTTGGGCGGCCGACCATTGATGAGAGCCTGACGCCGTTCTACTTCACCAAGAGCAACTGGAACTATACCGGATATTCCAATCTGGAAGTCGACAAGTTGCTGGACGCGGCGAAGGCCAAAACCGACTTTGCGAGCCGAAAAAAGCTCTATGATCGGGTTCAGGAAATTCTCTACAACGAAGGTCCTGACGTCGTGGCGTACTTCAAGAACTACGTCTCGGCCATTCGTAAAGAGGTCAAGAACTACAAGCTCATCCCTGTACAGTATGTCGATCTGCGCGATACTTGGGTCGAGCGTTAAGCGCTAACATTTCGGATTGGGACGGGCAGACTAGAGCCCGTCCCATTTCGTGTGCTTAATCTCTAAGGATTGACGGTCTATGCTGAAATACATGGCACGGCGCCTCGGGCTTCTGACCCTGACGCTTATCGGCATTTCCGCCATGATCTTTGTTATCGTCCAAATTCTGCCCGGCGACGCCGTCGACCAGATCCTTGAGGCCTGGGTCGAAAGTGAAGGCGGTGCGCATGACCAATTGCGCAAAAAATTGGGTCTCGACCGCCCCCTTCACGTCCAATATTTTACCTGGTTGTGGGACATCCTGCACGGCGATCTCGGGCGTAGTCTTTCCATGGAAGCGCCGATTGCACCCATTCTCATCGAACGCCTGGGCTTCTCGCTTCGCCTGGCCATTCCGGCACTTGTCATATCGGTCTCATTGAGCCTCGTGCTTGGCGTTATCGCGGCGATCAAACCCAACGGCTTTCTCGACCATGCCATCACCGTCATCACCCTGACGGGCGTTTCCGTGCCGGCGTTTGTGTCCGGCTCATTGTTTATTCTTATTTTCGCCGCTTGGCTGCAGTGGTTCCCGTCCACCAGTTCGCTTTCGGAAGGCGAGGGGTTCTTTCATTGGGCCTACGTACTGGCGATGCCGATCGCGGTTCTGTCCCTTGAAGCCCTGGCGCATCTGACCCGGATCACCCGATCATCGATGATCGAGGTGCTGAAGACGCCTTACGTGCGCACTGCGCGGCTCAAGGGATTGCCAAAACGATTGGTGATCTACAAGCACGCGCTCCGCAATGCCATGTTGCCGACGGTGACGGTGATTGCCTTTAACATCGGCTGGATGCTGGGCGGCGTTGTTCTGGTTGAACAGGTTTTCAGCTATCCCGGGCTTGGCAGTCTGGTTCTGTTTTCCATCGAACAGCGCGACACGCCGCTTTTGCAGGCCAGCATGTTCTTTGTTGCCACCGGTTACTGTGTCGCCAACCTGGTGGCCGACATGGCGTACGCGCTGCTTGATCCGCGTATTCGGTATTCATGATGAGGGGACTGATGAAAGGTGCCGATCACGATGTCTGAAACCACGACTGCCAATGGTTCCGCCAATGGTTTAGGGGCCGAGACCGCGCGGATCGTCAAACCGCCGCGTCAGGTACCGCTGAGCTTAATGATCGGCGGCGGCATTGTCGGCATGTTTTTAATTCTGGCGGCGATTGGTCCCTACATCACGCCCTATCCCTTCGACCAGTTCCATTTTAGTACACGCTTGGCGCCGCCATCGGCGGATTTCTGGTGGGGCACCGACCGTTATGGCCGCGACATTTTCAGTCGGGTTATCCACGGCACCCGGTTAACTGTTTTCATGGCCGGTACAGGCACCCTCATCGGGGTGTCCTTTGGTCTGTTGATTGGCCTGTTCAGTGGTTATGTCGGCGGTTGGATTGATGAAGTTCTGATGCGGCTCACCGACATCGCCATGTCGTTCCCTGGCCTTCTGTTGGCGATGCTGGTTGTCGCCGCATTGGGCTCCAACGAGGTCAACGCGGTCATCAGTATCGGCATCGTGTTCACACCGAAGGTGGCGCGTGTGGTGCGCAGTGCGACGCTTGGATTGCGCCATGTGCAATTTGTCGAAGCCGCCGAAGTGCGCGGCGAAAGCAACAGCTTCATCATTTTCCGTGAAATTCTGCCCAACGTCTGGCCGCCGATCATCGTTGAGACCTGTATCCGTCTGAGCTACGCCGTGCTGTTGGTGGTATCGCTCAGTTACTTGGGGCTTGGTGCCCAGCCCCCGGCCCCCGACTGGGGCCTGATGATCGCCAAGGAACGCGCCTTTCTGGTCTCCGCGTCGTGGGTGGTGTTGGCGCCTGCGGCGGCCATCGTCAGCTTGATCATTGGTGTCAACTTGTTGGGCGACGGCATGCGCGAATGGTTGGCGGCGAGGAAGACAGCCGATGAATGACGCAGTTTTGCCGGGTTCTGGATCAGTATCTACGCCGGACGACCCCGGCCGGCCGGTTCTCACAATCCGTGATATGCATATTTCCTATTATGCCCGCGGCCAAGAAATCAAGGCGGTGCGCGGCGTAAACCTGACAGTGCATGCCGGCGAAACGCTGGCCCTGGTTGGTGAAAGCGGATCGGGCAAAAGCTCGGTCGCGTTCTCAACCATGCGCGGTCTTGATGCCGCCGGGCGGCTCAAGCAGGGCTCTATTCATTTCAATGACACGGATATTCTCAGCCTCGGGCCGGCGGAACTGCGGTCTGTCCAGGGCTCGCGGATTGCTATGGTTTACCAGGACCCGCAAACCGCCCTCAATCCGGCGTTCCGCATTGGTGGGCAAATCGCCGAAGTGGTGAGCGAACACACCGATGCGTCAGGTGCGCAAGCCCGCCGACGGGTGTTGGATTTACTGGAAGAGGTCAATCTGCCCGATCCCGAAGGTGTTTATCTGCGCTATCCGCATGAACTTTCCGGCGGCCAGCAACAGCGCGTCTTGATCGCCATGGCGTTTGCGTGCAATCCTGAATTGCTGATCATGGATGAGCCGACCACGGGCCTCGACGTGACCACCGAGGCGCATATCCTGGATCTGGTGGCGAAGCTCAAGGAATCGCATGGATCTGCTATTTTGTATATCACCCACAACCTGGGCGTTGTGGCGCAGTTCTGCCACCGGGTGGCGGTCATGTACGCCGGCGAGATTGTCGAAGAAGGCCCGGTGTCCAGGGTCTTCTCAAAACCCGCCCATCCCTATACCCGCAGCCTGTTGACCTGTATCCCGAGGCTCGATCTTTCAAAGCATGATCGGCCGTTGAGCGCCATCAAGGGCCGGTTGCCCAATCTGGCTGACATCCCCGGCGGCTGTGTCTTTGCGGCGCGTTGCAATGAGCGCGAAGATGCTTGTGAGGCGAATGATGTGCCGCCCGACCCGGTCGGCGATGATCCCAACGATTTTGTCCGCTGCTTACGGTGGCGCGATATCCCTGAATTCGAATTTGATCGTCACAAGCGCGACGCGAATGCCGTCCGTGCGACCGAGACCGTCGATGAGCTTTTGGAGATTGGTGATCTGCGTTGCTATTACCGATTGCGGCGCGGCGTGATGGATTTCGTCACCGGCAGTGCGCCCAAACATGTTCACGCCGTCGACGATGTCGATATGAAGCTGGGCCGCGGCCAGACCCTGGCGATTGTCGGCGAAAGTGGATGTGGCAAGACGACGCTCGGGCGCACCATTGTCGGTTTGCAGTCCGCGACTGGCGGCAATCTGGTTTTCGAAGGCACTCAATTGGCGGGCATGGCGCGCGAACGTGGGCCCGACCTGCGCCGCCGCGTCCAGATTATTTTTCAAAACCCCGACGCCACACTGAACCCGCAAAAATCCGTCGGCGAAACCGTGCGCCGGCCCTTGGAGCTGTTCGGTCTGGTGCCCGCGGGCGAACAAGAAAAGCGTGTTGCTGATCTGTTGCGCAGCGTCAACCTGCCGCCGGCCTATGCACACCGGTTTCCGCACGAACTGTCGGGTGGCGAAAAACAGCGCGTCGCCGTGGCTCGGGCGTTTGCCGCGGAGCCGGAACTGATTGTCTGTGATGAGCCTTTGTCGGCGCTCGACGTATCGGTCCAGGCGGCGATCCTCAATTTGTTGGTCGATCTGCAGAAATCATCCAACACGGCGTATATGTTCATTTCCCATGACCTTTCGGTGGTCCGCTATTTGGCCGATCAAGTGATGGTCATGTATATGGGACGTGTTTGTGAGCTTGGGACGCCCGAAGAGGTCTTCGTGCCGCCCTATCATCCCTACACCGAGGCTCTGCTGTCGGCGATCTCAATTCCTGATCCGTCAATCGAGCAAGAAAATGTGCGCTTGGAA
>Ga0209558_1003234_pt1 | contig 10088 bp, 7 predicted proteins | sample SaaInlV_150m_DNA_3_FD_184674 | JGI IMG/M metagenome (GOLD analysis project Ga0209558, IMG submission 184674) | Marine microbial communities from expanding oxygen minimum zones in the Saanich Inlet - Saanich Inlet SI074_LV_120m_DNA (SPAdes) (version 2) | ecosystem: Environmental > Aquatic > Marine...
CGCTTGCCCGCCGCTACGAAGGCACCGGCCTGGGCCTCTCCCTGGCCAAACAATTGACGGAAACCCATGGCGGGCAACTGCAAATCGAGAGTCAAATCGATGTTGGTACAACCGTTAATGTATCGCTGCCGGCGGAACGCCTCACGGCAACGGGCGGTCTAGGATAAGTCAAAGACCGCAGCGCTGCGCTGCTCGAGGTTTTATTAATGGTAATCCTTGCAAAGATTCTGAATCCTTAAAATGGCTTGTCGCCTTTCAAGGTTACACGATGCAAAAGCCGGGTATGGCCGTGATAGTCATTGACCGGATAATGCTGGGCGCAACGATTATCCCAAAATGCCAACGAACCCGGCGTCCAGATAAAGCGGCAGCTGAACTCCGGCTTGATCTGATGGTGGTAAAGAAAATCCAAAATCGGCGCGCTTTCCTCTTCCGTCATGCCGGCGAAGCGAACTGTATGGCCAATATTTACGAACAATGCCTTGCGCCCGGTCTCGGGATGGGTGCGGACCACGGGATGCTCGGCCTGCATGGTTTTTTCCGCCAGACCGGTGCCGGAATCCGCAACCCGCCCCGCACGGGTTTTCGCCGCACTGCCCTTGGTGGCACTGTTAATTGCCGTCAGTCCGTCAAGAAATTTCCGCAGCGGTTCCGACAGGGTTTCGTAGGCCTGGTATTGATTGGCGAACAATGTATCACCACCCGATGGAGGCAGCTCCTTGGCATATAGCACGGTGCCCATGGGGGGTTCGGGCTGATAGACCGTGTCGGAATGCCAAATGCCGCCGAAATTTACCGTTTCCTCGGGCAATTTCAAAATCGGTGTAATTTCCGGATAATCTTCCAGGCCCTTTACGAAAGGATAAATATCCGGCTCGCCAAAATGCCGGACAAAGGCCAATTGTTGCGCTGGCGTGATCTCCTGGTCGCGGAAAAATATAACCAAATGATCCAATAACGCCTGGCGAAGTTCGGAGACGGTCGCCGCCGATAGCGCTTCGCCTATATCGATACCGCTGATTTCCGCGCCAATACCGCCCGTTACCGGCCGCACTTCAATTCTCGCCGTGTTTGAAATCGCTGAATTTGTCGTCATTGTCCCGCCGTCACCGCCTCGGTTACTGATCGTTCAAAATGGGCCAGGGCCGGCTCGTTCCGGCCAAAGACCATTTCACTTTGCGCCTTCGCCGCGATTCCTGATTGGATACCCTCGCCTACCGGAAAATCCTCTTCGTCCACGGTACGGATGGTCAGATCCATATTGCGGTCCCAATGACGGCGGGCACTTTCCGTCTCCGCTGGTTCGGGGACGAAGAAATCCAGATACATGACGCATTCACCCACCTTATCGGCGTTCGGAAAGACCCGCCAGGTCTCCACATGGTCGCCTTGCATGACCAGTACGGTATTGGGAAACAGCACATAGACCAGGGCCGTATGGGGGATCAAATCCCACTCCGCCTCTGGCTTGGCACGCAGCGTCTCAATGGTTCGCCGTGGCAGGGTCTCGCGCAGATGCGGCCCAAAAGCTTCGAACAGGCAAAGATTGGGAAAGAATATGGGACCGACCGTATCGGCATGTAAAAAAGCGAAATGATAGGGTTCTAGGAAGGTGTCTATGACAATCTTCCAGTTCAATTTACGGTGCATTATGCGGGTTTCGTGGTGGTGATAGCCCGCCAGCCCATAGTTAGCCAATTCCGGCCCGAGTCCGGCCAGATGGGCATCAATGTCCAGCTTGGCGTTAGCATTGGGCGTGGGCACCACCCAGATCAAGCCGTCGCGTTCCACCGCCGGCAACTCAACCAAACCGCGGTGATCCTTGTCCATGCCCTCGAAATTACTGCCGTGGGGAATGCCCACCAGCTTTCCCGTCAGATCAAAGCTCCAGGCATGATAAGGGCAGGTGAAGACGCGGCCGGTATTGCCGCAGCCTTGCGCCACCCGCGCGCCGCGATGCTGACAGACGTTGAGAAAGGCGCGCACCACGCCATCGCCATCACGCACGACAACAATGGGTACGCCGGAAAAATCATCGGTCAAAAAATCACCTGGGCCCCTTAATTGACCGCTCAACCCCATCAGCAACGGATACTTTCGGAACAGGATATCTTTCTCCTGGCGCAGGCGTTCCGGCGAATCATAGGCTGCGGTTGCCTGATACATAATATCGGGTGCCAGGGCGGTCGTTCGGGCATCAAGGTGGGCCAAAACCTCTCTCGTCAGGCGCACCTGTGTCGCATGATCCATTCCCCCCAGTCCTTTCAAATTTGGCGCAAGACCGACAATGAGATAAACCGAAAGGCAATCGCATGTCACACAAAAAAATCCTGCCGAAGATTGCAGCGCGTTGATACTTGTATTAGATTTTATTGACCATAACCGCCGCTTGGCCCTGATTGATCCGTTTTGGGTTTTTGTCGGTGGGCGGGCGGTTAGTGGAAATGGCATGGTAATTTGTGGGCTTGGATATGATCAAGAACTGCAAGCATTGTATTTTGGGTCTAGCGATCATTTTCGCCGGTTCTTTGTCCCCCATGTTCACGCAGGCGGCGCAAAACGTAGGCATTGCATCCGCCGTCCTGCCCCAAGCCAAGGGCGCCTGGCCCAATCAAACAGCCAAGGTCTTACAGATTGGTGTCGATATCGTTGCCAACGAACGGGTGGTGACGGATGCAGAGGGTAAGCTGCAGCTGTTGTTTCTGGATGGCTCGGCGCTGACAGTTGGGCCAAATTCGGATGTGGTTGTCGATCGCTTTGTCTATGACGCAGAGGCGAAATCGGGCACTCTGGCATTTTCCGCCACCAAGGGTGTGTTCCGCTTGGTGGGCGGTAAAATATCGAAAAAGACCCCGGTGATCTTGCGCACGCCGAATGCGGTTATCGGCATTCGTGGCGGCATTGCGACGGCACGAACCGACGGCAATAGCGTCACGGCAACGTTCCTGTTCGGCAAAAATATGAGCGTGGAAAGCGGCGGTGCAACGGTATCGGTCACCCGCCCCGGCTTTCAAATCAACGCCAATGGCGGGCAGCCCCCCGGCGCACCGCAACAAGCCAGCGCGCAACAGCTTTCGTCGGAGTTAAACGCGCTCGAAAGCGACGACGATCAAGGTGGCGACACCGGTGTTGACGTCAACAATGAAGATGTCGCGAACAGCCAATTGTCGGCCTTGGGTTCGGACGCCCCGCCCAATAGCCTGGCCGGCGGCGGTGGCATTCGCCCGGGCGATGCGGCAGGTAGTAGAGAAATAGCGGTTCCCGTTAACGATATCCTGGCAGAGGCCTCGCAAGATACGGCAACCGAAGACGCCAGCGGCGGTTCGAGCGGCAGTTCAAGCGATGATGGCCTTACCCTGACCGATTTTAGCGGGCGCGGCAAACGCGGCACCAGCACGTTGCTGGGAACCTCGGATGCGGACACGACGCAAAATGTCGCCTTGAGCAGCGTTTCCATCAGCAACAGTCTTTTCACGGCCTCCTCCAGTCAGGGCAGTTACAGCCTTACCGGTCCATCGGTCACGGGCGAATTTTCAGTCACCGGCTCCACCCCTTACGGTGACGTCACGGGCACCGGTTTCCTGTCGAGTGATAGTGAATTCCTGTTGTATGAACTGAGCGGCAGCAAGCAGCTGATTTTTGCCGGTGTAACCACGGCCTTGGCGGATTTTCCAACCTCCGGTGTCACCAGCTATGAAGCACGCGATGATTTCACTTTGGGCGGCAGCAATATCCCCCTGATCCCCAGCGACCATGGCGGCGACTTAACGCCATTGAACACAGCGAAGGCCATTATCTATTGGGGCACATCCGGCGCCGGTGCCGATCCGGCATTTTTAAGCGTCACTTTGGCGCTCTCCGGCTCCGGCAGTTCGCAACAGCAAGCCTTCAGCTTGCTGGTGGGTTCAATTGACGACGACGATCAGATTCCGCCGTTCATGGCTGGTGATTCTATTGGTTCATCCATGACATCGGCGACGGGTGATTATTACTTTTATGACGGCAATATCGCGACCCAGGATAGCAGTGACGGCGGCGATTTCTTCGGGATCGGTCCCGATCAGGCCGTCCTCGGCGCCGAGCAGGTGGATAGCACGGATACCGTGCTCAGCCGCGGCATCAAGGAAAGCCTGCGCGGCAGCAACACCACCATCTACCCCAATGTGCCGCTAATCGCGACGAGTTCGTCTTCAAGCCTTGGTGCAACCCGCTCGACCCGGGTCATGGCGGCCTATGTGGGCGGCGTTGCTCGGGATTTCGATAGTGGCGGTACGTTTTTGGGCGTGCATAAGTTTTATTCCGAGAACACCACCAGCACGACCACCGTGGATGGCGTCACCGTACCGGTCAACCGTATTCAGACCAGCGCGGCCTACAATAACGTCGAAGGCGCCTTCAATATCACCAGTCCCTTGTCGGACGGTATTCAGCACGTCACCCTGGATTTTGGCGGCCTGGGCACGAGCCTGAACGAAAACAGCGCTTTCATTGACGACGGTCATTTTGGCGCCATTGGTTTTGAAAGCGGCGCGGATAGCAATCCCGATATTGGCGTTTTTCGGAATACGGATATTTCCCTTAGTTCCATCACCCCTTCGGGTGTCACCATGTGTACCTGTTCCTATGTCACCTGGGGCTTTTGGGGCGCCGGATCACCAACCGACCATACCCACGAAGTTGCCCTGGCGGCATGGGTGGCTGGGGAACGGGTTGCCAATTCGAACCTTAATAATGGCGCGACGGGTAGTTATAGCGGCACGCTGATTGGTTCCATCGCCAATGGCGACCATAGCACGAATGGTACGGTGGCAACTTACACCGCCGTGGGAAGCTATTCCTTTGACCTTTCAATAGGCTCCGCCGATATCACGGTGACTAATGGCACGATGAGTATTGATGGCGCCTCCCTGACTTTCTCCGGCTCCCCCACCTCGACGGGCAGCTCGGTCACCGAGTTTGTCGAGACTATCAGTGGCAGCCGCAGTGGGGTCAGCCTGTCGGGCACTATACGGGGGGCCTTCTTTGGCACCCCGGCTAACACTTCATCGGTACCGCGCAATGCGGCCGGATTTTTCGCCGCCAATGATTCCGATCTTATCTACCAAGTCAGCGGCATTCATATGTCGGAAAATTAGGTCTGATCGCAGCTTCCCTTTACGAGACCGGTAGCGGCGGGATATAGAGCTTCCCAATACGGTACAACAGGTTTTTTGGAGGTAGTCATGTTTGGCTTGATGCAGGATCGGCCCTTATTGATTTCATCGTTGATTGATTTCGCGGCGCAGTATCACGGTGGCGTCGAAATCGTTTCACGTACCGTGGAGGGCCCGATACACCGTTATAGCTATGCGGACGCCAATCTACGCGCCAAGCAGTTGGCCCAGGCCCTTGGTGGCTTGGGCATCACGCTTGGCGACCGGGTTGCGACCCTGGCCTGGAACGGCTACCGGCATCTGGAATGCTATTATGGGGTTTCGGGTATCGGCGCCGTGCTGCACACCATCAACCCGCGCCTGTTTCCCGAACAGATCGTCTATATCGCAAATCATGCCGAAGACCGGGTGCTGTTCACTGAATTAACCTTCGTGCCCCTGTTGGAGGGTATCGTCGATCAACTGGAGAGCGTCGAGGCCATCGTCATCATGACCGACCGGGCAAATATGCCTGAAACCTCGCTACCGAACGTGCATTGTTATGAAGAACTGTTGGCGGCCCAGGATGGCGCCTTCGCATGGCCTAGTTTCGACGAGAAAACCGCCTCCTCGCTCTGCTATACCTCCGGCACCACGGGCAATCCGAAAGGCGTGCTGTACTCGCACCGCTCCACCGTGCTGCATTCCCTGGCATCGTGCAGCAAAGACGTGCTCGGCCTATCCTCCCAGGATAGCGTGCTTCCCGTGGTGCCGATGTTTCATGCCAATTCCTGGGGCATTGCCTATTCCGCGCCCATGAGCGGCGCCAAGCTGGTACTGCCGGGCATGGGCATGGACGGCGCCTCTATCTACGAATTACTGGAGCAGGAAAAAGTCACGCTGTCCGCGGGCGTGCCCACGGTTTGGCTGATGCTGTTGCAGTATTTACAGCAGAACGACAAGCAACTACCCCACATGACACGCACGGTGATCGGCGGCTCGGCCGCGCCGGCATCAATGATTGAAACCTTCGAACATGACTATGATGTGGTGGTGATCCATGCCTGGGGTATGACGGAAATGAGCCCGCTGGGTACCACGGGTAATCTGAAGGCCGGCATGGCGGATTGGGATTACGCCGATAAGCTGGCGGTGAAATCGAAACAAGGCCGCGCCGTCTATGGCGTCGATATGAAAATTACCGACGACGATGGCAACGAACTACCCCGCGACGGCGTGGCATTCGGGCATTTGATGGTGCGGGGCCCATGGATCACCAACGGCTATTTCAAGGCCGACGGCGGCGAGGTTTTGGATGCCGGCGATTGGTTCGACACCGGCGATGTGGCGACCCTTGATCCTGAAGGCTACATGCAGATCACCGACCGCTCCAAGGATGTGATCAAATCAGGCGGCGAATGGATCTCCTCCATCGATCTGGAAAATATTGCCGTTGGCCACCCGGACGTGGCCGAAGCCGCCGTGATCGGCGTGGCACATCCAAAATGGGATGAACGGCCATTGCTGATCATCGTCCGCAACGAGGGCAGCAGCGTCGAAGGCCCGGAAATTCTGGACTTCATGAAAGGCAAGATCGCTACCTGGTGGATGCCCGATGATGTGACCTTCGTGGATGAAATTCCCCATACGGCAACAGGCAAAATCCAAAAACTGATCCTGCGCGAACAATTCGCCGGTTACAAGCTGCCCACTGCATAATCGAATCTAGCGCCGATGTAAGTATTGAATTCGCAAAGACATAATTCGCCAGCTTGCCCATGCCGCTATTGATCGCGTTCGGACTGCAATGGGTAGACGCGCATTCAAAAAATATGGGATCTAAGTAATAATTTCGTCGATGCTGGCATTGCCTGCTTCTCGGAGCTCATCGTTCAAAATGCCACGCCCATCGATGATGAATAGCACGTATGCCACTTCGCCCCCGACGATATAGTAGATATTGTGGTTTCCGGCATATAGCAGCCTTCGGGTTCCTAACCGCGGATTGAATATCGCCCCGCTTTCTGGAAAATCCGCCAGATTGTTTGTGATGAATTTCACGATTTTATCATGAAATCCATCCGCATAATCAAGGCTATAGGCTGCGTGGTAATCGTATATGGCACCGAGATTATCTTCGGCATTGCCAGTGATTACGATTTTCAGGCTTATTCTTGGCTACGCGACTTAAAGCGGGCTTTCATATCCTCGGAGTATTCGGCGGTTAGCTCTTGAAAACGGCCCGCCGTCACGTCGGCCAGGCCTTTTCTAACGCCAGCCTCTATACGCAGCTGAAACAACTCATTTGCCTCTTCAATGGACATGGTAATTGCCACTGGCCGGGAATTTTTTGTTATCACGACGGGCTCTCGCCGGACGGTGTCGAGGTAAAGGCCAAATTCCTTCGATGCCAACGTTGCCGTGATCGTTTTCATTATTAAAATCCAGTTTCCGGATGATATATTCCACATTATCCGGAAAATCCGGAAATAGTAATAAATCGAGGTCACGACAAGAGGCTGCGTAGGGTCTCAGCTTTCCTCGGTCAATAGCGAGACACCAAGTTGGGCCCGCCGGCGCAGCCAGGGCGTCGGGCGATAGCGCGGATCGCCGGTTAGGCCATGCATGGCCTCGAGGATCGCCAAGATCTTGGCGGCACCGTAGGTGTCACCAAAGCCAAATGGGCCATAGGGATAATTCAGGCCCAATTGCACAGCCTTGTCGATGTCTTCGGGCGAGGCGGCGCCGGATTGCGCGATGGCGCAGCCGATATTGACGATCATCGCGATGATGCGCTGGCTGGGGAAGCCGACGGAATCTCGGATCAGGGTCGCGGGCGTGCCGTCGCTGGCCAGCAAACCATGTGCGGCGGCGGCGAATTCCGGCCGGGTTATCGGCGTTGTCATCAGCGTCCGCCGCCGGTCCAGCCCGCAAAGCATATCAACAGCCACAGTGCGCCCGGCATCAAGGTCTTGTTCAATGGCCGTGGCCGTGGCGTCCTTGCCCAGCGGCGTTACCAAAATCAACGCTTCCGCACTGGGCCTGGCCGAGGCTTCAAGTTTGCCACCCAGTGTCTCGACCAGGGCATTGAGGGTGGCACCGTCTTTGGGCGCGGCGGTGCTGACCCAGACGGGACGGCCATCGTAACGAGGCGCCGCCGTTTCCTCCGGTATCTGTTGCGCGCCCTCGTCATAGAGATAGTAACCCTGCTTGGTCTTGCGGCCCAAGAGGCCCGCATCCATGCGGGTTTTCATCATGCTCGATGGACGATAACGGGGCTCGTGGAAATGCTGGCCGTAAATTGCCTCCGTCGCCGGGTGCGTTACATCCAGCGCGGTAAGATCAAGCAGTTCAAAGGGTCCCATGCGAAAGCCCGCCGCATCCCGCATGATGCGGTCGAAATCGACCGGCTCGGCGATATTCTCGCTCAACATATGGGCTGCTTCGATGGTGTAGCCACGGCCCACTTGATTGACCAGAAACCCCGGCACGTCGGCGACATTGACGGGCACCCGCCCCATGCGCGCGCCAAGGCCGGTCAGGAATTCAGTGACCCAGGGCGCGGTGCGCACGCCGGCCACCACCTCGACCAGTTTCATCACCGGTACGGGATTGAAAAAATGCAGCCCCGCGACGCGCTCGGGATTAGCGCATTGGGCGGCAATCGTTGTGACTGAAAGCGATGATGTATTGGTCGCCAGAACCGCGTCCGCCCTGACTATTCCCTCCAATGCCGCGAAAACCTGGCGCTTGATGTCGATATCCTCGATCACCGCTTCAACCACCACATCGCAAGGCGAAAAATCGCCCATGTCTCCGATGATATCGATGCGGGCGACCGCCGCCTCGGCTTCCTCCGCGCTCATCCGCCCCTTGTCCGCGGCCCGCGTCAACAGCCCGTTGATTTGCGCCAGTGCTTCGAGCGAAGAGTCGCCATTGGCGTCATAGAGTTTCACCGCGCAACCGCCCATTGCCGCGACCTGGGCAATGCCGCGCCCCATGGCGCCGGCGCCTATGACGCCAACCACAAGGCCCTCTTGATTGTGGTCCAAAGTCATCGCGAATCCTCCTTTAACTCATACCTTGGGTGGCGATGGCCGAATTTCGTTTTGTGTCATTGCTTATATCAGGTAGCTGCCTGTTCCATCTTCCATTTATTGATGAAGTGTTCGACGATAGCATTATCCGCATGGGCGATTTCGCCGGGGGGGGGGGCGAGGCGACCTCGTCGTCGCGCGGCAAAGACGGTTTTGATAGGCAATCTTGTTGTTTGACGCGATGGACGGTGCCGTCGCACTCAGTTCGCGCATTGCGGACGATCAGATCCGCGATGACGTTGGTCATGAAAGGATTCGAGGAGTCGGCAGGTTCGTCCAGCAGGATAATTCCAGGCAATGCCGGCGCAATTTTGCATTCGACCCGACAGCTCGACGGGCAACAAATCTGCGACCGCCTGTCCCACACCAATCGAACCAGAGCGCTTGACCGCGACGCAATTTAGCCATCTGCGCCGCTATCCTTTGCCCTGCGTCCTGTACAATGTGACTTCGCGCCAGGTGCAGGCCTTCAAACAGGGTGGTTGTCGAAGTCGCCTAGTGATGCGGTTAAAGGTTCACTTCGCCAACGAACCGCTTCAAGTAGGCAATTCGGACATCCATGGTGTCACCAGTTGGATCAATTTGGGCGACGTCCCAAGTTTCTATTTGCCAGTTTTCTGCCAAGATGATCCGTGGCATGGACATGTTAATATAGTTCGCTATGAACGCTGCCTGATCGGTAAAACCCGTCCCGAAGTTATATGTTCGATATTCACTTGCCGCTTGCGTCACCGGAGACGATCCCCGTGCCACCTCGAAAGCAGTGGGAGGTCTGGCGATACAGACCACCCGTCGATTGCCAGCGGTGGCTGACGCGAGAAGATTCACGTTGACCGACAACACCTCCCAAACTTCGCCC
>Ga0209558_1003239_pt1 | contig 10064 bp, 9 predicted proteins | sample SaaInlV_150m_DNA_3_FD_184674 | JGI IMG/M metagenome (GOLD analysis project Ga0209558, IMG submission 184674) | Marine microbial communities from expanding oxygen minimum zones in the Saanich Inlet - Saanich Inlet SI074_LV_120m_DNA (SPAdes) (version 2) | ecosystem: Environmental > Aquatic > Marine...
ACACAGAATAAACCCACTCAAATGAGTGGGTTTATTTTTTATTTATCTTTTTTTAAGCAAAATAAAAGAGCTTTTCAATTTTCATATTCAGTTCATTTGCAATCTTCATTGCCAACTCTAAACTTGGTTTATATCTATATCTTTCAATCGAAATAATAGTTTGGCGACTTACTCCTACATTGGTTCCTAATTCTTCTTGAGTGAACCCATTTTTCTGTCTTACTTCTTTTAAATTGTTTTTTAATATCATTTTAAACGGTTCTATATAAGTAAAACTGATACAATGACTTTACAATTGAGATAAATGCAAGTAGCACAAGAATCAAAAAAACAATTTCGACATCTGTTATGTTAAAGCCGTTATATAATTCTTGGTTTCCCGTTAGATTTAATAATTCCTTGTTTTGAAATTTAGAACATACATATCCAATAAGAATGAATAAAGAGAACTCATAAAGTAAGTATCCCAATTTATAGGATTTTGAATTTATCATATCATCTCTTTCATCTTTAGTTTCATTTTTTTTAAAACTAACTCTAACAAAGAATATGCAACAGAAAAATAGAATACTGTAAATATTAAAATTTGAATTATTTTTCCAATTAAATCATCCATTAAAATCAATTTGTTATCTTGATTTTCATAAAAATATGGAAGAAAAATAATCGCAAATACGATTGAAAATACAATCTCAATTAAGATTGATATTTCTTTTTTAGAAATTGCCATTATTTTATTTTTATTCGTTAAGTTAACTTTACAAATATACATAAACAAATGTAAAGTTTACTTAACTTTTAAAATTTTTAAGTCAGAGTTTCACCATATTAGCTTTCTAACCTAAAATCATATACATGAAAAAGATTCTATTTTCTCTCACCGCCCTAACCCTACTGATGTGGGGCTGTAATCAAGCTGGCTCTTCATCCTTAACGGAAGATTCTGTTCGCGAATTTGCCATAAGCCAAATTGAAAACCAGGTGGGTTACGACGATGCCGTTGAAGGGTTTCTTGCCGGACTGTCCGAAGACTTGGTCATCTGGTCAAATCCCGTATGGAAAAATACGCCAAGGAAGTCCTCCTTTAGCAACGTGGACGGAAGTGGATTTTATGAAGATTCAATACAGGTAGTCCTGCATGATGTATACATGATGGGTGATTATGCCAATGTGATGGGCACCATTAAGTGGTACATCGCGGGTGTCAACACAACCTATCGCAATTTCTCTGGAATCATCACCGCAAATGACGATAAGCAACTCCAGTGGAGCCGGTGGGTTGGCATTGACAACTCTGAACTTGCATGGGGATTCCTGTGGCCGAGCAACACCATTGAAGGCGGTTTACAGCCCTACAATGAAATGCGTAATGCCATGATGAATTTGGACAATGTTCGAGCCAAGGAGCTATCGGATTCTCTTGTTGAAGCAGACCCTAGCTGGGCCACAGCACACTTGGGGCAACTCCACTATTATTGGATGAACAATGACAAGGAAAATTTGCAAGTGACGTATGATGCAGCCGTTTCAAAATTGGGTGATGCAAGTCGTGCAGAAAAGCATTTCATCCTCTCCTATACCAGAGACAGAGATGTTGCAAACGACCACTTGGAGGAAGCCCTTCTTTTTGCTCCTGTCGATCCCATGGTTCGCGCCTGGTATGCTTGGGGCGAAGCCGATGCTGATCGTGCCATTGACATCATGAAGCACGCGTGGGAACGCTTACCTGAACATGGTGGTGTGAACAACATGATAGCATACAAGTACATGGCTGCAGGAAACATGGAAAAAGCAAAGCAACATTTCGAAATCTTTGCCCGGGCTCACCCTGATGTCCCAAATGCCTTTGACTCTTATGGTGATTACTATGAAAAAGCTGGCGACCTGGAAAAGGCAAAAGAGATGTACATGAAGGCCTACGAATTGGATAACACCTGGACTGTGTCTAAGGAAAAAGCCGAGGCACTATAAGACATTCTCCATCCCTCTGGATGAAGGCAGAGTCTGCACAACACTTTTAATCGCCCGCGCTACGCGTAAGGGCAATAGAAAACCCGCTACGGAACGTAGCGGGTTTTACTATTCTTAGCGGAGAAGTGCAGCAGGTAATTTGAAAAGTTGATGGGGATTTAAGAACTCAGGGTCTATAGAGAGATGGTTCTATTTATCTTAACACCCAACAAAAAAGGAAAGATCAACAACGACCACATTGGAAGATCCCATTGCCCATTTAATCATGGTTTCGAGCTCAAGTGAATACACTCTAAAAGCATTGAAAGTTGGGAAATTGAGAAGAGCAATCAACCAATTGAATACTCCTCTTTTCTTGAAAATGGAAAACGCTTGAATGGACTCTAGGCTCAGCGATGATTTGAGGGCTAGTACATCATCCTTTCGTTTACCACCGCGTACACAGATTAACCGAACGTCATAGTCTTTCGCCAAGAATTCGAGAAAACGATAAGTTTTGATTCTCCCACCGCTATTAGCAGGGTAAGGAAGGTCGGTGGTTAGAAAAAGAAGACTCTTCCTTTTGCTCACTCACTAAATATTAAATGCTGCCTTGACATCAGCAACGGCATCCAATTCTTCCCAAGGAAAGAGCTTGACTTCTTTGCTAATGACTTCTCCTGAACCATTCCTAAAGCTCTTGGTAACCACCTCCGTATTTCTTCCCATGTGTCCGTAGGCTGCAGTTTCTGAATAAATAGGTGTTCTAAGTTGAAAGCGCTGCTCAATGTCAAAAGGGCGTAGGTTGAATACTTGCCCCAATTTCTCGGCTATTTCACCATCGTTAAGATCAACATTTGATGATCCATAGGTATTGACGTAGAGTCCAACTGGATCTGCAACACCGATGGCGTATGCTACTTGCACAAGGATTTCATCTGCTACACCAGCCGCAACTGCGTTTTTAGCGATATGGCGTGTGGCATAGGCCGCTGAACGGTCGACCTTGGATGGGTCCTTCCCGCTAAATGCTCCCCCACCATGGGCGCCTTTTCCACCGTACGTATCAACAATGATTTTTCTGCCTGTTAATCCAGTATCGCCATGAGGCCCACCGATAACAAACTTTCCTGTTGGGTTTACATGATAAATGATGTCGCTATTGAACAATGCTTGAATGTGTTCAGGAAGTTGAGCTTTTACTCTTGGGACCAGAATGTTGATGACGTCTTCTTTGATTTTAGCCAACATGTTGTCGTCCTCAGAAAAGTCGTCATGTTGTGTAGAAACGACAATTGCATCAATTCTTTGAGGCTTGTTATTGTCACTGTACTCGATTGTAACTTGAGATTTAGAGTCAGGACGTAAATAGGTCATGTTCACACCTTCTTTTCGGATGGCTGCAAGCTCCTTTAGCAAGCGATGACTGAGGTCAACCGCCAAAGGCATATAGTTAGTCGTCTCGTTTGTTGCATATCCGAACATCATGCCTTGGTCGCCAGCGCCTTGTTCTTCCTTTGATTGACGATCAACACCTTGATTAATGTCTGGACTTTGCTCGTGAATCGCTGAGAGAACTCCGCATGAGTTTGCCTCGAACATATATTCACTCTTGGTGTATCCGATGTTCGAAATCACCGTTCTAGCAATGTCTTGAACATCGAGGTAAGTTTCGGTTTTCACTTCTCCAGCCAATACAACTTGTCCGGTTGTTACAAGTGTTTCGCACGCAATCTTGGATTCCGGGTCAAAGGCTAAAAAATGATCCACAAGGGCATCTGAGATAGCGTCGGCCACCTTGTCCGGGTGACCTTCAGATACTGACTCAGATGTGAATAGGTATGACATTCAAATGTTGTTTTTTAAACGGGTCCCAAATGTAACGGTTGAATAGGAGATTATTTGCCCTTGGTCAAATTCTTGAACACTTCTTCCAAACTCAATTCTTCGCGCTGAATTGTAAGGACGCTTAGATCTTGGTCCACTGCAAACTGGAAGACTGCTTGTCTAACGTCATCGTCAGGTTGGCTACCAATTAACCACACTGTTTCAGATACTTGTTTTGTATCGATGACTCCCGGAATTGACTTCAACTTATTGCTTTCAACTTTCTTATCAAATTCAACCTTGATGGTTTGCTTGCTCGGAGAACCAGTGAGATTGCCTGCTCGATCATTTGCTACTACGCTCCCGTGATTAATGATGATGACTTTGTCACATATTGCCTCGACCTCTCGGAGAATATGTGTGCTCAACATGACCGTTCTGTCTTTGCCAAGTGACTTAATTAGTTCTCGGATTTCCACGATTTGGTTTGGATCTAATCCGGTTGTCGGTTCATCGAGAATTAGGACTTCTGGATCATGAATAAGTGCGGAGGCAAGTCCAACTCGTTGCCTATATCCCTTACTTAAGGCTCCTATTTTTTTGTGTTGTTCTAGGGTTAGCCCAACCGTTTTAATGATGGATGAAATTTTGGTTTTTATGTCCTTTACTCGGTGAATTTGTGCCACAAATTCCAAGTACTCATGTACGAACATGTCTAGGTAAAGCGGGTTCTGTTCTGGGAGATAACCGACTCTATTTTTTACCTCAAGTTCAGCTTCAGCAACATCAAATCCGCACACTTCGACTTTTCCTTCATTAGCTGGGAGATATCCGGTAAGGATCTTCATCATAGTGGATTTTCCGGCTCCATTGGGGCCGAGAAACCCCACGATTTCTCCTTTGGCAATTTCAAAACTGACATCGTCGAGGGCTTTTTGCTCACCGTAATATTTGGTAATGTTTTGAACCTTGATGGACATGGGGCAAATTTAGGACTAGTTTTTATGCCTAAGAGATCAAATTATTGAATGGTCAGCTTGCATAAATTGTAAACCCGTGCCGTTGCTCGAACCCGCCAATTCCTTGGAGCCCACCGGTATGAATAAACAAGATTTTGGTACCAATTTCAAAGCTTCCTTTTTGGATCATATCAATAATCCCATATAGGGCTTTGGATGTGTAGATCGGATCCGTTTTGAGCCCGCCTTCATCATAGGTACTGCGCATGAATTGAATCAGGGCATCATTCCATTTGGCGTATCCACCGAAATGATATCCACCTTCAATGGAATATTGATTCTGGCGATAGCCTTGTAGTTCTGAGTCAATCTGTATCACATCTTCAAAAACAGTTGCATGCTTGTGCACTGGAAACCCAATTACTTTTTGATGAGGTGAAAGCGCTTTTAGGATGCCAGCTAAAGTGGTCCCCGTACCAACGGCCAATGCAATAATGTCGAATTCATCGCATTGTGCACCAATAATTTCTTGAGCTCCTGTTATACCTTCAAGATTGGCACCACCTTCTGGAATTATCAGTGGGTTGTTAAAGTCCTCCTTGAGCTTTTCTAAATAGCCAGGATCATCTTTCGACCGATATGTCGTTCGATCAATGAAAGAAAGTGTCATTCCGCATGACTTGGAATAGGATAATGTAGGGTTTAACGGCTGAGTCGATTCGCCTCTGATTATCCCGACACTTTGAATTCCCTCTTCCTTGCAGTAAGCAGCGGTTGCAGCAATGTGGTTTGAGTAGGCTCCTCCAAACGTCAGAATGCCTCCGTATTCTTCATTTTTTGCCTTGGCGATACTATACTTGAGCTTATACAGTTTGTTGCCTGAGATAATTGGGTGCATCAAATCATCTCGCTTGACGAATAGTTCCACTTCATTAAGGGTTCGCAGGTGCTGAATTGGGACCGATTTCTTTATCACCCAACAAGGTTAATTGGATTCATTCAGAACTCGACTAAGTTTGGCAACCGAGATATGAGTAAAAATGACTTAGAAAAGGAAGACTACTACCTCAGTGAAGATGGTTTTATCATTTTCAAGGAGAGCTATCACCTGAAACGCGGTTACTGCTGTCAAAGTGGTTGCAAGCATTGTCCGTACGGATACGACAATCGTACAGGCAAGTTTAATCGGAAATAGAGCTTCTATCTTTGCCAACCATTTTCAAGATTATTCATGAGATTCAAAGAAGAACTAACGCAGGGGATTCCAAACGAACTTCCAAAAGCTAAGCCTCTTAACGCGGAGATGAGCCATGCTCCAAAAAGAAAGGAGATCCTTTCGAAACGTGAAAAGGAACTGGCTATTCGAAATGCGCTGCGCTACTTTCCTCAGCAATGGCACGGAGAACTCGCGAATGAATTTGCAGAAGAGTTGGTGACCTATGGTAGAATATACATGTATCGTTTTCGACCGTCATATGACATTCACGCGCGACCGATAGATGAGTATCCAGGTAGTTGTGCCCAAGCCAAGGCAATCATGCTCATGATTCAAAATAATTTGGATCCTCGCGTTGCGCAGCATCCAGAAGAGCTGATAACGTACGGTGGAAATGGAGCAGTTTTCCAGAATTGGGCTCAATACATTTTAGTGATGAAGTATCTCTCAGAGATGACCAATGATCAGACGTTGCACATGTACAGTGGCCATCCGCTTGGATTATTTCCGAGTCATTCAGATGCCCCGAGGGTCATTGTCACCAATGGAATGATGATTCCGAATTATTCGAAGCAGGACGATTGGGAGAAGTTCAATGCGTTGGGAGTGACGCAGTATGGTCAAATGACAGCGGGCAGTTATATGTATATCGGACCGCAAGGAATTGTGCACGGAACAACGATAACTGTTTTGAATGCAAGCAGAAAAATTGGAGGTCAGCCAGAAGGAAAGCTGTTTGTAACAGCGGGTCTTGGTGGTATGAGTGGAGCTCAACCAAAAGCTGGAAATATTGCTGGCGTAGTAAGTATTTCTGCTGAAGTTGATCCAATCGCTGCACATAAACGGCACGAACAAGGATGGGTAGATGAACTTATCGAGGATGTCGATCTAACAATTGACTGTGCGTTGGAATGGAAGGAGAAAGGTGAGGCCCATTCCATTGCATTCTTAGGCAACATTGTTACGCTGTGGGAAAGATTGGTTGAACGTGGTGTTCATGTGGAGATGGGGTCGGATCAAACTTCCCTTCATAATCCGTGGGCTGGAGGATATTATCCTGTTCAGATCGGATTTGACGAAGCCAAAGAATGCATGTCCAATGATCCAGAGAGGTTTAAAGACTTGGTTCAAGAAACGCTCCGTCGACATACAGATGCGGTCAACAAAATGAGCGACCGAGGAATGTACTTCTTCGACTATGGCAATGCATTCCTATTGGAAGCCAGCCGAGCTGGGGCAGACATCATGGCGGAAGACGGGATTGCATTCCGTTATCCGTCTTATGTACAGGACATCATGGGCCCAATGTGCTTCGACTATGGTTTCGGTCCGTTTAGGTGGGTATGTGCATCTGGTCGCCCCGAAGATTTGGAGATTACAGACCAACTTGCTTCTGAAGTATTAGAAAAGTTGAAAGCCGTTTCACCACCTGAGATTCAACAGCAAATGGCGGATAACATTAAATGGATTAAAGAAGCAGGGAAGAACCAGCTCGTTGTTGGTAGTCAAGCGCGGATTCTCTATGCTGATGCAGCTGGAAGAATAGGAATTGCCCAAGCTTTTAACGATGCCATTGCCACAGGAAAGATCGGACCAGTTGTGTTGGGGCGTGATCATCATGATGTATCAGGTACAGATTCACCATATCGTGAAACGAGTAATATATATGACGGTTCCCAATTCACTGCGGACATGGCCGTCCATAACTTCGTTGGCGACGGATTTAGAGGAGCAACATGGATCAGTCTTCACAATGGAGGAGGAGTAGGTTGGGGTGAGGTCATCAATGGTGGATTTGGAATGCTGTTGGATGGCTCAGAGGATGCATCAAGAAGATTAAAAATGATGCTCCATTGGGATGTAAATAATGGAATAGCAAGGAGAAGCTGGGCCCGAAACGACGAAGCCATATTTGCGATTAAGCGAGCCATGGAGTCCGAGCCTAAATTATCGGTTACCATCCCAGCTAAGGTCGATGATGACCATATTGAAGGGTTAGAACTCGATTAACCCCAGTTTAGAGGGGAAGTAGGTCTCCAGATCTTAATCTCAAGTTCAAATGCTATGTGTTGATGTTCAATGCGTTGCCCGCCTGACTCAGCATTTGCTTGGACTGAACAGCACGAATGGAGTCAATGTTTTGGATTTGTCTGAGAACTAATGGTTGCTTTACTTCCAACGCATTGATACTAGGAATTTTGCATATTATTTAGTTAATTTCGCATACTCAAATCTACCTAGTTAGGCATGCGCATGATCTAGTCCCTTTGCTGGGGCGGCGTTTGGGAGTTAAATGAGATTATATGGAGCAAGAAGAAGACGTACAGCTATCGAGGAATGGGGGAGCGAATAAGAGATTGGTGAAACTTGCTGTTGTTGGCCCTGAGTGTTCAGGAAAGACCACCTTGTCAAAGGCCTTGGCTGTTGAGTGGAATGAACCAGTAGTGCCAGAATATTCGAGAGAATACCTTGAAGATTTAGGTAGGAATTACAACCAAGACGACTTGCTCGAAATTGCAAAAGGACAGCTCGAGAAAGAATACGAAATTGCAGATGATGCAAACTACTTCTTGATTTGTGATACCAATACATTGGTTGTCAAGGTTTGGGCTGAGGTGAGATTTGGCCGAGCCCAAAACTGGATCGAAAGACAATTTCTAGAGAAACCATACCAGCTCTACATTCTCTGTGGACATGAGGGTATCGGATGGGAATATGACGATCTGAGAGAAAACCCGGATGAAAGAGTTGAGCTCTACGATCATTACAAGAAAGCATTGATTAAGGCGGGTAAAAGGTTTATCGAAATTGAAGGGACTACTGACGAAAGACTGGAGCGAATTCAAAAGAGTTTGAAAAGACTTCGCTTGCTTCCAAGAAAAGTTCCGGCTTAGTTCCTACCTTTTTTATCGTTTACATTTGTGTTCGCTGACTGGGGTGTTCTCCTTTTTGGAGATCTGAGATTAGACCCATGGAACCTGTCTGGATAATACCAGAAAGGAAGTCCAGCCAGGTTAATTCCTCCCGCAGTTGGCTATTTTGATGATGGCCATGAAAAAACTTCTACTTCTCTTTTGTTTGTTAAACTTGGGACTTCTCTGCGAAGCTCAAACGACGATTACTGGACACGTGTTTGATGCAGAGAAAACAGCGCTCCCCGGTGCCAGTATTATTCTCACGGAGTCTTTCATTGGGACATCGACCAATGCCAGCGGGGTTTTCGAATTCCAGGGTCAATCCGGTGATACTGTCGTATTAATAACCTCCTACATTGGATTTCATTCCAATATTGACACAATCGTCTTGGATGAAAGCCTAGAGCTCATCATAACCTTAACAAGAAACCCATTGACCGCACAGGAATTTGTGGTTGAGGCAACCAGAGTAAGTAATCAAAGCCCAATTACTCACCAAAACATTTCAAAGGACCAAATTGAGCAGAATAATCTGGCTCAGGACATGCCAATCTTGCTAAATCAGACAATATCAGCCGTTACTACTTCCGATGGCGGCGGTGGAGTAGGATACACTGGAATTCGAATTAGAGGAAGTGATGCAACCCGGATCAATGTGACGGTGAACGGAGTTCCATTGAACGATTCAGAATCTCACGGCGTGTTCTGGGTGAACATGCCGGATTTCGCCTCATCCACAAATAACATTCAGATACAGCGTGGTGTCGGAACCTCCTCAAATGGCGCTGCAGCATTTGGGGCTACCATCAACCTCGAAACGAATGCCGCAGACACCGCTTCGTCAGTTGAGATTAACAACTCATATGGTTCATTTAATACTCGGAAGCACAATGCCATTTTCAGCAGTGGCATATTGGCAAACAAATTCGCATTCGAAGGACGTTACTCTTACATTTCAACAGATGGTTACATCGATAGGAGTTCGGCCGAGCTGCAGTCCTATTTTATTTCTGGAGGCTACTTTGGGGAAAGGTTGTTAGTGAAAGCGATCGCTTTTGCTGGACAGGAAAAAACACATCAAGCATGGTGGGGAACGCCTGAATCCCGAATCAAAAATGATGACCAAGCGATGTTAGCGCACGCAGCTAACAATGGGTATACACCGACTCAAACTGAAAACTTACTGTCGAGCGGAAG
>Ga0209558_1003260_pt1 | contig 10030 bp, 6 predicted proteins | sample SaaInlV_150m_DNA_3_FD_184674 | JGI IMG/M metagenome (GOLD analysis project Ga0209558, IMG submission 184674) | Marine microbial communities from expanding oxygen minimum zones in the Saanich Inlet - Saanich Inlet SI074_LV_120m_DNA (SPAdes) (version 2) | ecosystem: Environmental > Aquatic > Marine...
TCGGGGGGGTGATAGCAGGGTTATTCAGTTTTTATTCACTCTCTACCATCGTGCCCTCGGAACAAAGCCAACCCGGTTGGCATTGATTGCTGAACGCGGGTTGAAAATCGTCTCGGAGAACGCTCCGGATTGACTTCGAAAAACACTATATTATAAATCATAAACTTATGGTTTCCAGTTGGTTGGGTTACACCAACTGGTGGGTTGCTTTTTTCGGTTGGGTTGCATTTTGTGGGGCGGTTGAACCACTCAATGCGCGGGGCAAAGTATTACCAATGCTGTATTTTATCCAGCGTAAGCTATTAACTTTTATCCACACTTTATTCACAGTTTTCTTCCCGCTTGTACCACTAACAGCTACTGCTTGCGATTTATTGGGTCATCGCGCTCAATCCTCGCTCTCAGTTGGTCACCTTGACCGGTAAAAAACAAAAACGGAGGCGAGTTGGCGCGGGAGCACCCTTAAACCGCATCGATTCCTGTTTCACCGGTTCGAATTCGGGTTACGCCCTCGACGGAACTGACGAAGACTTTGCCATCCCCAATCTTGTCCGTCTTGGCGCTTTTTACAATGGAATCTATCGCGTCCTGTACGCGATCGTCTTCCAGTACAATCTCTATCTTTATCTTGGGGAGAAAATCAACAGTGTACTCGCTTCCACGATAAATCTCGGTGTGGCCCTTTTGTCGGCCAAATCCTTTCACCTCCGTCACTGTCATTCCCTCAATGCCTACGGCGGCAAGCGCCTCCTTGACATCCTCAAGCTTGAAGGGTTTGATGATTGCGTCGATTTTTTTCATGGGTTGCTTCGCTTGCAGTTCGTGGTAGCAGGCAGGCCACCGTAGACATCGCTCGGTTTTCTGACAACCGCAATTTTTAAATTATTAATAAAAGTTTTCCCTGTTCCTGTCGAAACAGACTTGACACGGAAACAAAATCGGATTCCTAAGGCATCATCATGCATCGCATGTTCAGTCGCCAAACAGCTTGTTAAATGTGCCCTTGGCTTCCTCGATCCGCTTGTTCGCGCCGATGCTTCCTGACCAGTCGCGTTGCGCGAAGTCGAAGTACTCACAGAAGTTCGACCGGTTTTTTTCCGTCACCGGCTCGGCGCGCCGCTCGCGGCATTGGTACGCCACACCGCGGTCGTGGAAAACGCAATTGAGGCAGGCGCGCAAATCCTCGTTGCAGCCGGGGCAGACATCACTTCGGCCGGGCTGGCCGTCGATTGTCCATTCCGTACCGCAGCTGTGGCAATGCCGGTTCATCGTCGTTACCCGCCGATCGCCTGGCCAAGCGCCGGGTTCTGCCTCGCGCTGGCTTCGCTCGCTTGGCCAAGTGCTTTGCGGATTTGTTCAGCCGTGTTGGCACCGGTGAGGCCGTGCTTTTGACGGAGGTAACCCACCGACGAGGCGTGCTCGATGAACTGGTCTGGCCAGCCGATGCGCACCACCGGCGTGGTCATGCCGCAGTCGCCCAAATGATCGCGCACGATGCTGCCGTAGCCGCCCTTGATCACGTGATCCTCGATGGTGACGATCACGTCCGCCGCCTGTGCGAAAAACTCGGTGGTGCCGCCGTCGATCGGCTTTGTAAAACGCGGATTGATGATCGCGGCGTCGATGTTTTCCGCGCCGAGTTCCTCGATGGCCTTGTCGGCGATGCCACGCATCGGGCCAAGCGGGAAGAACGCCACTTTCGGTTTGCCGCTGTTGGCGAAATTTTGCCGCACCTCGGCCTTGCCGATCTCGATCAGCGCCGGTTGTTCCTTCACCGCGACGCCCTCGCCGCTGCCACGCGGGTAGCGGATGAAGGCCGGTTGGTTTTGATGCGTGGCGGTGAACATCATGTCCGCCAACTCGTCCTCGTCGCCGGGCGCCATCGCGATGATGCCGGGTACGCAGCTCAGGTACGCGATGTCGAACAACCCGTGATGCGTCGGCCCGTCGTTGGCTGAGAGTCCGGCGCGGTCCATGCAGAACGTCACCGGCAGGTTTTGCAGCGCGACGTCGTGGATGATCATGTCGTAAGCGCGCTGCAGGAAGGTCGAGTAAATGGCGCACACCGGTCGGTATCCCATCGTGGCCATGCCGGCGGCAAACAGCACGGCATGCTCCTCGGCGATGCCGACGTCGAAGTAGCGATCCGGCATGGCTTTCTCCAGCGCCGAGAGGCCGGTGCCGCTGGGCATCGCGGCGGTGATGCCGACGACCGAGGTGTCTTTTTGGCAAAGTTTTACCATGGTCTGCCCAAACACATCCTGATATTTTGGCGGTGTGTCGGGCTTGGAGGGGAGGCTTTCACCGGTGGCCGGATTGTATCCACCGGTGCCGTGAAATTTCTCCGGATGATCGAGGGCAGCGTTGAAGCCCTTGCCTTTCTTGGTGATCACGTGGATGACGATCGGCTGGTCGCACGTCTTGGCGAACTCGAGCGTTTCAATCAGCAGTGGCAGGTCGTGCCCGTCGATCGGGCCAAGGTAGCGCATACCAAATTCCTCGAACACAAGGCTGCTGCCGAAGCCGCCGCGGCCATCGCTGTCCAGCGTCTCCTCATTGTGCTGCAGCGCCGCCTGCGTGACGGTGCCTTTGAGGGCTTCCTGTCCCTTGAGGCCCAGACGCAGCGCCAGTTTTCCCGAGGGCACCTTGGCGATGAATTTTTGCAGGTCGCGGGTGATCTTGTTGTAGCCCGGATTGGTGATCAGCTTGTTGAGATAGGTCGAGATGGCGCCGACGTTTTTGGCGATCGACCACTCGTTATCGTTGAGGATGCCGATGAACTTTTTTGTCGTGTGCGCGATGTTGTTCAGTGCCTCGAACGAGATGCCGTTGGTCAGTGCCGCGTCGCCAAAGACGCAGACGATATTCTCGCCGCTGCCGCGCTGGTCGCGTGCTGCGGCCATGCCGAGTGCGGCTGACAAAGCCGTGCCGGCGTGGCCGGCGCCGTAGCTGTCGTGCTCGCTCTCGGTGCGCAGCGCGAAGCCGTTTAGCCCGTCGGTGGTGCGGATGGTGCGGAAGCGCTCCTTCCGGCCGGTGAGCAGCTTGTGCACGTACGACTGGTGGCTGACGTCCCAGACGAACTTGTCCTTCGGCGTCTCGAACACGCGATGCATTGCCAGCGTCAGTTCCACCACGCCGAGGTTCGGGCCGAGGTGGCCGCCGTTCTTCGACAGACCGTTGATTAACTCCTCGCGCAATTCCTTCGCAAGTTTTTCCAGTTGCTTCACCGTCAACTTTTTGACGTGGGCCGGGTGGTCCACCATGTCGAGGTAGCGGTTGGGGGTATCGATTTTTGCCATGTTAAAATTCGACTGAATCATCATCGACGAGTTCGTCCTCGCCGTCGGCGTTGGGTTGCAGTTTCTGTATTTTCAGCTCGGCTGCCTCGAGCTTGGCTTGGCAGCCTTTGGCCAGGCGCGTGCCTTCCTCGTAGCGCTCGAGCAGTTTCTCGAGCGGTAGATCGTCGCCCTCCATCTCCTCGACGATGCCTTCGAGCTTTTTCAGCCCCTCCTCAAAGGGCACTTCATCCGTTGGGTTGTCTTTTTTTTTCGCAGCCACGCGACCAGCAAGCTAAAGCAGCTTGGCCAACCGGACAAGCGGTTAGGAGAGGACGGGGCGGACTACTTGGCCGTGCACGTCGGTCAGGCGGTGGTGGCGGCCCTGGAATTTGAAGGTCAACTGCTCGTGGTCGATGCCGAGCAGATGCAGGATCGTGGCCTGAAAATCGTGCACATGCACCGGGTCGCGGGCGACATTGTAAGCGAAGTCGTCCGTCTCGCCGTGGATGAAGCCCGGCTTCACCCCAGCCCCGGCCATCCAGACCGTGAAGGCCCGTCCGTGATGGTCGCGACCATACTTGGGAGAGTCTACCTTGCCCTGGACATACGGCGTACGGCCGAATTCCCCGGCCCAAATCACCAGCGTGTCCTCCAGCAAACCGCGCATCCGCAAATCCTGGATCAGCGCCCCGGAGGCCATGTCGGTGTCGTCGCACTGCATCCGCAGTTGCTGCGATAAACTCCCGTGCGTGTCCCAGCCGACGTGGAACAACTGGATGAAGCGCACGCCGCGCTCGGCCAGCCGCCGCGCAAGGATGCAGTTCGCCGCGTACGTGCCGGGCGTGCGCGAGTGTTTGCCGTACAGGTCAAAAACGTGATCCGGCTCGTCACTGAGATCTGTCAGCTCCGGCACGCTCATCTGCATGCGGTACGCCATCTCGTACTGGGAAATGCGCGTGGTGATCTCCGGGTCGCCGACTTCGCGGAACTTCATTTCGTTGAGCTTGGCCAGGTCGTCAAGCAGGCCGCGCCGCACCTCGCGACTGACGCCCTTCGGGTTGGACAGGTACAGCACCGGCTCGCCGGTTGTTCGAAACTTGACCCCCTGCAACCGTGACGGCAAAAAACCGGAACCGTAGTAGTAGTCGAACAACAACTGCCCGCAGGTGCCGTGCTGGTCGCGCGACATCATCACCACGTAGCCGGGTAACTCCTGCGACACGCTGCCGAGGCCGTAGTTGAGCCACGCGCCCATGCTCGGCCGGCCGGGAATCTGGCTACCGGTCATGAACAGCGTCATGCCGGGCGAGTGGTTGATCGCCTCGGTGTGCATCGACTTGATGAAACAAATCTCGTCGGCGGCCGCGCCAATGCCGGGCAGCAGTTCGCTGAGCCAGGCGCCGCTCTGCCCGTGCCGGCTGAATTTGAACTCCGTCGGCTGGATCGCCAGCTTTTGCTTGGCGGTCATCGTCGTCAGCCGTTGGCCCATCCGCACGGACGGCGGCAGCTCCTTGCCGCGCCACGCCTGCAGGCCCGGCTTGTAGTCGAACAGATCGGTGTGCGAGGGCGCGCCGGATTGGGTCAGATAAATCACCCGCTTGGCCTTGGCCACAATCTGGGGGAACCCCGCCAGCCCGCCGCCCGCCGCTTGGCCAAGCCCGGGCCCAAGCAGCGAAGCCAAAGCCGCCGCGCCGATGCCGGTGCCCGCGCGCCCCAAAAACTCGCGCCGCGTTAAAGCCAACTGGTTGTCCGCCAACAAATCCATCCGTTAACGAGCCCGAAACTACACCGAGTGCTTGGCCAAGGGCAAGCGGCGGGACTATCGACTGAGTCGATGGGGCCATTGATTTTATCAATTGGCGGAAATTGGCGGCGGCGGGTAGGCTTTGGCCCGGCAACCGATAAAATGGACAACACAAACCCTACCAACAGCCGGCCAGAGGGATTTCTCCGAGGATTCTGGAGCCTCTTCATTACCCAGTTTCAGGGTGCCTTCAGCGACAACCTGTACAAGTTTCTCGCGATTTTTTTCGTGATGAGATCGTTCGAGGAGAACACGGAAAAAATCGATTCGCTGATTCCGGTTATCGGCGCGATGTTCTCGGTGCCGTTCATTATTTTTTCGCTGGCAGGCGGTTATTTGTCGGATCGTTACTCAAAAAAAATGGTGGCTGTCGGTACGAAGGTGGCGGAGGTGCTGATCATGATTTTGGCCACGTTCGCGCTGATGGAGGGCAACGTGGTCTTCATCGTCGGGGTGATTTTTTTGATGAGCACGCAGAGCGCCTTTTTCGGTCCAGCCAAGTACGGGAGTCTGCCGGAGCTGCTGCCAGCGGAGAAGCTGGCCTGGGGCAACGGGATGATTGGGATGGGAACCAACATGGCGATCATCCTCGGCATGGTCGCTGCGGGGTTTATCTCGAGCCGGTTCAACGCCACCCCGGCGGCGGCCGGGTTGGTGCTGGTGGGGTTGGCGGTTGCCGGCCTGTTGTGCAGCCTGTTCATCCCGCGGATTCCCAGTTCAAATGTCACGAAGCGTTTTCGCATCAATTTCGCCGGCGAGTTGTTCCGGCAGGTAAAACGCATTTATCCGGATCGGCCGTTGTTTTTTGCCGTTATGGGGGAAATGTTTTTTTTCTTCATCGCAGCGATGATCCAGCTGCATCTCGTGATCTACGGGAAGGAAGTGCTGGCATTGGACGACTTTTGGAGCAGTTGTCTGCAGGCGACGATCGCGGTGGGGATTGGCACGGGTTGCCTGGTCGCCGGGTTCGTGTCTGGCAATAAAACCGAGTACGGGCTGATCCCGCTTGGGGCACTAGGGATGGTGGTTTTCAGTTGTCTCATGTCAGTGGAAAACCCCGGCATTGCCTGGGCTTTTTTCAACATTGGTGCGCTTGGGTTTGCCGGCGGTTTTTTCCTGGTGCCGATCTACGCGCTGATCCAGCAGCGCCCGGACAAAAAGGACAAGGGCACGGTGGTGGGGGCTTCCGCCACGCTGACTTTCGTGGGCGTCCTCTTATCTGCCGGTGCCTATTATCTGCTGACTTCGGACAACGTCCTGGGATTGTCCGCGCAGCAGACTTTTCTTGCGATCGGGGTGCTGATGTTACTTGGGACGTCTTACATCGTTTATTTGCTGCCGGACTCGCTTGTTCGCTTGGTTGGTTTTTTTGTCACTCGGACAATTTACAGGCTGAACATTGTCGGGCGGGATAACATCCCGGAGCGGGGCGGGGCGTTGTTTGTCTGCAATCATTTGTCCTTTATTGATGTGTTGTTGCTGCAGGCGTCGACGGATCGGCCGATTCGGTTCATTATGTATGCGGGGTATATGAAACAGAAAGTGATGGGAACCTTTGCCCGGATCATGAAGTGCATCCCTATCTCCTCCGAGGCGCGGCCGCGTGACTTGATCAAGTCGCTCAAGGTCGCCAGCCAGGCAATCCGCGACGGAGAGGTCGTCTGCATTTTTGCCGAGGGGCAGATCACGCGCACGGGGCAGATGCTGCCGTTCCGGCGCGGCTACGAAAAAATCATGAAGGACGTCGATGCGCCGATCATTCCGATCCATCTCGACGGCGTGTGGGGCAGTATTTTCAGTTACTCGCGCAGCCGGTTTTTCTTCAAGCTACCTCGGCGCATCCCGTACCGCGTGACGGTGAGCTACGGCGCGGCACTGCCGCACGACGCCCCGCCGGTGAAGGTGCGCGAGGCGGTGCAGGAATTGGGCGCGGATGCCTGGGCGCATCGCAAGCGCACCATGAAGCCGCTGCACCGGAGCCTAGTGCGGGCGTTCCGGAAACATCCGTTCCGCTTTTTCGCGGCGGACGCCAAGCGCGGCAAGGTGAGTTGCGGCGGCGCGCTGGTCGGCACGGTTGCGCTTGGCCAAGCGCTGCGCCGGCGGTGGGCGGGGCAGGAGATGGTGGGCATCCTCATGCCGCCGACGGTGGCCGGTGCGCTGGCCAACTACGCCGCGTCGCTGATGGGTAAAGTCCCGGTGAACCTCAATTACACATTGTCGTCGGAGGCGCTGGGTTCGTGCATCGAGCAGTGTAATATCCGCACGGTGGTCACGTCGAAAGCGTTCCTCGAGCAGATCAAGCTCGACGTGCCGGTGGAGACGATTTTGCTGGAGGACGTCGCCAAATCGATCGGCGTCGGCAGCAAACTCGCCGCCGTCCTGGCCTCAGCGCTGTTGCCGGTTGGCCTGTTGGAGAAGTTTCTCGGCAGCAAACGCAGGGCGTCGATGGACGACTTGGCCACGGTCATTTTCTCGAGCGGCAGCACCGGCGCGCCCAAGGGCGTGATGCTCTCGCACTACAACGTCGTCTCGAATATCCAGCAGATTGGCCAAGCGTTTGCACTGGATCGACACGACCGCATCCTCGGCATCCTGCCGTTTTTCCACTCGTTCGGCTTCACCGGTACGCTGTGGCTCCCGCCGCTGCTCGGCTTGGGCGCGGTGTATCACCCGAACCCGGTCGATGGCCGGGGCATCGGCGAGTTGGTGTGCGAGCATCGGGCGACGTTCCTGCTGGCCACGCCGACGTTCCTGCAGATTTACATCCGCGCCTGCACGCCGGAACAGTTCGGCAGCGTGCAGTTTGTATTGGCCGGCGCGGAGAAGTTGCCGGAGCGCTTGGCCGTGGCGTTCGAGGATCGCTTCGGGCTGCGGCCGATGGAGGGTTACGGCACGACCGAGACCTCGCCGGTGGTGACGATCAACACGCGGGACTTCCGCTCGGCCGGCTTCCGGCAGGTCGGCGCCAAACGCGGCAGCATCGGGCATCCGCTGCCGGGCATGGTGGCGCGCATCGTCGATCCCGACACCGGGGTGCCGGTCGCGCTTGGCCAAGCGGGACTGCTGCTCGTCAAGGGGCCGAACGTGATGCAGGGCTACCTTGGCCAAGCGGAGAAAACCGCCGAGGTGCTGCGCGACGGCTGGTACACGACCGGCGACATCGCGGCGATGGACCAGGACGGCTTCCTCGCCATCACGGATCGACTGAGCCGCTTCAGCAAGATCGGCGGCGAGATGGTGCCGCATATCAAGGTGGAGGAGCAACTGCACGAGCTCGGCTCGTTGACCGACCAGACGTTTGCTTTGACCGGCGTGCCGGACGAGCGGAAAGGCGAGCGCTTGGTCGTGTTGTATCAGAATCTCGACGAGTCGGCGGTGCAGTCAATTGTCGAGAAACTGAACGGCTGCGATTTGCCAAATATTTGGAAACCGCGCGGCGATCAGTTTTTCAAAGTCGAGGCGCTGCCGTACCTTGGCACCGGCAAGCTGGACTTGAAGCACGTTAAAACTCTGGCCACCGAATTGTCGCCGTGATGCCGCCGCGCTTGGCCAAGCGGAAAAAAAGGTGAGAAATAGGGCTTGCCCCCTGTCGCCGTTGGGCGTATGGACAGTCCCGGCGGGCTTCTTCCGCCGGAACCAATCAATAAATCGCCGCTTTAGGCAGTTGGTTTAGTTCTCAATTCTGAACAGTTCAATTCACGATTTTCCGTGATTTTCAAGGTGTGAGTAGTTTCAAAGACAACAGCAGGTCGAATAAAAATTCGTCGAACCGGAATAATCCGAACCGGAATAATCCCAACAGGAACCAGTCCAACCGTAGGCCGAAGCGCAAACGGCCCCTGATGGAGGTTCCGGATACCGGTTCCGGTTATTTGGAAATTTCCGACAAGGGTTTCGGGTTCCTTCGTTCGTCGGAAAACAATTACCAGCCCAAGCCGTCCGATATTTTCGTGACGCCCGACACTATCAAGCGTGCCGCCATTCGCGAGGGCGCGCTGATTGAGGGCAAGTTGCAAGCGCCTCATCGCGGCACCAGCCCGCAACTCAAGGAGGTGCTCAGCGTCAACGGCACATCGTTCGAGGAATACGGTGACATCGTCCGGTTTGAAAATCTCACCACCATCAATCCCATCGAGAAATTTAATCTCGAGACTACGCCGGACATCGTCGAGACACGAATCATCGATTTGGTGACACCTATCGGCAAGGGCACGCGCGGACTCATCGTCGCGCCGCCACGCACCGGCAAGACGACCATTCTCAAGCAGATCGCCAACGCAGTGACCACCAACCACAAGGATGTGCAGGTGATCGTGTTACTGATCGACGAGCGCCCGGAAGAAGTCACCGATTTCACCCGCTCGGTGGACGCCGAGGTGATCGCCTCGTCCAACGACCAGGATCTCGAGACGCACGTGCGCCTTTCGCGACTGGTGGTCGATCGCTGCCGCCGCCTTGTCGAGTCCGGCAAGGACGTCTTCGTGTTGCTCGACTCGATCACCCGCGTTGCCCGCGCCTTCAACTCCGTGCACGGTGGTTCCGGCCGGACGATGACCGGTGGTGTGGACGCGCGCGCGCTGGAGATTCCGCGCAAGATTTTTGCCTCCGCCCGCAAGACAGAGGAGGCCGGTTCCCTCACGATCGTTGCCACGGCGCTGATCGACACCGGCTCGCGAATGGATGAGCTGATCTTCCAGGAATTCAAGGGCACCGGCAACATGGAGCTGGTGCTCGACCGCAAACTGGCCGAGCGCCGGGTGTATCCAGCGATCGACATCCCGAAGAGTGGCACTCGCAAGGAGGAGCAACTTTTTCCTCCTCAGCACCTTGACGCGATCCACAAGCTGCGCCGCACCATGACCGACATGAATCCGATCGACGCCATGGAGACGCTCAAGCAGGCCTTGGACAAGTTCAAAACCAACGAGGAGTTCCTGAACACGCTCAA
>Ga0209558_1003276_pt1 | contig 10005 bp, 9 predicted proteins | sample SaaInlV_150m_DNA_3_FD_184674 | JGI IMG/M metagenome (GOLD analysis project Ga0209558, IMG submission 184674) | Marine microbial communities from expanding oxygen minimum zones in the Saanich Inlet - Saanich Inlet SI074_LV_120m_DNA (SPAdes) (version 2) | ecosystem: Environmental > Aquatic > Marine...
AAAACAAACACCGCGACGCCGTCAACGCCGCCCTAGTGCTACGCCCGGATATGAACCTGAGTGATATGGCGCCGGAAGACGACGACAGCAATGTTGTCTCCTTCCAGGCTGAACACGCCATGCGGCGTTTTTTTAACGCCGCCGAGGAAGACGGCCCAATCAGCGTGCTTGCCGCCGAGGCAGCAAAAGCCGCCAAGGGGATTGCCCGGCAAGGCTTTTCCGAGGCAGCCTGGAATAACCCGACAATAATTGACGTGTTCGCTGCAAGCGTAGCTGAACTGGCACACACGCAGCGTGAATTGACACGGTTTCTCGAACGCCACGCCGCCGCGATTGACTGGCAATCGTTGTTTGACAGTGATACCAGCGTGTTTCGCGGCCAATTCATGCGTATATATGGAGGCCAAGATGATTGAAAAACTCACCCCTGCCGATTCCGCCTTGGCCGAGGCCGCCCTTGAGACCATGGCCGCCATGGACGGTATGCTGGCTCATGATGACAGCGCGCTGAGCAAAGCTTCGCCCTCGGCGCTGCATGCCTATGCCACCGATCCCAGTTATCAACCGGATGCGCCGCTGCTTCATTTGCTGGCCGTGGACGATGCCGTACAGGCCGACTTCCAACGCCTGCTCACCAACACCAGTGTCTACCACATGCCGCAAATGGCCGCCGCCAGCAGCGGCGATGCGGCGCCCGAAATGCTGCACGTCCACAGCGCAGACATGGCTCCTGGCCCGCCCGCACCTGAACCGGAGGCAGGCGGCGGTCTGCCCAGATGGGTATGGCTGGGAGGTCTGGTCGTCATCATGGCCATTATTATTGGTCTTTTGGGTGGCGACTAATACCAGGGCGCCGCTTGGTATAATGTCACAATATTGCGACTTTTGCGTCTTCCGCCGCATTCCGGGCTTGACCTAGGCGCGCAGAGGCGAAACACTTCATGCACTGGGGGAAGGTTGGCCGTGCGCGGCCGGATTCTTTACCCTGAAATATAGTCGGCAACGAACGACAGGGAGATTCTGTATGCCAACGGTATCAATGACCGTGAACGGTCAGGCTGTGAGTGGCGAGGTTGAAGACCGCACGCTGCTGGTGGAATTTATTCGGGAAAATCTAAATCTGACGGGAACCCATGTGGGCTGTGATACCAGCCAGTGCGGTGCCTGCGTGGTTCATGTGAATGGGGATTCCATGAAATCTTGCACCATGCTGGCGATGCAGGCCAATGGGGCCGAGGTCACGACGATTGAAGGTCTGGCTCAGGGCGGCGAAATGCATCCCATGCAACAGGCTTTCCATGATAATCATGGCCTGCAATGCGGCTTTTGCACCCCGGGGATGGTAATGAGTGCCATTGATCTGGTGGCGAAAAATCCCGATCCGGACGAGACAACGATCCGCGAGCAGTTGGAAGGCAATATCTGCCGTTGCACGGGCTATCATAATATCGTCAAGGCGGTGCAACAGGCCGCCAAGACCATGGGGGGATGACATGGCTGAAAATGGCATTGGCGCTAGCCTAAAGCGCAAGGAAGACAACCGGTTTCTGACCGGCAAGGGGAATTATACCAGCGACATCAATAGGCCGGGACAGACCCATGCCTATATCGTGCGCTCGCCCCATGCCCACGCGACGATCAATTCCGTCGATATCTCGGCGGCAAAATCGGCACCCGGCGTGGTCGCCGTGTTCGTCGGCCAGGATCTGCTGGATGACGCCGTTGGCGGTTTGGTTTGCGGCGCCTCGGTGACGGGCAAGGGCGGCGAGGTCAACAAGGCCCCGCCGCGCAACGTTCTGACCATGGACAAGGCGCGTTTCGTCGGCGATCCCATCGCCGTCGTGATTGCGGAGACTTTGGCCCAGGCCAAGGATGGCGCCGAATTGGTGGCAATCGATTACAGCGAATTGCCCTCGACGGTATCGACCGCGACTTCGGACGCCGACGGCGCCCCGCAGCTGCACGAAGAATGCCCCAACAACGTGGCCCTTGATTGGGAATTGGGCGACCAGGCCGCCGTCGATGCGGCCTTTGCAGCCGCGCACAAGACGGCGGAAGTTGAACTGGTCAACAACCGCATGGTCACCAACGCCATGGAGCCGCGCGCGGCTGTTGGCGAATACAATTCAGGGACTGACGAGACGACCCTGTATGTGACCTCGCAAAATCCGCACGTCCATCGTTTGGTCATGTCCGCATTCATGAATATCGCGCCGGAGCATAAGTTCCGGGTGGTCGCGCCTGATGTGGGCGGCGGTTTCGGTTCGAAGATCTTCACCTATAATGAAGAGGCGATCTGTGCCTGGGCCGCCAAGCGGGTCAATCGTCCGGTCAAGTGGACCTCTGATCGTTCGGAAGGTTTCATGTCCGATGCCCATGGCCGCGATCACGTGACCAAGGCGGAAATGGCCATGGACGCGGATGGCAAGTTCACCGGCATGCGGGTGTCATCCAAGGGTAACATGGGTGCCTACCTGCAGCTTTTCTCGGTCTCGATCCCGACGCTGTTCCATGGCTTTTTGCTGGCGGGGCAATACACCACCCCGGCGATTTACCTGGAAATGCGCTGTGTCATGACCAACACCGCGCCGGTCGATGCCGCGCGTGGTGCGGGCCGGCCCGAGGCGACATATCTGCTGGAACGCCTGGTGGATGTCTCGGCGGCTGAAATGGGGCTGGACCCGGCGGAAATTCGTCGGCGCAACTTCATCAACGCCGACCAGATGCCGTATCAGACGCCGGTCGTGCAATGCTACGATTCCGGTGACTATCACGCATCCCTGGACAAGGCCCTGGCCAACGCCGACTACGACAGTTTTGCTGCCCGGCAGACCGAGGCCAAGGGCCGGGGCAAGCTGCGCGGTATTGGGCTGTCGTCCTACATCGAGGCTTGCGGCGTCGCGCCTTCGGCCGCCGTGGGTTCGTTGGGAGTTGGCGTCGGCCTGTGGGAATCCGCCCAGGTGCGCTTTAATCCGACGGGTGGCGTCACGGTCTTCACGGGCACGCACTCGCACGGCCAGGGTCACGAGACGGCCTTTGCCCAGCTGGTCACTGAACGCCTTGGCGTCCCGGTGGAACAGGTTGAGGTCGTGCACGGCGATACCGACAAGGGGCAATTCGGCATGGGCACTTATGGCTCGCGTTCGCTGCCCGTGGGTGGCGTCGCCATCGCCAATGCCTGCGACAAGATCATTGCCAAGGGTAAAAAGATCGCGGCCCATACGCTGGAAGCATCCGAGGACGATATCGAATTCGGCGATGGCAACTTCACCGTTGCCGGTACCGACAAGACGATGAATATCGCCGAGGTCGCCTTCACCGCCTATGTGCCCCACAACTACCCCGAAGGGGTGGAGCCTGGCTTGGACGAGATCGCTTTCTTTGATCCCTTGAACTTCTCCTTCCCTGCTGGCGCCCATGTCTGCGAGGTGGAGATTGATCCCGATACCGGAACTTTGGAAATCGTCAAATACACGGCGGTGGATGATTTCGGTGTGCTGGTCAACCCGATGATCGTGGAAGGTCAGGTACATGGCGGTCTGGCCCATGGCATCGGCCAGGCCTTGCTGGAAGGCTGCGTCTATGATGATGACACGGGCCAGCTGGTGACCGGTTCGTTCCAGGATTACTGCATGCCGCGGGCGGATAATCTGCCATCGTTCGACGTGGACTATGCTCCGACCGTGCCTTTGCACAATCCCTTGGGTGTCAAGGGTTGCGGCGAGGCGGGTGCCATCGCGGCGCCACCGGCGGTGATCAATGCCATCGTCAATGCCCTGGGTATCAAACATCTGGATATGCCGGCCACACCTGAAAAGGTCTGGCGTGCCGCGCAGGCGGCAGGCTAAGCCAGGGAGGATAGATAAATGTATAACTTCAATTTCCAATCCGCCTCCAGCCTCGATGACGCCGCTGCCAAGCTGGCCGCGGCCGAGGATGGTACGGTCATCGCCGGTGGCCAGACTTTGCTGCCGGTACTGAAACAACGCCTGGCAAACCCGTCCGACGTGGTCGATCTTTCGGGCATTGCCGATCTGAAAGGCATCAAGGCTGGCGCCGACAGCGTTACCATCGGCGCCATGGTCACCCATGCCGAGGTCGCCGGATCATCCGATGTTCCCGCCGCTCTGCGCGCGGTAGCTGAAGGTATCGGTGATCCGCAGGTGCGTAACCGGGGCACTCTGGGTGGTTCCGTGGCCAATAATGATCCGGCGGCGGATTATCCCGCGGCCCTGTTGGGCCTGGGCGCCACCATCACCACCAATCAGCGCGATATCGCAGCCGATGATTTCTTCACCGGGCTATTCGAAACCGCGTTGAACGATGGTGAGATCATCAAAAGCGTGACCTTCCCGAACGCCACCAAAGCGGCCTATGCCAAGTTCCCCAACCCGGCGTCCCGTTACGCCATGGTTGGTGTTTTCGTGGCCCAGGCCGCCGACGGCGTGCGCGTTGCCGTAACCGGCGCCACGGAATGCGCCCACCGCGGGCCCAAACTGGAAGCCGCCTTGTCCGGCAACTGGTCGGCGGATGCCTTGGACGGGATTAGCATTCCGCCCGAGCATCTGAACAGCGACATCCATGCCAGCGCGGAATACCGTGCCCATCTGGTGGTCGTCATGGCCAAACGGGCTGTGGCCGCCGCCGGTTGATCAAACCAGCAGACATTTGATTTGGCGGGGGGGCGATTGTCCCTCCGCCTTTTCTTTTATTTCTTCCTCAACTGACCTAGTTTGATCCTCATGAGCACAGCCATACCAAAAGACATCGACGCCACCCTGGATCTGTTGACCCGGGGCAATTACATCGCCGACCGCAGCCTGGCGACGACGCTGTTCCTGGCCCTGAAGATGGGCCGGCCCCTGTTCCTGGAAGGGGAGGCCGGTGTTGGCAAGACGGAAATCGCCAAGGTGCTGTCGGAAACCTTGTCCCGGCCCCTGGTGCGTCTGCAATGCTACGAGGGCTTGGATGTCGCCTCCGCCGTCTATGAATGGAACTATGCCCGCCAGATGATCGAGATCCGACTGGCGGAAGCCAGCGGCGATATTGACCGCGAACGCCTGGGTCAGGATATCTTCCGCAACGAATTCCTGATCAAACGGCCTTTGCTGCAGGCCTTGGAAGTGGCCGCGGATGGCGCCGCACCAGTGCTGTTGATCGACGAACTGGACCGCACGGACGAGGCGTTCGAGGCTTATTTGCTGGAAGTTCTATCGGATTTCCAGATCACCATTCCCGAAATCGGTACCATCAAGGCCAGCCAGCCACCCATCGTCATCGTCACCTCGAACCGGACGCGGGAGATCCACGACGCCCTCAAGCGCCGCTGTCTCTACTATTGGGTGGATTACCCGGACGCCGAGCGCGAGCTGGCGATCCTGCGCACCAAGGTGCCCGGCTGTGAAGAAACCCTCAGCCGCCAGGTGGTGGCCTTTATCCAGCGTCTGCGGGAGCATGATCTGTTCAAGCTGCCGGGCATTGCCGAGACCATCGATTGGGCCACGGCCCTAACTGAATTGAACAAGATCGTGTTGGAGCCCGAGACCGTGGACAACACCCTGGGCGCCATATTGAAGTATCAGGACGATATCCAGAAAATTCAGGGCAGCGAGGCGGCCAAAATTCTCGAGGAAGTGAAGCACGACATGGCGGTGAGCGGTTCCTAGGGCGCGCACCATGAATAACCCGGCAGACAACGCGCCCAGCCATGACGACAGCAACCGTCTGGCCGAAAACATCATGCATTTCGCCCGCGTCCTGCGCGCCGCCGGCCTGCCGGTGGGCCCGGGCAAGGTTTTGGATGGCGTGCGTGCGGTCATCGCCGCCGGTGTTGGCAGCCGCGAGGATTTCTACTGGACCCTGTTCGCGGTCTTCGTCAACCGCCAGGACCATCGCGAGATATTCGATCAGGCCTTTCATATCTTCTGGCGCAATCCCCGCATCCTGGAACGCATGCTGCATATGCTGATGCCCCAGGTCGAGGTGGAGATGGACCCGAGCCAGAACGATGCCGTCTCGCGCCGGGTCGCCGAGGCCCTGGCCAAGGGGGAGGGGGCCGAAGTCCCACAGGCGGAGGCGGAAGAGGAAATCGAATTCGACGCCGCCCTGACCTATTCCGCCCGTGAGGTGTTGCAGGGCATGGATTTCGAATCCATGAGCGCCGACGAAGTTACCCAGGCCAAGGCCATTATCGCGCGCATGCGCCTACCCATCATGGCGGTGCCCACACGGCGCCTGTCGCCGGACCCACACGGCCGCCGGGTCGACATGCGGGCCAGCCTGCGTGCCGCCCTGCGTAGCAGCGGCGGCGTGCCCTTGCGGCATCGTTCACCGAAACAGCGCCACCCGCCCCTGGTGGTGCTATGCGATATTTCCGGCTCCATGAGCCGCTACAGCCGTATGTTCCTGCATTTCATGCACGCCATTACAAATGACCGGGATCGGGTGCATACCTTCGTTTTCGGCACCCGGCTGACCAATATCACCCGGCACCTGCGCCACCGGGATGTGGATATTGCCTTGGAAAAGGTCGCCGAGGACGTGGAGGATTGGTCCGGCGGTACGCGGATCGGCCATTGCCTGCATGATTTCAACACCGATTGGTCGCGCCGGGTATTGGGCCAGGGCGCGGTGGTTTTGATGATCTCGGACGGTCTGGACCGGGACGCGGGCGAAGGCATCGGCGGCGAAGTCGAACGCCTGCATAAGTCGTGTCGGCGATTGATCTGGCTCAATCCCCTCTTGCGCTATGCGGGTTTTGAGCCCAAATCGAAAGGTATTCGCGCCTTATTGCCCCATGTGGATGATTTTCGCACGGTCCACAATCTCGCCAGTCTGGGTGATTTGGCGGCAGCTTTGAGCCGGCCCGAGCCGGGGCGGCGTACGAGATATTTGACGGAGGCAGCTTGATGGCGGCAGCAATGACACTGGAAACGGATGTCGTGGAGCACGAAAAGGTACTGGAAAAGGCGGCGGAATGGAAAGCCGCCGGCAAGGGTGTGGCCCTGGCCACGGTGGTCGCGACCTGGGGCTCGTCGCCCAGACCGGTTGGCAGCCAACTGGTGGTGGAGGAGGGCGGTGATTTCGTCGGCTCGGTCTCGGGCGGCTGTATCGAGGGCGCCGTGGTTACGGAAGCGCGCCAGACCATACAGGACGGCCAGACCCGCTTGATCGATTATGGCATCTCGGACGAAACTGCCTGGCAGGTCGGCCTGGCCTGCGGCGGCAAATGCGAAGTATTTATCGAGCCGGTGGACTAGAACGATATGAAAACGGATCTTTTGAAACAGTTACTCGCCGACCGCGAGGCAAAGCGCCAGGTCGTGCTGGCCACGGATCTGGCATCGGGCGAGGGGCAGTTGCTCTATCCGGCCGAGGCTGCTGCCGGTGATGAATTGCTGGCTGCCGCGCACCGGGTCATGCAGGCGGATAAAAGCGGCATCGTCGAATTGGCGGCTGGCCGCAAGGTCTTTCTGCATGTCTACAACCCGTCTCTGCGCATGCTGATCGTGGGTGCAGTGCATATTGCCCAACCGCTGTCGCAAATGGCCACCCTGGCCGGCTATGACGTAGCCATCGTTGACCCGCGCCGCGAATTCGCCTCCCCCGACCGGTTCCCAGGTGTCACCCTGATCGATGCCTGGCCCGATGACGGCGTGGAACAGTTCGCGCCTGATCGCCGTACGGCGGTCGTTACCCTGACCCATGATCCCAAGTTGGATGATCCCGCCCTGATCAAGGTGTTACGCTCGGACGTGTTCTATATCGGCTGCCTCGGCTCCAACCGTACCCATGGCAAGCGCCTGGAACGCTTGGCCGCTGAGGGCTTTGGCGAGGCTGATTTCGCCCGCATCCATGGCCCGGTTGGCCTGGATATCGGCGCCAAGTCACCGGCGGAAATCGCGGTTTCGATCATTGGCGAGGTGACGGAAGCCTTGCGCCGGCCCGCCCCCGCGAACGCGGCGGCGGCGCAATGATTTTCGGCGCCACGCCGTTGGCTCAGGCGGTCGGCGCCATCCTGGCCCATTCGGTCAGCGCCGGCGGCGTGCGCATGAAAAAAGGCCGCAATTTGACGGCGGATGACGTCGCGGCCCTGGCCAAGGCCGGCGTCGCGGAGGTCATCGCCGCCAGGTTGGAAGCCGACGACGTGGACGAGGACACGGCGGCCAATGCCATCGCCAAGGCCTGCCGGGGTGCGGGCGCGCGTTTGCAGGAGGCCTTCACGGGTAGATGCAATCTATATGCCGATGGGCCCGGCGTCATGGTGCTGGATACGGCCCGCGTGGACCGGATGAACCGCATTCACGAGGCGATAACCATTGCCACCCTGGCCCCGAACGAGGCGGTGGAGGCCGGGCAGATGCTGGCTACTATCAAGATCATACCTTTTGCGGCTCCCCGCGCGGCCGTGGATGAAGCCATCGCCGTTGCCTCGGAAGGCGGCGCGCCGCTGTTGCATATTGCGCCCTATCGCGCCCGCCGCGCCGGCCTGATCATGACCACATTGGCGGGCACCAAGGCCAAGGTATTGGACAAGACCGCCGCCGTTTTGCGCGACCGTCTGGAACGTCTGGGCAGCGCTCTGGTGCATGAACAGCGCTGCGCCCATACCGCAGATGATGTGGCGGCGGCGGTTGCCGCGCAGTTGGCCCGGGGCCTTGATCCAATCTTGATTTTCGGCGCCTCCGCCATCACCGACCGCCGGGATGAAGTGCCCGCCGGCATTGTCGCGGCGGGGGGCGAGATCGAACATTTCGGCATGCCGGTTGATCCGGGCAATCTGTTGCTGCTGGCCGCTAAAGACGGCAGTGCGGTAATCGGCCTGCCGGGCTGTGCCCGTTCGCCCAAGCTGAATGGCTTTGATTGGGTGTTGCAGCGGCTGTTGGCGGATAGACCGGTTGGCCGCGGCGAGATTACCGCCATGGGCGCGGGCGGTCTGTTAAAGGAAATCCCCTCCAGACCGCAACTGCGCGCCGGCGACGTCACCCAGGGTGCGCCAAAAGCCCCGCGTATTGCCGCCCTGGTCCTGGCCGCCGGACAATCCCGGCGCATGGGTGCCGCCAACAAGCTGTTGGCGGAAATCGACGGCAAGGCCATGCTGGCCCGTGTGGTTGAAGCGGTCCAAGCCTCGCAAATCGACCAGATTCTCGGCGTTACGGGACACCAGGCCGAAAACGTCGCCGCCGCGTTGTCAAGCTATGGCGTCGGGACGGTGCATAACCCGAACTATGCTGACGGCCTTAGTACATCGTTACAGGCCGGCGTTGCGGCCTTGGCTGATGATGTCGATGGCGTCATGGTCCTGTTGGGCGATATGCCGCGCATCACGCCCGCGCACATCAATCGTCTGATCGCGGCGTTTAATCCGGTGGAGGGCCGGGCCATCTGTGTCCCCACCTATCAGGGCAAGCGCGGCAATCCAGTTTTGTTTGCGGCGCGATTTTTTTCTGAAATGGCGACGGTGGGTGGCGACAGCGGCGCCAAATATCTGATTGGCCAGCACGAAGATGATCTGGTCGAGGTCGCGATGGACGATGACGCCATCTTTTTGGACGTGGATACCCCCGACGCCCTGACCGCCATCCGCGCGGCCCCATTCGACTAGACAAGCGCGGAAATCTCCCTATATAGTCCAGCCATGAACGTGAACCGCAAACAACTGCTTGTAGGGCAGCTCATTACGGGGCGGCTTAGCCGCCCGGCCATTGCGTATGGCCGGGATGCAAGCCGCTTTTCGATGATGACCCCTACACTGGAGTTTGCCGGCCATGTCTACTCAATTCGACGAAAAATCTGACGAACAACCATCCACGCCGGCGCCGCGCGCGGCTGCCGAGACCCATTATTTCCAAATCCAATCCGAAGCCGAAGCCTCCGCCCTGTCCCGGGTGCTGGAGCTGTTCGCCCTGCGCGACCTGATCCCCAACGAAGTCATCTGTAAGCGCATCCCTGACGGCGACGGCAGTCTGCATATCCATATCGCCATAGACGGTATGCCACCCCATC
>Ga0209558_1003281_pt1 | contig 9996 bp, 10 predicted proteins | sample SaaInlV_150m_DNA_3_FD_184674 | JGI IMG/M metagenome (GOLD analysis project Ga0209558, IMG submission 184674) | Marine microbial communities from expanding oxygen minimum zones in the Saanich Inlet - Saanich Inlet SI074_LV_120m_DNA (SPAdes) (version 2) | ecosystem: Environmental > Aquatic > Marine...
AATACATATGTAAGTTAAATACTCTTGTTTGTATGTATTTTGTTACATTTGTAAGTTAATAAATACATTAAGTGTTGGAAATATCCAGAAATTCTTCCGATATTAATGATTCAGACCTAATCCAGAAAATTCCGGATCATCTCGAAGCGCACCTTGCCAATTCAAACTCACTTTCAACTACCCGAAAATCACTGTGCCTGCTCCAGCAATCTTCTCAGCGAGCAACCCAAACGCCGGGCTTCAGTTAACCCGCCAGGCATAGAAGATGAAATCCATGAAATCAGAGGACAGCAATTGTGGACAACTGGAATCCGGAAAAAGGTGCAGCCTATACTCACCTGCTTACTGGCAGGCGCTCAAAGCCCTTGAACCCATGATTGACTCAATTTCTCATGAACTCATTGATCGCATTGAAGACAAGGGAGAATGTAAGTTTCCGAGTGAGTTTGGGCTGCCGTTGCCACTAACAGTGATTGCCTCACAAACTGGACACTAGCAAGAGGCAGGTTCAGAACTACCGGAAGGAGTGAAAAGTACGTTCTTTAGGGGTTAGGGTTGCTCTTTGAAGATACCGCTTCCAACCTTGCTCGGGCCTAGATGTTCCTTGTGCTTTTACGTGAAACTTGTCCGGCCAATGTGCCCAGGTTCTTTTCCAACCACTTTATTTTAGAAATTCGGGTTGCTGTAGACTGGCCCGTGGGGTCAACGCAACCCGCGTCAAACTCTTCAATCCATTGAAAGTTCATGCCTCTTTCCCAGCAGAATTCCATTTCAGCAGTAGATTGTGTGCCGCTATAAGTAGAACAACCCGTGGTCAGTGCGATGAGCAGGAAAGCCAGGATAGTCTTGTACATGTTGTTCACCCTTTTACATATTTGGTTTATGGGAGGAGATTGTAGGGGGGGCTTGTAAACGGCGGTTGATACCAATGTGCACTAATGTAACGAAACGTGACCTAAGGGCTTGGGCAATCACTCTCTACTCGGCAGAATTCAGTGATAGTCCCTCCAGTAAATCCAGAACCTTGTCGCTAAATCGGCAACTACCATCGTGTTTCATGGGGTCTAAGAGGGGTGTCATTGAGGATAGAAGATAGCAGGACCTTTCTGTCAATGGCCAATAGAATTGATCCAGTATTGGCCATTAAAATTGACCCACCCCATTGTGAGGTTATTCTACATACCGGATTTTTGTTTTAGTCGATAACTTTCCCCTCCGAGCATAAATATATGTGAGTGATGGATGAGTCTGTCAACAATCGGCACGGCCACATTGTCGTCGGCAAAGAAGTCTCCCCAGCTCGTGAAGTCTTTGTTGGTCGTCAGGATTATCGAGCGATATTCGTACAGGCCGTTTATCATCTGAAACAGGTTGTACATACCTTGACGGTTCATTGGCAGATACCCGAGCTCATCGATAATCAGCACGTCAAGCTTAAGATAGGTGTTGATGCGCTTTTTGAGTTCGCCCTTCAATTCGGCCAGTTCTAGTGCTTCAACTAATGCCAGTGCTGTGATGAACAAAACCTTATAACCTGCATCAACTGCCTTCTTGCCAATACCCATGGCAAGGTGTGTTTTACCAACACCTGCAGGACCGATAAAGATGAGGTTATGTCGATTGTCGATAAAGCTAAAATCTAGTAGCTGGTTAACTTGCCGCTTAGTGATTGTTGTTTGATGTCGATAATCAAACTCCTCCAAGCGCTTAATCATGGGGAAGCCCGCCTTACGTCCATTCAGCTCGATGCGTTTGCGCTGCCGGTTTGATATCTCGTGATCAACCAATTGCTCAGCGAACTGCAGGTAAGACAGGTCATTATCTTCGGCCCCGGTTAATAACTGCGCCAGTGCTTCAGCAGTACTGGCAAAACGTAAGTCTCGATATTTACGACTAACATGCCCAAGCGTACTCATAACGAAGCCCCTGCCATTGCCAGGCTGCCGTAAACCGTCAGCTCGTGGGTCAATGCTGATGAAGCGCTGGCAGTATCATCGCCGGCTAATAGGCGCTCAGGGTTATCCTCATAGGCTTCAAGGAACTCTCTAATCTGGCTAGCAGAAACGCTATGACGTTGGCTCAGGACTTCAAGCACATCCAAGTTGACTGGTTGGTGTTGCCTCAATATTGCCTTCAATCCAGCCAGCTGGTCTTTGTAGTGATCTGGGAATGCGGTCTGCAGGCAGCGGCACAGTCGTTGCCCTAGATCATTGCCTAGTTGCGCCCGAATATCTGATTCATGTTTGGCTATCGTCTGGGACAGATCACGGTAATGATGTTTGTTCTTGATGATCATGCCTTTGCCGGTTGACAGTATATGGCGGGCGATCTCGTCGCCTGTCATGACATCAAATATCAACAGTTCACCGGCATCAGCTTGCACGCCTATTTGGACGCGCTGATACGCCATCGGCACGGAGTACTTGTTAGCTTGCCATGAAATCAATCCGGTTTTATCTGCTTTGCGGGTCAACTGTTGTTGGCCAGCTAAATGGACACTAGCAGGCGTTAAATAGCCTTGCATCACGTCACGTTCCTGATCGTCGTAGAAGGCCTGCGGCTGTTTGCCGGTGGTGGCGTGAAGACGATGGTTGGCTACCGTGTTTAGCCATTCCCGGAGATGCTGATCGAGTGACTGTTGGTTCTCAAATGTCTCGCCATACAAGCAGTTGCCCTTAACATACTTAACGCCAGCCTCAACTTTACCCTTGCTCTCTGGGTCGTACCCCTCGCAAGCCTTAATCTTGAAGCCGGCGGTGGTCGCGTACTGTAGGAACTGAGGATTGATATCCAGCTCGCGATATTGCTCGTGCAACACAACCAATTTAGTTTGATCGTAAACACACTCCTGCGGGCAGCCGCCGAAGTACTGGAACGCTTCATCGTGCATCTGAACAAATCGTTTGGTGTCGATGGGCTCACGTGCCAGGGCAACATACATGAGACGCGAGAATGACAGCACGAATACGACAAAATGGATCGTTGAGGCAATGCCATTGATCAATACATTGCGCAGTTCACCAGGGTCAACCTGGCATTGCACGCCCGGCACCATATCCAGTACCGGCTCATAATAACGCTGTTGTTTGATCGTGACGGTTTGTTTCAGTGCCTGCAGATAACGCCTAACGGTTCTATCTGAAGCGGTGAGTGCCGGGTATTGTTGACGCAGTTTACGCAAGACCTTAACGGCACTGAGTTTGGGATAGGTTTGCAATAAGTGAATAATAAAATCGCGGCACTCATCTAGCCGCTTTACCCGCTCTGGGTTGTTCTGTTGTTCTGCAATGGTTACTTCGTCGGTCCGAAGATATTTACGCACCGTGTTACGAGAGATGCCTAACTTTGTGCCAATCGCACGCATTGAGCTGCCATTGCCGTTTTCGTACAAAGCTTTGATTTTGTGAATCATGATCCAATCCTTCAAGTGTACATCCCAATTGCCAAACAAGGTGGCGGGATGATATGGCCAAAGGGCCTATAGTTGACACTTAAGGGGGGTCAAAATTAATGGCCAATACTGGATCAGTTTAAATGGCCATTAACAACGGCATTCGTGTGTCTCCTAAAGCCGTTCTTTCCATTGCCTCAAGCAACTCTCTATTTTTGAAAGACTTCGTTAGCTCTTCATACTTTCGGATTCCAGCTGAATCCTGATTGTTATTCTTCATTGTTATTTCTCCTTTGGTTGATGGGTGCATCTTGGAGGAGCCAGAACTGAAAACTGGTCAATTCGCGCCATAAGCCATTCACCACCGAACAGACATAAAAAAACCCCGCCGAAGCGAGGTTTAGTTTTTATCTTAGCTACACGCCTTAGTTTCCATCGCGGTACGGACGGCTTCTCTTTCGCCAATTACTGACGCCAGTTCAGCAGCTTCTATACCGTCACCGTTACCAGACCCCATCCAGAAGGCAGTCGTCTTGTTCGAACTTACTCGCTGCTCCTGCGCCCTCGTCAATACGTTGTAGCGTCGAGCGAGGCTGGATGATTCCACTGTCAGCTCTTCACAGGTGTTGTCGTCATACTTTAAAGGCGACACGTAAGCGCCTGTGATCTGGCTGGGTGGTGTGCCTGTGTTGAGACAGCCTGCTAGGGTCAGTGTTGTTGCTGCTAGTGCTATTGCTTTAATGTTCATGGTTTATTCCTCATGGGTTAATGGGTTGATTGCTAGTGCTGCTATTACTAGTTTGATTTTCATTGTTCTATTCCTCTACGTTGGATCAGGTGGATTTTGCTGTATTGAAAAGTTAAGTCTGGTCATTACGAGCCAAAAACCAGTCATTAAAAAACCCCGATGGCGCGAGGTTTAGTGATCGAAAAGACTTGCGATGCTATGGATCGCTATCAGGCGCGACCGGGCAGGTAATTAGTCTCAAATGTGGTGGACGCTAATCGTAGGATATGTCTCACACGCGTTGCAGAGGATGGCTCTGTGCTCTGATTTGCCGTATAATTAAATCACGCCGATTTGACCAGCTTGCAGGGCGTTTAATAAATTCTGCTAAATAGGGTGTAAACCTGTTTAGCGAAAGCGGACAGGTTTTTTTTGGTCTGATGGAAACCCATTCCATTCGGGATTTGAGTCCAGCTTGTACCCCGGGCATTTCGCCAAAGTACTAAAGAGGAGTATTCCTATGTTTCATTTCAATGATGATAATTCACTAACTGACGACACCCTCAGCGATCGTGATCGGCTGACGTTGATGACCCACCGCACTCGTGGTTTTGTTAAAGCCATGCTTGACGATGGTGCCAACGGCAGGGAGCTTGTCTATAGCCTTACCTACATCGCGACAGATTTCGGCTTGTACCAGTCCGAAAACAGCTACCACGTCTTTCCTCGTATGCTGGAAGGAATAGTGGATGCAACTCAGAACGTGATTGAGGATGAACAGAGCCGGAAGCAAGCCGCTGCGAGCGATTCCAATGTTGTGAAGCTACCTTTACCTAATAGCCGTAATCTAGATGCGACACCTGCTTTAAATAGTGTGACCGCCAGGAGAAACACGACCCGCATAAGCTCCCTTAGCCAAATAGACGAAAACAATATCGTAGACAACGAAGAATATGATGAAGACCCGCACGAGGTACTAGAAAGCGACGGGAATGTGATTGGCTCTCAAACCTGGAGTGGTGGTTCTTGGGTGACAGTCTACGAATACAAAGGCAAGTTTTTTGTATCCAACGAAGTTGAAATAACCGAATGCGACACGGCTAAGCAGGCGTTTAGTCGCGCTAACTTTGGTGGCCAGCAATACGACAAGGTTGACCAACGTTTTGTCGACCCTCAATACGATCATCTTTTCGAATGACCACTCGCGAGACCTGCTACCACTGCGCACTAGGGCAGCCAATAACCATAAACCCTGGTAGTGTTTAACCACTACCAGTCATACGGCTACATTCTTTCAAAGAACAAGCAGGTAACCGATCTAATTCGATACTCAAACTTTCGATCAAAAAGCCCTGTTATAATTCCTATCCTCAGAGAGTCTCGGCAGAGGAGCGGAGCTCCATCGCATGATGATCAAATGGAGAAAAGCATGACCCGACGAATTACACGACGCGACTTTCTCAATGGGGCCGCGCTCGCATTGGCCGCCGGAGCCACACTCTCCCCGCGAGATCTGCTCGCACTCGAGCAGGCCACGGCACCCTTGGGATCGATCGGCCCAGACTATTACCCCCCGTCCCTCACCGGAATGCGCGGCAGCCACAAAGGATCCTTCGAGGTCGCCCATGCGCTTGGGTGGAAAGGCCAAAAGCCCACCGACTACACACGGCTCGACGAAACCTACGACCTTGTCATCGTCGGGGGCGGCATCAGCGGACTCACCGCCGCTTACCTCTACCGTCAGCGGGCGGGTGCCGACAAGAAGATCTTGATCCTCGACAACCACGACGATTTTGGTGGCCATGCCAAGCGCAACGAGTTCGAAATCGACGGGCGCACCCTGTTAGGCGTTGGCGGCAGCGTCAACCTCGAGCAGATGAGCTTCAGCGACACAGTGCATCGCGTGCTCGAGGAGATCGGCGTCGATCTCGAGAAGCTCGACGCCGCCCGCGAACCTGGATATATGCTGTCGGGGCTCGACGCAGGATACGGGCTCTTCCTCAATGCGGCAAAGCACGGCAAGGACCGAATCATACAAGGAGACTGGCCTGCCGCCTGGCTCGGGTCGTCGGATGACACCGAGGCCTTGATCGGCGCGCTTGGCCTCCCCGAAGGCGAGCGGAAGAAGCTCCTGGGACTCGCCATGGGCGAGAAAGATCTCCTCGACGAACTCTCCCTCTCCGAGACGATGGAATACATCGCGAGTACTCCGTACAGCGAGTTTCTGAGCAAACGGGCAGGACTCTCTGACGCGACCGTCTCGCTCTTCCTACCGATGCTCCAGATCTACATGGGGATCGGCCCCGAATCCGTCTCTGTGATGGAGGGACTGCTCGTCGGATACCCCGGGCTGAGGAGCATTGGGCTCACGGGTAGGATGGCCAGCAAGCTCTACCCCTACCTTGTGGGAAGCGCTCGATTTCCCTTGTTCCCGGACGGGAATGCATCGGTCGCTCGCATGATGGTCCGCAAGCTCGTTCCAGAAGTCGCGCCCGGCAAGACGATGGAAGACGTGATTGACGCACGCTTCGATTATTCCCAGCTCGACCGAAATGAATCGAAGATTCGCCTCCGACTGAACAGCACTGCCGTGAACGCCCGAAACGTCGACAGGGGTGTCGAGGTCTCGTATTCGACAGGCGGCAAGGCCTACACGGTTCGCGGCAAGCATTGCATCCTCGCCTGCTACAACGCCATGATCCCGCACCTGTGCCCGGAGCTTCCGGAATCCCAGAAGGAGCATCTCGGCTACGGCGAGAAGGTCCCCCTGGTGATGACGAACGTTCTGCTGCGCAGCGGCGCGGCCCTCGACGCCGCCGGTGGGGCCCAGTATCAGTGCCCGGGCAGTTTCTACGCGTTCGTCACGAAGTCACCTCCAGTGAACATTGGGAGTCACAAAGCTTGGAGTCAAGGCAACGATCCCGTCGTGCTCTGGATGGCCCACGCGCCAGCGCCGCCTAACGACGGAAGCCAGACCACACGCGACCTCTTCCGTGCGGGGCGACATATCCTCTACGCAACGCCCTTCGCGACCTACGAAGCCGCCGTCAAAGATCAGCTGACGGGCATGTTCGGCGCCCACGGCTTCGATGCGGAACGTGATATCGAAGCCATTACGGTCAATCGTTGGTCCCACGGATACTCGTACGGCTACTCACGACTTTACGACCCCGAATGGGAAGACGGGCAGGCCCCCCACGAACTCGGCCGCGTGCCCGCCGGTCGGATTCATATCGCCAACTGTGATTCCGAAGGCTCCGCCTATCTCCACGCAGCGATCGACGCCGCCGCGCGGGCGGTCGGCGAGATCGGGCAGAGTTAGGCGAAATCAGTCAAGGAGGTTTCATTTCATGGCACGTGTCGGACGATTTTTAGGATGGGGAGCATGCCTCCTCGCGGCCGCAGTCTTCGCGGCCTACGCATTTGGGCCGATCGATGCGCTTCCTGGCATGCGGCTCGGTGGAACGCCGACCGATGCTCCGGCAAACTGGATTGACGTCAACGACCACGACGATATCTTCATCGAAACAGCGGGCTTCCCGCCCCTGGTCGTCCGCACCTGGTACTCCGGCACGGACGACGGCTTGTACGTCTACAGCTATCGCGAATCGAGTTGGCGACGCCGGATCAAGGAGACGCCTAACGCGCGGGTCCGCATTGGCGAAGCGGCATTCGCCGTTCGTGCCGTCGCCGTCGACGCGGAATCGACGAACAAAGCGGTTGGGATTGCCTACCGCGCGAAGTATTCGCACTACATCAACGCAGAGGAATACGGCCAAGCCATGGCGGAGGCGGCCGCGGAGGTCTTGGATGACGACCGACGGGGCCCTGTCTTTCAGCTCCTACGACTCGAAGCGGTCAAGTAGAAACGTCCGCCTCGGTGTGATTCAAGATCCGCCTGAACACGGAGAATATCGATGAGCGCAGCCGAGAAGATCGAATCTCTGGTCTACAAGATCGTCAATCCATTCATGAAAGCCCTGTTGCGCTCACCGCTGCACGGCTATGCGAGCGGAAGCCTGACCCTCCTCCACTTCCAAGGCCACAAGAGCGGTCGCGAGTTTGTGACACCGCTCAGCTATGTCCGGCAGGAGAACACCGTCTGGCTCCTGTCGGCACACAGCACACGCTGGTGGATGAATCTGCGTGAGGACGGCACAGCGGTGAAGCTCGTGCTCGCGGGAGAAATGCTCAATGGAAAGGCGAAACTCTGGGATGGGGACAGCGACGCGCTTCGCGACCGCGTGAGGCGTTACATCACAGCCCTCCCCCGCGACGCCAAGTTCTACAGTATCGAACTCGATGAGAACGAGAAGCCCGTCGAAGAGAGCCTCGCGAAGGTCGCGCCGGAACTCGTGTTCGTCGAGGTCGAGCTCGAATGATCGAATCACCGGGACGCTCGAGGGAGAAGGGACCGATGGGTCGGAACGATGTGCCTCGGGCTCCACTGAAACCGCTGTCGATCAAGCACTGCATTGCTCGCCACTGAGTTGGGCAGAGCGGCTTAAGCGTGTATTTGATATAGATATTTCTGTCTGCCCGCTGTGCGGCGGCACACTGCGGGTGATCGCAGATGTCACCGACCCGGACGCGATCCAGACCATTCTGGCGCATCTGAAGCAACGCGTGTTGAATTGCATGCAAGATTGACCCGGGTTTTGCACAGGAATTTAACCCGCCTGGATCGTCTCAGGCGCCGAATTGCACTGTGTTTTTTATCTTGGAGGTGGGTGACTCCAATATGCAAATATTAGCGACAATTGGCTCAATATTCGGTGCAATTCAACACCTTGCTCTCTGGGTCGTACCCCTCGCAAGCCTTAATCTTGAAGCCGGCGGTGGTCGCGTATTGTAGGAACTGAGGATTGATATCCAGCTCGCGATATTGCTCGTGCAACACAACCAATTTAGTTTGATCGTAAACACACTCCTGCGGGCAGCCGCCGAAGTACTGGAACGCTTCATCGTGCATCTGAACAAATCGTTTGGTGTCGATGGGCTCACGTGCCAGGGCAACATACATGAGACGCGAGAATGACAGCACGAATACGACAAAATGGATCGTTGAGGCAATGCCATTGATCAATACATTGCGCAGTTCACCAGGGTCAACCTGGCATTGCACGCCCGGCACCATATCCAGTACCGGCTCATAATAACGCTGTTGTTTGATCGTGACGGTTTGTTTCAGTGCCTGCAGATAACGCCTAACGGTTCTATCTGAAGCGGTGAGTGCCGGGTATTGTTGACGCAGTTTACGCAAGACCTTAACGGCACTGAGTTTGGGATAGGTTTGCAATAAGTGAATAATAAAATCGCGGCACTCATCTAGCCGCTTTACCCGCTCTGGGTTGTTCTGTTGTTCTGCAATGGTTACTTCGTCGGTCCGAAGATATTTACGCACCGTGTTACGAGAGATGCCTAACTTTGTGCCAATCGCACGCATTGAGCTGCCATTGCCGTTGTCGTACAAAGCTTTAATTTTGTGAATCATGATCCAATCCTTCAAGTGTACATCCCACTGCCAAACAAGGTGGCGGGATGATATGGCCAAAGGGCCTATAGTTGACACTTGAGGGGGGTCAAAATTAATGGCCAATACTGGATCAGTTTAAATGGCCATTAACACCATCATGTGCGAATATTCTTCCGATGAGCTTGGCGAGCGAACAATATAGCCTATTCTTATTCCAAAAAATCGGGCTTATAGTTATCTAGACAGAATTGGAGACATCTTGATGAATTTAAGGGCTGCTTTATTTCTAACTTTTTGTTGTGCTTCTTTGGAAAGCTTCGCAGAACCGGTCGTGCCTAACTTGTTTGTAGCAGGAGAACCCGCGTTAGCGGAAGAAGTAAACCAAAATTTCGAAGCATTATC
>Ga0209558_1003308_pt1 | contig 9953 bp, 7 predicted proteins | sample SaaInlV_150m_DNA_3_FD_184674 | JGI IMG/M metagenome (GOLD analysis project Ga0209558, IMG submission 184674) | Marine microbial communities from expanding oxygen minimum zones in the Saanich Inlet - Saanich Inlet SI074_LV_120m_DNA (SPAdes) (version 2) | ecosystem: Environmental > Aquatic > Marine...
CAAATGGGTACTTCAGCAGTTTGGCACGACTCCGACAAAAGCTGGGAGATGCGGGAGCTTCCACTACCTGAGCTTGAACCGGATGCAATTCAAATCCGAGTAAAAGCAACAAGTGTTTGCGGATCGGACCTCCATATTTGGCGTGGTGACGGAATTCCAGAAGGCGCACCACCCCGTGATCCGTTTGTGTTCGGTCACGAAATGATGGGTGAAGTCGCCGCTATGGGCAACAAGATCACTACTGACTCGATGCGTCGACCTCTCAAAGAAGGCGATCGAGTCGCATATTCCTACTTTTTCCCTTGTGCACGTTGCTACAACTGCCTACGAGGTGAATTCGGTGCCTGCAAGTTCCGAACGGGACGCAAGCCTCTCGATGAATGGCCGGTGTGCAACGGCGGATTCGCTCAGTACTACTACCTGCGAAGCCCAAACTATGTATTCAAACTCCCCGACTCGATCAGTAACGCTGCGGCTGCTCCAATCAACTGTGCTCTAGCGCAGGTATACGAAGCGCTGCACTTGGGTGGCATCCGACTTGGAGACAACATCGTTGTTCAAGGCGCTGGCGGACTTGGCGTTAATGCCACAGCAGTCGCAGCCGAACTCGGTGCTTCGAAGGTAATCGTGATCGATAGCCAAAAGCCCCGTCTCGATCTGGCCATGCAGTGTGGAGCCACTCACACGATCGATATGAACGAGTACGACACTCCTGAATCACGAATCGACCGCGTGATGGAACTAACCAACGGTATCGGTGCCGACAAGGTGATCGAAGTAGTTGGTTTCCCAGCAGTTGTCGAAGAAGGGCTGAAGATGGTCCGTATGCGAGGGATTTACCTCGAAGTCGGCCACATTTCGCCTAACTCGTTCGCCACTATCGACGTTTCGACGATGGTTGCCAATCAAGTGCGTTTCTACGGCATCCAGCACTACGATCCGTGGATCATCCCGAACGCTATCGACTTCCTAGAACGAACCGCCGACAAGTACCCACTCACGAGCGTGGTTTCGCACGAATTCCCGCTCGACCAGATCGGCAAGGCGTTCGAAACAGCCGAATGGCTTGGTACTCAAAAAGGCAGCGAAGTAACCCGCGCCGTCATCACGCCATAGCGAATACCGTTCTTCAACAGCGATCATTAGCGATCAAAAGAGAAATCCGATAGCCACGAACTCGAAACCAAACTTCCTCGTAATCATGTCCGACGAGCACGGAGCTCAGTTCTCTTCGACGTATGGCCACCCGATCATCGAAACGCCGAACATGGATCGCCTTGCCGAGCAAGGTGTGACCTTCGAGGCGAACTACTGCAACTCACCTTTGTGCATCCCATCTCGGGCGTCGTTTATGACAGGGCAGTACGTTTCGACCATCGAAGTTTGGGACAACACGAAGCCGATGGCGGTCGACAAGCTCACTTGGCCGTACCTGCTGCGAAACGAGGGCTACGACACCGCCCTGAACGGCAAGATGCACCTCGTTGGCCCCGACCCACTTCATGGATTCGAGAAGCAACTCTCTCGTGATCCACACATCGAGGCACCGCTCGACCACTATCGCTGGTCGGACGGTATCCCAACTGCGGGCGAAGATTGGTACGGCGTTCGTGAGGCCACCCCCGGAGTTAGCCCGATGATCGAAGCTGACGATGCTATGGAAAAGGCAGCCGTCGAATTTCTCTCAGATCCCGCAAGGCAAGATAAGCCGTTCGCTATGTGCGTTGGTTTTATCGCTCCACACTTCCCGTTCATCGTTCCTGAACCGTACTTTTCGAAGTACTACCCGGACAACGTAGATATGCCTGACATACCCGAAGGCCATCTCGATGAACTTCCAGAATCAGCAAATCGACTAAGGCAAATGTTCGGTCTCGACGGGAACTGGACAAACGATGAAATCGCCCGTGCAAGAGCCGCCTACTACGGTCTTTGCACGTACCTCGACGACAAGATCGGTCATCTGATGGAAGTCCTCGAAGAACAAGGTCTCGCGGAGAATACCGTGATTGTTCACACTTCCGATCATGGCGACATGCTGGGAGAACACGGTCTATGGCGAAAAATGTGTTTTTACGAACAGTCGGCGAACGTTCCTCTCCAGATTTCTTGGCCAGGTAAATTCGAAGGCGGTCAACGAATCGGCGAAGCAGTATCGAACGTCGACGCTGTCGCAACGATTCTCGATCTTGCAGGAATCGAACTCGATCAATACGACCTCGATGGGCAATCACTGGCTCCAGCGCTCGAAGGCGACACCTCAACCCTAAACGACGTTGCAATCTCCGAGCACTTCGCTCACGGAACAGACCGTGCTCTTGGAATGGTCAGATCGGGTGATTGGAAGCTTTGTTACGGACACGGCGACCCAGTCGAAATCGAACTCTACAATCTGAAATCCGATCCCAAAGAATTCATAAACCTCGCCGGTAATCCTGAGCACGCAGAAGTTCAGGCTCGCCTACTCCAAATCCTACTCGACCAATGGGGGGACCCTGACGAAATGACAGCAAAGATCATTCGAGATCAGGAAGATCGTGAAATAGTCCGAAACGTAACTGGCGTAGGAACGATTTTCTAACGCTTGGTAACTCACTAATCGCGTGTAACAATTACCCCATGACCCCAAAAATCAGGGAAACTTCAGTCAGTTCGACGATGATCTCAGAGCTTTCTAGCGTCGTTGGCGATTCGTACGTTCTTTGGAAAGCCGAAGACCTACTGGTCTATGAATACGACGGTTCAATCGACAAAGCGTCGCCGCAAGCAGTTGTACTTCCTTCAACCGCAGAGGAAGTCGAAGCAGTCGTGAAAATCGCCAATAAACACGGGGCATACATCGTCGCCCGCGGTGCCGGTACGAGTCTCTCAGGTGGCGCAGTCCCCCTTCGCAATTCAGTAGTAATCGCTCTCACTCGGCTAACGAAGTTGATCGAAGTCGATGCTGAAAACCGAGTCGCTATCGTAGAACCGGGAATGATAAATCTCCATCTATCGCAAAAAGTCAGCCATCTCGGACTTTTCTACGCCCCTGATCCTGCCAGTCAAAAAACCTGCACTATCGGCGGAAACATCGGTGAAAACGCCGGTGGACCTCACTGTCTTGCACTCGGTGTAACAACAAATCACGTGCTCGGACTCGAAGTCGTTCTCGCAGATGGATCACTAACGTGGTTCGGCGGAACGCAGCGCGAATCTTCTGGGTATGACCTTCGGGGAGCGTTTGTCGGATCGGAAGGCACGCTCGGCATCGTCACCAAGATCGCAGTACGGCTTCTGCCAAAGCCAGAGACGATCCACAGCATGCTCGCTGCGTTCACCACTATGGATGCAGCATCCGACACCGTCTCGGAGATCATCGCGGCAGGAATGGTTCCTTCAGCACTCGAAATGATGGACCGCAAGACAATCGATGCCGTCGAGCCGTTCTATCACCCCGACTACCCGAAAGAAGCTCAGGCCGTACTGATTGTTGAGGTCGACGGGCTAGTGGAGTCGGTCGAAGAACAAACCGAAACCGTTCTCGCTATTTGCAACAAAAACGGCGCCATGGAAATTCGCGAAGCAGATGATGAGGCGACTCGAGCCAAACTCTGGGAGACGAGAAAAGGCGCGATCGGCGCATACGGAACTATCGCCCCAACCTACTATCTCGTCGACGGCGTGGTTCCTCGTACGAAGCTACGAGAGGTCCTGCAGCAGGTCGACCAGATCGCTGCCGAACTCGAAGTCACCGTCGCAAACGTATTCCACGCTGGTGATGGAAACATCCACCCTGCGATTCTTTTCAACGAACGCAATCCTGCGGAAGTAAAGCAAGCAATTCTCGCCGGAGCCAAGATTTTGGAAGCCTGTGTGGCAGCGGGCGGTGCTTTATCTGGGGAACACGGCATCGGTATTGAAAAACAGGCGTACATGCCACTCGTGTTCACTGAAAATGATCTCGAATCAATGTCGAGACTTCGTACCGCATTTATCGGTGAATCTCCAAAAGACGCCCCCATAGACGTACCGTCTCTCGCTGAACGATTCAACCCCGGCAAAGTATTCCCGGGCGGAGCAATTCATGGCGATGCTTACGGAATCACAGCTGAGTCATTCCGCCCCACTGGTACTCAAGACTGGCAATAAATTCGAGGCCCTAAACGAATTTAGTTCGTCGGTTTTCGCTAAACTGATTACCTCAACGAGCTGACCTTCGTCACCACGTTGAAAAACCGTCCGCAGAACCTCGATGCAACAAGCCACTATCTAATGCTCTCTGTTGCACATTAAGGAACGATCGTGCCTACAGCATCTGGAAAAGTGCGTATTGGAATCATCGGTGTCGGTGGATTCGCCAACACCCACATGGAACAGTTCTCTAAGCTCGACAATGTCGAGGTTGTCGCAGCTGTGCGGCGCAATCCCGAAGCTCTAGCCGAGTTTCAGGAAAAGTGGGACATCCCGAACGGCTTCATCGATCATCACGAGATGCTAAAGATGGAAGGTCTCGACGCTGTCGACATCATCACCCCAACCGGATCCCACAAAGAACTTGTTCTCGATGCCATTGCCGCAGGCAAGCACGTTCTTTGCGACAAACCTCTCGCACTTACCGCTGCCGATTCCAAAGAAATGCTAGATGCAGCTGAAAAGGCTGGAATAATTCATTCGACCAACTTCAACCAGCGTGGTAACACGATGATGGGCCGAATTAAGCGATATCTCGACAACGATTTCGTGGGCCGCATCTACCACGCAAACCTGTGGTGGGGCATGTCACACCAGTACGACGCTCGACCTGAGACTTTGACTTGGCGATTCCGATCTGAGAACGGTGGAGGGTCAATGTACGAACTCATCCACGTGTTCGACATGCTCCGATTCATCAACGGAGAGGTAAAACGAGTTGTAGCGTCATTCGACACCACAAACCCGCACCGACCAACCGCCGATAACCCAGAAGGCGTCGATGTGGACGTGCCTGACGTGTCGGGTCTCCTGTGTGAATGGGAGAACGGCGGCATGGCGGTAGTCCACACGTCGTTCGCATCACGCGGAACCGAGCCCGACGGAAAGACTTCGCCACGTGTGGAGATATCCGGTGAAAAAGGCCGAATTACTACCGATGGCCGACACGGAATGCTGGGTGTGACCGGCCCTAATGACCCAGTTGCATCGCTTGATCCTGGTCCAGAATATCCTCAGCCTTACAAGCTTTTCGCCGATGCAATCATCGCGGGTGATCAGTCAATTGTTGAAACCAGTTTTTACGACGGTTTTAAGGCAGCTGAAATAGTCGATGCTGCTTACAAATCCGTCGAAGAATCTCGCTGGATTGATCTCTAACCCACCTAAATAGAACGCTAACTACACACTGCACCAGGGAGTCCTAAAATTCCTATCGAATACGTAAAGTTAGGCCGTACCGGAACCAAGGTTTCGAACCTCTGTTTGGGAACCGACAACTACGGTAACCCACACGGATGTGATGAGTCGACGGCACACGAAATCCTCGGTACAGCACTCGATGGCGGAATAAACTTCGTCGATACGTCCGACTCTTACAACGAAGGTCGTTCCGAGTCGATGATCGGCAACTACCTCGCCGACTCCGGTCGACGTGATCAGGTTGTTCTGGCAACTAAATATCGTTCGGCTGTAGGGCCCGGTGTAAACGACCTCGGTGCCTCTCGCTATCACATCGTCCGTGCGGTTGAAGAATCTCTCCGACGCCTCCGTACCGATCGAATCGACCTGCTGTACTGCCACTCGTGGGATGCAGAAACTCCAATCGAAGAAACGCTTCGTGCAGTCGATGATCTGACCCACCAAGGCAAGATCGTGTACGCCGGTGCATCAAACTTCCCTACGTGGGTGCTAGCAAAAGGACTCTGGACTTCTGACGTCCGTAACCTCTACCGCTTCGAAGCAATTCAGAGCGTTTTCAACATCCTTCAGCCGGGACTCGGTAGAGAAATGGTTCCATTCGCCGAGAAGCATGACGTAGCAGTTATCCCCTACTCACCGCTTGCGAGCGGAATGCTGACAGGTCAGCATGGTAAATCTGGAAAAGCAGTAGCCGGCTCTAAATTCGATCTTCGGGACGACTCAAAGGGCGGAGGTCTGAAATCTCGCTACTTCAATGACGCAACATTCACTGCAGTCGAAAAATTCACAGCAATCGCTGCAAAGCACGGGCAGCCAACCGTCCGATTGGCTCTTCAATGGGTTTCAGAATTCCCCGGTGTTACCGCCCCAATCTTCGGTGCTCGCAAAGTCGACCATGTGAAGGGCGTGCTCGAAGCATGGTCGGAATCAGCGCCTGACGAAGTGATGTCGGAGGTTCGAGCGGTAGCCGACGAGTTTGAAGCACAAGCTCCAATGGCATACCCACCAAACTCTGGACAGGCCTTCGGCACTCTACCCACATCTTCAGCAGCGAAATAAGAGGCGAGCACAATGGATTACGTAAACCTCGGAAAAACCGGACTGAAAGTCTCTGAATACTGCATGGGAGCCGACAATTTCGGCGGACAGACAAACGCCGAAGACTCCCTTCGGATTATGTCCGCGGCGTTCGAAGGTGGAGTCAACTTCATCGACACTGCCAACTCATACACCAATGGACTCTCGGAAGAGAATGTCGGACGATTCATTAAGACTCGACGCTCCGAAGTAGTTCTGGCGACTAAAGGCAGAAGCCAAGTCGGAACAAATCCGAACGATGTTGGCGTGAACAAGAAGTACGTGATGCAGGCGATCGACGATTCGCTAAAACGCCTCGGCACCGACTATGTCGACCTCTATCAGATCCATGCTCCCGATCTAACAACTCCTATCGAGGAAACAGTCGAGGCGTACAACGATGTTGTTCGTTCCGGCAAAGCACGGTACATCGGCGTTTCAAACTTCTCAGGCCCGCAGCTTGCCGAAGCGCTTTGGGCACAAGATAAGAACGGCTTCAGTAAATTCAACTCTGTCCAGCCTCGCTACAACCTGCTCTACCGAGAGGCAGAACGTGAGTTGTTCCCGCTTTGCCTTGAAGATGGCGTCGGCGCAATGGTCTACTCGCCTCAGGCCGGTGGATTTCTACTTGGAAAACATCGAAATTTCAAAGCGGAATCCTCAAGCGGAGGTCGCTTCTCTGATGACTTCGGAGCCGCCAACTTCTACAAGAACACATACTGGAACGAAGCTAGCTTTGATGCAATGGAAAAATTCATTGCAGTCACCGAAAAATACAAAGTTTCTCCGATGGCGCTCGCGCTGAAGTGGGCTAGAACTCACCCTGCGGTTTCGGCGTGCATCGTCGGTGCACGAACACTTAAGCAACTCCAACAGAATCTTGTTGCTTGGGAAGAGGATATTCCTAACGAGGCGATCAATGAAGCAACAGCTATTGGCGATCATCTCTGGGACACCGCCCCTTGGAGGCCACAGATGCATTCAACACCGCTAACTCCTATTATCGCGTCGAAGGCATAGGGGCAGAACACGAAATTGAGCCATTCCCTAGACGGTTTCACTCCTTCATCAATCGAGCGTCCAGAATCCCTCGATGAGCTTTCGAGCACGCTGGCTACAGTATCAACTTCCGGTCGATCTGCCACGCCGTGGGGCGGAGGAACTCGGATCGGCGTAGGCAACATTCCGTCGAGTTACGACACCGCAATTGATCTGTCTGGATTCACCGGAGAAATCGAACACGAACCGGGTGATATGACAGTCGTGGCGAACGCTGGAGTGACTATTGGTTCACTAAACGCACTACTCGCCAAAGAAGGTCAACGATTGGCCTTTGAAGTACGGAAACCTGATAGAGCAACGGTCGGTGGTTCTGTCGCTTCTAACGCCCCCGGACGGCGTCAGTCTTCGACCGGCGGCATCCGAGACTGGGTGATCGGCATGCAGATTGTTCTCGCTGATGGCACAATCACCAAAACCGGTGGACGAGTCGTAAAAAACGTGCAAGGCTATGAATTACATCGTCTCCACACTGGGGCATACGGCACACTTGGAGTAGTTTCGCAAGCGGCGTTCAAGTTGCTGCCGCTTCCGCTCGAGCAGCAAACCATTATCGCTTGGTTCGATGATGAAACCACTGCTAACGAAGTTGGGATGAAGCTGGTGAACGGACTCTTCTTGCCAGAAGCAATTTCCGTTCTATCTGGTCCGTTAGCAAAGCATACCGTCGAGGCGACCGGAGAAACCGTATCCACTGACGATGTGACCACACTCCTCATAAAACTCGGTGGTGGAATTCGTTCGATTGAACGACAGGTAAACGAAGTTGTTGGCGCCGCAGGTGCCGCCGCGGCAAGAGGGTACGCGGTCCTCAGCGATGTTTCAGAACGCGCAGCATGGGCGAAGCTCGAAGACGCCGAATCAAATTCTTCACTGACCGTAAGAATGACATCTCGACCACTAGAAACTCTTGAAGCCTCCAAAGCCACTCGTACCAAAATTTCCAACTTACACAGTCACGATATTTCGACAATATCCGACCTCGGTTTCGGAGCCTCGACAATCCTTTCCAATCCCGCAAATGACGATGATGCTTCTGCCTTCACGACGATATTCGTTGATGAGATATCACAGCACTCGGGATCTTACGTAATCGAAATGTGCCCATTGAACGTAAAACAAAGTATCGACGTGTTCAGCGACGTTGGCAGTTCAATCGATCTGATGCGACGAATCAAGGCACAATACGATCCAACAAACACACTCAACCCAGGGCGATTCGCAGGAAAGATTTAACCGCTTCGATGTCGATCGATAAGCCAACAATTTCAGTAGGTCCACCGGGTACGTTCCCTGGATTCTCAGGACCTCATGCGCCGCAAGAGTCCGATCTATACAAGTGCGTCCATTGCGGCTTCTGCCTTCAGGCTTGCCCTACCTATCTGGAAACAGGACTCGAAGCTGAATCTCCTCGTGGCCGAATTGCACTAATGAAGGCGGTCAATGAAGGTCGCCTCGACATGAGCCCATCCGTAGTTGGACACTGGGATCTGTGCTTGCAATGCCGCGCTTGCGAACTGGCGTGTCCTTCGGGCGTCGAATACGGCAAGCTGATGGAAGCGACACGAGCGCAAGTCGAACAGCACACGAATCGATCGTTCACAGAACGCACTACCCGTTCAATCGGCTACAACACGATGTTGCCATCCCCCGTAAAGCTGCGAATGGTTGGCAACGCGCTCAAGTTCTACAAAAAATCGGGCATGCGAACAATCGCACGGGGTACTGGTCTCCTGAAGCTTCTCCCCGGTGACGCCGAACTCGCCGACGCATATTTACCTGAGCTATCGGACAATTTCTTTGTAGCCAAAGGCCAAATTCACCCCGCCCAAGGCGTTCGCAAGGCGAAAGTGGCGATGCTGGCGGGATGCGTCATGGCGCTAACACACGCCGATACGCTTGAAGCCACAGTACGTGTTCTTACCCGCAACGGCATCGAAGTGCATCTAACGACCGGGCAAGGCTGCTGCGGCGCTCTGAACACCCACTCAGGTGAACCAGACACAGCAATCGAGATGGCTAAGAAGAACATCGATTCGTTCTTGTCAGCGAAACCCGACGCTATAGTCTCCGCTTCGGCCGGTTGTGGTGCAGCGATGAAGGACTATGGCGAACTACTCGCCAACGAACCTGAATACGTAGACAAGGCAAAACAAGTCGCCGATTTATCCAAAGATATTCACGAATTACTGGTCGAATTCGAATTCGAAGCACCGACCAAGCTAATGAACGTAAAAGTCACGTATCAAGACCCATGCCACCTGTTGAACGTTCAGCGAATCACCGATGCGCCACGAACGATTCTCAACTCGATACCCGGATTAGAGTTGATTGATCTTGGAGAAGCAGCGGTTTGCTGCGGGTCGGCTGGGACGTACTCGCTTACCCAACGTGAGATGTCCGCTCAACTAGGAAAACGCAAAGCGCGTAACGTTGTGGCTACT
>Ga0209558_1003317_pt1 | contig 9942 bp, 9 predicted proteins | sample SaaInlV_150m_DNA_3_FD_184674 | JGI IMG/M metagenome (GOLD analysis project Ga0209558, IMG submission 184674) | Marine microbial communities from expanding oxygen minimum zones in the Saanich Inlet - Saanich Inlet SI074_LV_120m_DNA (SPAdes) (version 2) | ecosystem: Environmental > Aquatic > Marine...
ACATCAGATAGACATCGGCCTCGTGATCTTCGTCGCTGGTAAACGCCCCACGGACACCTACCCGATCGCCACCGGCGACGACCGCGATCCGCTCTGGAGCCCCCCACTCAACTAAGACTCCATCGAGCTGCGGTTTACTGGCCACCGTCGCAACCGCGATCGGTTCACCACCAACTGCTCCCACCGCGAAAAGGCATAGACTGACAACAAGGACTCCGCACATAAAGGTCTTTCTCTTCGATCTGTATGGCTATAGACCAAGAATTTGGTCATAGATATTAAAAAAATGCCTGCTTGTTGCCAATGCCAATAAAAGAGCCCGGACGACGCTAAATCGCTCGTATCCGATACCAATTGCGATAGACCTCGGAAAAAGTGAAACGGGTATATTAATGCCAAGCCGCGTCATTCTCCCACATGACCTGTAAATAAGCCACAAGCGCCCCCGATCCCGTAAGCTACCGGTTTGCCTTCGCATATAACAAGACATAACCGACAGCGGGACAATATGGCTTAGAATGTCGGCCAAACAGTCGCGCCGATCCGGCGCGACTTCGTTCACTTGCACATCGCTGCAAATCAGGCTGGATCGGGGTGGTCCCAAACCGCCGACTCACACACACCCGATTCCGCAATATCATTTTAAGCGCAGAATTGCACGCTGGTCTCTGCCGCACAGAGATAAGCATCGGCCGCAAACAGCTCGTCCAAGTCGGTCGACTCAGCAAAGGACAGCATCTTAAAGACTGTCGGCAGACCGCGACGGGTATACTCCTGCCGACAATAGACTACCTGCATCAACCGTCCTAACGCAAGGCCGAGACCGCCCATACCGCATCGGGATCCGTCAAAGCGACGGGATTAACCCCGCCCGGCAAAAAGGACTGCAAATCTTCGTACCCGGCTTGCCGCTCTATATTGGGATAGACCCAATCGTGCAGATAATACACCCCGCGTATACTGGCCTGGAGGATCTCCTTGGTACAGCCGAAGCAGGGGCGCATCGTCGAATACATAACGGCCCCTTCCGTCGCGATGCCGAATCGGGCCGCAGCCAAAAGCACGTTTTGTTCGGCATGCACGCAGATACACAAGTCATAATCCTTGCCCGACGCGTATTTTTCTCGGTGCGCGCAGCGATCGCACCCCCCGTCGAGACAATTAACCATATTGTGCGGAGTGCCGTTATAACCGGTCGAAATGATGCGGTCGTTCTGCACCAAGATCGCCCCGACGCGATTGCCCATGCAGTTGGCACGCGCACGGACCGCCATCGCGATACGCATATAATACTCGTCCCAGTCAGGCCGGTTATCATTCACCTCCGTCCCCATCTATCTATCTCCCGTTGAAAAAAATCGCATTGGCCCTATGCCCGATGCCCTATGGGGCCACAGGCGTTAACCACCCGGCCTTAACCTCGGCCCAACTGCGCCGACCGTCACCGGCCCGCTTTTCTCGTTCCGCCCCACTCCCCCCCAACTCAATATCGACTAAATTCTGGAAAACCTGTTCTCCAACCCCATCATGCAAGACTATTTTGCTCTCGTAAATCGGCGTGCTGATCAAGCGCACCCATTGGGGCCCCGGGGCCAGCGGGCGCAACGAAAAACGGGCAACCACCCCCTTGCCAGTCCGGCCGCGATCGGCCCCCGCCCCGCGCACAGCCGCATAGGGCAATATCACCATGCCCGCAGGGGCGCCAATTGATTCTGCCAAGGGCATGGCCTTATTGATGAATTCTACCGCGGGAGCCAATAGCGGCCCTTGCACATAAGGCCGATCAACCCCGAGCACCTCAAAAACCCCTTCGGGCAACGCAACATAAAAACTGATACCACTCGCCATGGTGCCCTTGAGTTGAGCAACGACCGAAATTTCGATCTCGCCAGAATCGCTCAAACCAGTCTGATGCAATGCGAGCGTCTGGGCCGATAGGACACCGGCAATCGACAGCGATAACAATATTTGTAGGATCATAGACTCAAGCTCCTGAATTTCACCGAACTCAATGCTCTTATATTGGAATATATAAAATAGTGTAGGCAAGAGTCGCGAAAACCAAATTGATTTTCGCATTGCCTTGTGTCGCATTTTATAAATCAATAAATCTTGATATTCGCATTTATCGTTTTATAAGCTGACTTCCTAAATAATTCGCGACCTTATCGCAAACCGGCTATGGTGCCTTTACGCAGTGCTTCGATCCTGCCACCAGCGCCGCCCCTGCACCGCAAGGGCCGCCAGTCCACCCGCCACTAGATACGTTAAGTTATACGTTGCGTGGACGACCGTCGCGCAAGCCAACGCCTCGGTCGGCGGCACAGCGTAAAAAGTGGTAAGCGCTTCTTTAAAGAAGAAGTGAAAAGGCCCAATGCCGGCTGGCGTCGGCACAAAAAAAGATACCGCCGAGACTACCATGGTCAACAACGCGGCCTCGACACCCAAGCCATACGCGGCCGTCAGCCCCATCCCCCAATAGCCCACATAGATCAGCCCCGCATAGCTCAGGTGCAACAGTAACGAGACCCCGGCGATAGCGGCGTATTGCCGCGGCCGGCGCAGCGAATCCATCCCCTGCGCAACGGCCGCGATATGCGGCTCGACCAGCGCGCCGAGTCGTGGGGAGATCCGCCCAACCAGGCGCACAACCAGAGCAAAACGCCCGGCGGCAAATAGCGACATCAACAGCAAGAGCAGGCCCGCCGCGACAATCACCAGCGGTATCGACCACGCCAATTGCGGGTAGACCGACATATGCTGCGGGGCGAGCAAAGTAAAGACGGATCCGGCCAACAACGCCAATAGCAGTACGTCAAAAACCCGTTCGGCGGCGACCGACCCCAACAGCGGCCCGACCGCCGCGCGGTCCGACCAGCCGAGCAGGACCGCCCGCAAAATATCCCCAGATCGAGGTACCACGACATTGGCCGCATAACATATCGCCACCGCCAGATACGTCACCACATAGCCGATATGGCCGGCAAAACTGCGCATCATCATCTGCCACCGCCAAGTGCGCAACCCGATCCGCACCAGCGTAATCGCCACGATGAAAATGACGCTCTGCGCGGTAACCTCTTGTACGGTCTGCCACAACGCGGAAAATTCGACGCCGGCCAACGCCAGATAACCAAAGAGCAAGGTCAGACCGATACTAAAAATGTATTGAGCTACTTTTTTCATCTATGCGATAACTGTCATGCTAAGTCCTCGGATTTGGGGCGTCTATGGCCAATCCCTACATTAGCCTGCAACTAAACTAAACATCGATTCTATCCATAACATCTTCAAAATGGACGCAAATCCGCATCCCAACCAGTGAGGCTCGATTTATGCCCCGTCCAAATATCCTCCTGCTGCAATCCGACGAGCACTCCTACCGCTTTTTGTCCGCTCGCCCACGCGAAAAAGGCGGCGAGCCCTGCCACACCCCCACGCTCGACGGCCTGATCGCCCAGGGCGCGCATTTCGAGTCGGCCTATTGCCAGATGCCGCTATGCAGCCCGAGTCGTATCGCGATGCTCTCGGGCCGACACGCGCACCGCGCCGGCGCCTGGAACAACAAGTCGATCCTCCCCCCCGAAAACCCGACCTTCGCCAACCACCTCGGCGAGCACGGCTATGCCACCTGTAATGTCGGCAAATTACACCTGGGCGGCTCGCGGCAACTCGCCGGTTTTCAGCACCGCCCCTACGGCGACTTCGGCGGTCCCTGCGCGCACCAATTTGACCCACTCGACCTCTACGAGGAGGAGGGCTCTCGCCCCGGCATGGATATGCGCTCGCGCACGCAAGACGCCGGCCTGAGCCAAATACCAGAGTCAATGCTGCAAGAACAGATCGTCGCCCGTGAATCCACCGCCTGGCTGCGCCAACAACGCCACCAAAACCCAGACCAGCCCTGGCTGCTCTACGCTTCTTTTAGCCGTCCGCATTTTCCGCTAACCGCGCCTAGCCGCCACCTCGACCGCTATTTGCCCGATGGTGTCACACCGCCTCGTGTGCGGCGCGGGGGCGACAGCGCCGAGCATCCAATGACCCTCGGCGCGATCAGAGGTTTCCGCACCGAAGAAATCGACGAAGCCGAAATGATGAAGGCGCGCGCGGCCTACTTCGCCTGCGTCGATTTTCTCGACGAGATCCTCGGTGACTTCCTCGCACAATTACAACGCGACGGGGCGCTCGAGAACACCGTGATCATCTACACTTCCGACCACGGCGAGCTGTGCGGTGAGCATGGTCTATTCTGGAAAAACACCTGGCACGAGGCCTCGGCCAGAGTGCCGCTGATCATCTCGACGCCCGAACACCGCCGCGGCGAAATAGCGGCCAGCGCAATCATCGCCCCCGCCAGCCTCGCCGATATCTACCCAACCCTCTGCGGTCTGTCCGGCACGCCTTTGGCCAACGGACTCGACGGCGTAGATCTCAGCCCTGCAGTGCGTGGAGATTCTTGTCCCGCATTAGAGAACCGCCCCGGCGTTATCACCGAATCCGTTGTCCCGCGCTGGGGTGCAGGCACCGAGTTTCGCATGATCCGCGACGCGCGCTATAAATATGTGGCCTTCCGCGATTGCGATGACCTGGCCTTTGACCTGCAGGAGGACCCGGATGAGCAGGTCAATCTGGTGGATAAGGCGCAAGGTGATGTCGCGCAGGATCTGGCCGATCTGAAAGATGCCGTGCTTAAGGGCTTTAGCTTCGCCGAGGCCGAGGTCCAGCGCAAAGAGCAGGTCGCCGAACTCGCCGAGCGTTTTCCCGCCCGCGTCGAATGCCGTACGCCGAATCAAATCCTGCGCGGCGACGGCAAACTAGTAGAAGCGGACACGGCGCTCTACGAGGGCGAGGTCGTCAGCTCACAACCGACCGAAGACTTTTCATGAGTATTATACAATAGGAGAGGATATTTCACGACAAATCGCGATAGTTCTGACTATCTATACGTGATTCCATAGACCTATTCTGCAAAGGAAATACACGATGTCTATTCTACTCGCCCTCGTCTTCTTCGCCGTGCCGCTCGACGCCGACATCTACGACCGCCTCAACGAACTCCCCCGTCATTTGCGCTCAGGCGGCATACCGCGCGACGGAATTCCGGCAATGAGCAACCCCATACCCGTCACCCCCGCCAATGCTCACTACCTCACCGACGCCGACCTCGTCCTCGGCGTCGTCGTCAATGGCGCGGCCCGGGCCTATCCGCACAACCTCGGTTGGAAACACGAGGTCATCAACGATCGGCTCGGCGGCCGCTATATCTGCGTGACGTTCTGCCCGTTGACCAGCACCGGCCTGGTCTTCGACGGCACCGCGCCCGACAGTTCGCAAATCGAACTCGGTGTCTCCGGCCTGCTGCTCAACAGCAACCTAGTCATGTACGACCGCAACGACGAAGAGGCACTCTACCCCCAGATGATCTACGCCAATATCGGCGAAGACCAGCGAGGGCAAAGTCTAACGCTGATGCCCGTGGTCGAAACCACCTGGGGCCTGTGGCGCAAAATGCACCCCGAGACCACCATCGCACAAGCGGCAACCGGCCTTGACCACTACCCCATCTATATCCGCAACCTCTACCCCATAGAAGACTATTCTCGCTATCCGTACGGCAACTACCGCAACGACCACCAGATGATTATTTTTGACCCCACCACATCGCCGGTAAACGAAAAGCTGGCGGCTAAAGAAATGGTCTTGGGGCTTCGCTTTGCCGAGGAGAGTAAAGCCTATCCCTTCGGCAAAATGCCCGCGACCGCCGCGATTAACGACCGCGTCGGTGATCGGGATCTGCTCGTGATCTTCGACCGAAAAAGCGCCACCGCCATTCCCTATAGTCGCACCGTTGGTGACCAAGTACTTACTTTCCTGGCCCACGACCGCGAGGATGGCTTGCCCCTCGCCCTGATAGACACGGAGACCGGTAGCGAATGGAATATGCTAGGCCAGGCCATATCCGGCCCGTTCAAAGGTGCACGACTAACCCAGTTAGCGGCTTATAATTCGATGTGGTTTGGCTGGTCGGCCTATTGGCCCGAAACAAAAACATGGCAAGGCGAAGGAATTTTACCCTCGCGCTAAAAGGAGTCTATCCGTGCACGAAGTACCCAAAGGAAAAATAACCCGCATAGAAAAATGCATCCTACGCGGCACCCGCCCGCGCTCAATCGGCTATAACGCCCGCATCCCTACCCATGGCGCTAAAGTCACCGATCCTATTGTTAAAATCACCAACGACAACGGTGCCTGGGGCTTGGGCTGGTCCCGTATCAACGCCGAAGAAGCACAAGGCTTCCTCGGCAAAGAGGTCAGTGAGATCTTCGCATTGCCCGAAGGCAGTCTCGAATCGGGCCTGCCCATCGACCTGCCCTTATGGGACCTGGTCGCACGCATGATGCAACTGCCGCTCTACCGCCTGCTCGGCGCACGCGGCAAACGCCAGGTCGAAGTCTACGACGGCTCAATTTATATCGACGACCTCGAAGCCGAAGACGAATCAGAGGTCAAAGACATCTTCTATAAGGAAGTAGCCACCGGCCAAGAGCACGGCTACCTGAATTTTAAAATCAAGGTCGGGCGCGGCGCCCGCTGGATGCCGCAAGGCGAAGGCCTAAAACGCGATGAATTGGTCATCCGCACCGTGCGCGAAGCCGCTGGGCCTAACGCCAAGATCCTCATCGACGCCAACATGGGCAATACGCTCAACACCGCCATCGCCCTGTTGGACGCCTGTGCCGACGTAGGCATCTACTGGTTTGAAGAGCCCTTTGCTGAAGACGCCCCGCTTAACCTGGCTCTCAAGGAACACATCGTCGAAAACGATTGGGACACGCTGATCGCCGATGGCGAATTCTCGCCACCGCCCAATTTCTTCGATATGGTCGAAAAAGGCCTAATCGACGTGGTGCAACACGATTTTCGTATTAAGGGATTGACCTGGTGGCGCGCAACGGCCGCCAAGCTCGAACAGTGGGACGTGGCTTGCGCCCCGCACTGCTGGGGTTCCTACATCGAGCGCTACCACCACGCCCACTTCGCCGCGTCAACGCCCAATTATTGCCTCTTGGAAGCCGCACCGGCGACCATGCCCGGCTTGATCGAAGATGGCTGGAAATTGCAAAACTCGATCCTGCACGTGCCCGACACGCCCGGGGCCGGTCTCGCCATCGAAGAGCGCATATTCGCGCAAGGAATTGCCGACCCCGAAGGTTTCAGTCTCAGCCTTTAAAGAATCGTTTTAGAACATGGGCGGCGGCCGGCTTCCGCTTGCAAACCGGCCGCTGCCCACATCTTCTTTCCACCCCTTTTAACGCGCTAACCATCCCGGTAACCGAATGGCCTCTGAGTTGCGCCACGCCGTCAGATAAAGAGACGCCGTAAACCCCACAGCCCGCCGTGCCCGAGCTTCCGCCAAAGCCCTAACCTCGAAATTTTCGCCGTCTTCCCACTGTCCCATCAGCGCATATACCTCGTCGACCATGCCATTGCTCTCCTCGATCTGGGCGACAACGCTGCCGAGCAGCGAATCAAAAGCCACCGGCTCTTGTTGTGCCGCCAAACCCTGTGGTGTAAACCCCAGGCGCTCCACGGCCGAATCGACTTCCTCGTGAATCCCTTTGCCGACCTTAGTGCCATCCTCCTGCTTCATTCCGTCGAAATGTACCGTCGCGTGCAGCGGCTGACAGATATCTTCGGCATAATGCGCAATAAAACCCGCATAGATCAGGCACTTCTGTTGCACCGTCTCATTCTCTGGCCACTTCCGATGCTCGGCAAAAGCTACGGTCAGCCGCTCCGTCCACTCGGCGATAGAATAAGGCGCCAAACCCACCCGCTCGGGATCGAGGTCTAGCTCCTGGCACAATGCAATAAAATCATAACGCTTGGCCGGTATCGCCCGCCCTTTTAAATACTCTAAATCAAAATAGTGCTCCCCGTGCTCAGCATGGTCCAAGGTCGACACCCCGCGATTCTTAAACAAATCGGGATCAAAGACGACATTACTGGCAACGGCCCCCCCCGCCCTAAAAAACGCCGGCACCTCCTCTGGCAAAGCCAACACCGCCCCCTCGGTCAAAATCCCATGCCCACCCCCCCACCAAGCCTGGGCCGGGACAACAACACAACAAATTGCCGCCACCAAAACACCCTTTACCATCCATTTCATTTGTCTACCCACCCTTTCTTTTTACAATTTACTACCGCTTGAAGTTCCTATCATAAGACACCTAAACTACCGAGGTGGAACAAGGAGTATTCCCCTAGCAGTTTGTTTAGTTTACTTTGCTATCCTGTAGAATAAATTAAAACCCCTTGGAGCCCGACATGAGTCGAACGAGCTCCCGCAGCGCGATACGTGCATGAGCGCAGGGGAACATTCCTTGCCCCACCGCCAACCACTGGGCACAATATGAAACTCTCGCTCTCCGTACGCGTCGCCGAAAAATTCCGCGCCAAACGCGAAGCCAACCTCACCCTCGAGCAACTAGTCATCCTAGCCACTCGATACGGCTACAACGCCCTCTGCATGCGCGCCTCGCAAATTGGCACCCATAGCCCACCCGAAGAAATCACCGCCGCCCGCACCCTACTCGACCACCACCAACTGCCCATCTCGATGCTGACCGGCGATTTCCCCATTCCCGAAAACTCCGCACAAGGCCCCAATGCCCTGCGCAATATAACCCCCTATCTCGACTTGGCCGAACAACTCGGCGCCCCCCTGCTGCGCGTCTGCCTTAAAACGGATGACGATATCCCTTGGGCCCGCCGGGCCTCCGATGAAGCGGCCGAAAGAAACCTGCGCCTGGCCCATCAATGCCACACTCGTAGCCTCTTTGAAGAAATCGACCGGTCGTTAGAAGTCCTCAAAAGTATCGACCGGTCCAACTTCGGTTTGATCTACGAACCGGCCAACCTCGAACTCTGCGCGCAACCGTATGGCTTGCAGACAATCCGCCGTTTCGCCCCCTATCTTTTCAACGTCTATCTACAAAATCAAGTGCTGAACCCGGACGGTCCCGACACCCTCGACACTTGGTGCCGCGGCCCGGTGCCGTTCCGGCAAATACCGCTCTGGGAAGACGGAGGTATCGATTTCCGACCATTGATCGACGCGCTCGCAGCCATCGACTATCAAGGCCATATCACGATCCACCAGGCCTCCGCCGAATTGGGCATCGACGCAGCGATAAGGGAAAGTGCCCGTTACCTCAAAAAAAATTCTGTATCCAATTGACAACGCGAATACCATATGTACTTTAGCAAACGTTAAAACATCCCCAACTCTCTTATGCTTGGAGCAATATAATGGCCATCCGCCTCGGAGACGAAGCTCCCAATTTTACCACCGAATCCACCGCCGGCACGATCAATTTTCACGAGTGGCTCGGCGACTCGTGGGGCGTACTCTTTTCCCACCCCGCCGATTTTACCCCCGTCTGCACCACCGAATTGGGGGCCGCGGCCAATATCAACGACGAGTTCAAAAAACGCGACGTCAAGATCATGGCACTCAGCGTCGACTCGGTCGAAGACCACAAGGGCTGGATCGCCGATATCAACGAAACCCAAAATGCCAGCCTCGACTTCCCGATCGCTGCCGACCCCGAGCGCAAAGTAGCCGAGCTCTACGATATGATCCACCCCAATGCGCTCAACAATTTGACCGTGCGCTCGGTCTTCGTCATCGGCCCGGACAAGACGGTCAAGCTAACGTTGACCTATCCCGCCTCGACCGGCCGCAACTTCGGCGAAATTTTGCGCGTCATCGACTCGCTGCAATTGACGGCCAACCACTCGGTCGCCACCCCAGCCAACTGGCAAGACGGCGACGACTGCATCATCGTGCCCGCAGTTTCCGACGAGGATGCCAAAGAAAAATTTCCCAAGGGTTTCACTGCGATTAAACCCTATTTGCGCGTCACGCCACAGCCCAAT
>Ga0209558_1003322_pt1 | contig 9921 bp, 10 predicted proteins | sample SaaInlV_150m_DNA_3_FD_184674 | JGI IMG/M metagenome (GOLD analysis project Ga0209558, IMG submission 184674) | Marine microbial communities from expanding oxygen minimum zones in the Saanich Inlet - Saanich Inlet SI074_LV_120m_DNA (SPAdes) (version 2) | ecosystem: Environmental > Aquatic > Marine...
GAGCGGAGGGTATGGATTATGAACGATGAAGGTCTCTATAACTGGGCACTTGAATCGGGAGTAGAGGAAATTTAAGATGGTATTACTATCAATGGAGGAGATATAGTGAGAGTTGAGCTACTAAACATAACACCAGATGCAGAGCAATTCATTAGTCAATGCAGTGCAATCTGCTACGATGCAGATACTAACGATGAAGCAAAGAATGATAGACGGATTAAACACCTAATGAGTGTTAAGCATTTAGCTACACTTAGATTTGCTCACGCTACATTTAGAGTGAGTGGTATTAGTAGAGCTTGCAGTCATCAATTTGTTAGATCAAAGCATTTAGACTTCTTACAAAGATCACAAAGATATTGTTCAGAGAAAGAAGCTGAGTATGTAACTCCAGATGCGTTACTGAATAGTACAGGCTATAGAGAAGCAATGAATAATGCTTGGAAACATTATGGTGATCTATTGCAGAGTGGAGTAAGAAAGGAGGATGCTCGTATGGTACTCCCTAACGCCACCACAACAGAGCTTGTAGTTACAGGTAACTTACACGCTTGGAAAGACTTTATAGCCCTCAGAACCACACCAGCGGCTCAGAGTGAGATACGCTATGTAGCTAAAGATATACAGAGTATATTGAGATTGGAATGCCCTAACATTTTTGGATTAACTAACGGAGAATGAAAATGAATAACGAAATAGTAGTAGACGGTGTGACTTACGTGAAGAAAGAAGTAGAAGTAAAATATTGGGAGGGACTCAAAGGAATCGAAGGTTACTATATAGCTAATCACTCTGATATACATAGTGCTGAAAATGCGGAAACCCACAAAGGCAATAGAAACGTCTGGGCTACTAAAGAACAGGCTGAGGCTTGTCTAGCAATGTCACAATTATCTCAGCTATTAAAAGAAGTAAATGGCGATTGGACTCCTGATGAAACTTACGATTCAGGACACCCACCTTTTCTTGTGTTCAAGACACCAAGACTTAAATATTCTTTTATGAAAACCCATAAAGAATTAATCAAACAAGCGAGACCTTTATTATGACTACAGAATATGAGTCGAAATTAGATGATGGCACTACGATAACAATTACTGAGCCTTGTAGCTTATGTAGGCATCATAGTGAGGATGGTTACGATTGGGAATGTGGAGAGTGTAAGCACTTTTATGGCGATCAGTTTGAAGCAGAAGAGTAAGTAAACTAACGGAGAGATAAAATGAATATCAATTTATACCAAAGCAACGCACACAAGACAGCTAACTACGATAACAACTTCTATCCACTTGCAGGACTTATGGAGGAAGCTAGTGAGTTATCTCAACAATTCACCAAAGTATGGCTGAGAGGTGACAATAAAAAGATTGACATAGAACACGCTAAGAAAGAATTGGGAGATGTTATGTGGTTTGTGGCAGAGATAGCAACCTTATTGGAGCTTGATCTTGCGGAAGTAGCACAAGCCAACTTGGACAAGTTAGCTGATAGAGCTAGTCGAGGTGTAATTAAAGGCGATGGCGATAGTAGATAATTAATGGAGAGCGATATGGAAAAAGAGTTTAAGGAGTTAGATCAGAAAGAGATGGATTCTGTTATTAGTATAGTCGATCTGGTTATGAGTGAGTTTGATGGACCAGCTCAGTCACTCCCATCTTTGGCGATAGTGGTTGCTATTATCTTAGCGGATACTGGCGAAAATCGTAACGAGTTCTTGATGGATTTTGTAAGCAACATAAGACGCGCAACAGTTTCAGGGGTAGATGACTGATGAATGCACAGGAGATACAGTTGGTAATTTTGCACGCTTTAATTTCAGGCGGTGTGGATGGCATTAAAGCAGTCGATCAATCTAAAGAGCTGGTAAAAATATTTCTGGAGAATGGCAATGAAGACGCTTGACTTGTTTGGAGCATCTACCGTATTGAAACTACACCCGAATACGGTAAGATGCAAGGCTCGTAATGGAGAGATACCTGCATCAAAGCAGGGACGACGCTGGATTTTTATTGAAGACGACCTTGTTAAAATGATCAGAAGTGATTATAGTAGTAAGTGGCAGGTGTCGCATAAACAGGAGAATACATTATGCGGATCTACAAAAGAGATGACATCTACTACGCAGACTACCAGATCAACGGACGAAGAGTACGAAAATCTACTCAGACTTCCAGCCGAAGTGAAGCCCAAAAGTTTTTAGTTAGGAGTTTTACTGAGGATTCTCAGGAGGTCAAGTCGATTGATCGATCTTGGAGAGAGGCGGCAGTTAGATGGTTGAAAGAGATGAGACACAAGAAGACACATCGGGATGACATTATCAGGCTACGCTGGTTTGATAACCATCTTGGTAGTCTGATGTTGCGAGAGATTAGTCGTGATCTCATAGATGAAATGATAGAGATAAAGCTCGCTGAGGGTGTGACTAATACTACAGTCAATCGTTACATGGAGTTGCTTAGGGCTATTCTTAGGCGATGCAAGGATGATTGGGAGTGGATAGAAAAGCACCCTAAAGTGAGAATGTTAAATACTGTAAAGAGGCGTGTACGCTGGCTGACGAGAGAGGAGGCGGAGAGATTGTTTGCAACTCTGCCAGATCACTTGTCGGCAATGGCACGCTTTTCTGTTGCTACAGGTTTAAGGGCTGGTAATGTTCTTGGACTTCAGTGGGATCAAATTGACTTATCAAGGCGGGTTGCGTGGATACATCACGATCAATCTAAGACTGGCAAGCCGATACCTGTCCCATTGAATAAAGAGGCGTTAAGTGTTTTAAGGAAGGAGAGGTTTAAGGATGACATTCATGTATTTACCTTTAGAGGTCGCAGGATTAAACAGGCAAATACTAAAGCCTTTCGTGCAGGTCTAAAGAGAGCAGGAATTGAGAACTTTAGATGGCATGATTTGCGTCACACCTTTGCTTCTTGGCATATCCAAAATGGAACCCCCCTCCATATTTTAACAGAACTTGGAGGGTGGTCGAGTGATGAAATGGTGAAGCGATATGCGCACCTTTCAGCTGATCACTTAATGGAATTTGCTTCAAACATTGAACCCGCTCTTGACTGTGCCACGAATTTGGCACACGAACAGGATGGTATTTTTGGCACACACCGCTAAGTTATTGAAAATGGTAGCGGGGATTGGATTTGAACCAACGACCTTCGGGTTATGAGCCCGACGAGCTACCAGACTGCTCCACCCCGCATCAACGAGGGCGTATATTACAGAGTCTTCAACTAAATTGCAACAACTTTTTTTAATTTTTTTAGTTTTAGCTTTAGTGTATTATAGATTTAGAGTGTTGCAGCTTCACTTATCACTAATTGATTCGTGAAGTGAGAGCAGAGATGGCACAAAAAAGAGCACTAGCAGAGTAGATACTGCTAGTCCAAATGAGATTGAGATCGCCATCGGGATTAAGTATTGAGCTTGCAGTGAGCGTTCAAATAGGAGCGGAAGCAACCCAGCAATTGTAGTGAGAGAAGTTAAGATAACAGCACGAAGTCGTTGCCCTGCTGCGGCTACAATCGCATCACTAATTTCCACCCCCTGTTGACGAAGTTTATGGTAGAACGAAACTAATATAATTGAGTCATTTACTACAATACCAGAGAGCGCAAAGAGTCCGAATAGTGAGAGTAGAGTTATATCCATTCCCATTATCCAGTGCCCCCAGAATGCACCAATAATTCCAAATGGAATAGTCGCCATAACTACTAATGGCCACCCATAAGAGGAGAATACCCACGCTAGAATGATATAGATTAATAGTAGCGCTAAAATACCCCCCTGCTTCATATCGCTTAGAGTCTCTCGCTGATCTGCCCGTTTTCCTTCAAAACTGTAACTCACCGGATATTTTTTTACTATCTCTGGAAGGGTGCTCTCCTCTAAGAGAAGAATCAGCTCATCTGCATTCTGCTGCTCAGCATCGATATCTGCCATTATATTTACAGCCATCTCCGCATCACTGTGTCGTACCACCTCAAAACCTCGATGGAGTTTAAACTCCACTATATTAAGCAGTGGAATCGCATCTCCCTGCTTGGTGATAAACATAAAACTATCAAGAAATGAGATCTCTCTGCGTTCGCTATCAGGAAGAACTATCCGCACTTCAATCTCCTCATCTCCCTCACTATAGACCTGAATCTCACGCCCCTCAAATGCAGAGTGGAGTTGTGAACTAATCTCTTGAAGTGAGATACCGCGCTTATGCCCCTCTGCGCTGAGAGAGAAGAGCATCTGCTCTTTACCATAAGGGAGGTCATCCTCCACGGTTAACACTCCGTTAATAAGACGCAGAGCATCCATAATTTCGTTAGATGCCGCCTTCATCTGATCAATGCCATCTCCTGCTCCACCCTCTCCAGTAAGCCTAATCTCTAAATCTTTACCAGCAGGTCCGTGGTTGCGTTTCTCTATAGTTAGAGTCTCTAGCCCAGCCATAGTAGGGGCAAGTTTCTTCCAGTTACGAATAAAATCTTTAACTCTAAGCTCTCTATCTTCTGCAGGTATAAGTTCAATAATCATAGAACCAAATTGATCCCCAGTTCTACGAGTACCTGCTCCTCTAGAGCCAGAAACTCCGCGTCGTGACTCTACCGCCTTAATCAAACTTCCACCTAGCTCATTCTCAGTTTTATATAGTGAGCGCTGGAGGCGTTGCATATAACTATCCACTCGCTCTTTAGGGGTTCCTGAGACAAAATCCACATTAGCATAAAATATATTTCCCTCTGGTGATGGAAAGAAACTAAATGAGAGATGCCCTCCCACTACCAACCCAAACGAGAGGATAAACATTCCGATAGTAGAACTGACTACTACTCCACGATGGTGAAGCGCCCAACGCACCATTGGTTCAAATTTAAACTCTCTAAACTTATTGAACTTTTCATCCATCTTGATTCTGGTTGGAGATGGAGCACGGTGGTGAAGCTTACTAAATGTGTGTTGGAGATGCCCTGGCAAGATTAGAAAGCACTCGATTAGAGAGGCGATCAATACGCATATAATTATTATCGGTATATCGATCAGAATCTTCCCCATCTGCCCCCCAATCAACATCAACGGAAGAAATGCAGCAACAGTAGTCAAAGAGGAAGAGAGTACTGGATAGAACATTCTACGAGCACCACCTTCTGCTGAATGGAGAGCACCCTCACCTCTCTGGTAGTGGGCAAGTGCATTCTCCCCCACCACTATTGCATCGTCTACAATAATTCCGAGCGCCATAATTAGTGCGAAGAGGCTGACCATATTGATAGAGCCACCAATAGCGTAGAGAATCGCAAGGGTTGCCATAAATGAAGTTGGGATTCCAACTGCAACCCAAAATGCAACTTTTCCGTTAAGAAATAGAAATAGAATAGCGACCACTAGCAGTAGTCCACCTGCTCCATTATTGATAAGGAGCGATAGTCTTTCAGATATAAGAGTCCACCCCTCATCAAAACGGTGAATTTCAACTCCTTGTGGCAGCTGTTGCGAAGTTACTTCATCCATCCAGTCAACCATAATCTGCGCCGACTCAAGTGAATCACTATTCTCTGCCCGCATTAAACGCATCTCTACAGCTGGTAGACCATGATAAAAAACTCTATCTTCTCTCTTCTGCGCACGATAAGATATATCGGAAATGGACCCTAGCTGAAACTGCTCATCACCTCTACCCCCTTGCAAAGTGAGTTTAGAGAACTGCTCTACACCACGGAGTTGACCTGGAGTGCGCAGTTGGCGACTAATATTTGCATCTCCAACATCACCAGAAGGATCGTTACGGCTCATCTTTCTAATCTGCTCCCCCAACTCTCTATGTGAGATCCCAAGCTCAACTACCTCACGCATTGGTAGCTCAATTGCAATCTCTCTATCAGGAAGACCATTAACATATATTTTCGCAATGCCTCGTTCCATCAGTTCTCGCTTGTAAGAGTAGACCAAACTTCTTATAGACTCCACCCCCTCACTATCGCTAGAGGTGATGACAACTCGGGCTATAGGATCATGCCTGACTCGCCTACTTACCTTAGGCTCCTCTGTATCTGTCGGCATACTGCGCACTCTATTAACTTGCTCCTTAACCCTCTCGGTCGCCCACTGCATATCGGTACCGTTGGTAAACTCCAGAGTAATAGATGATATCCCCTCTGCGCTAGTAGAACTCATACTCTCTATTCCATCCACTTGACGCAACTCTTGTTCAAGAGGAACAGTGATAGAGTTAGCAACATCCTCTGCTGACGCACCTGCCCATACCACTCTCACACTTACCACATCCATAGAGAATGAGGGGAAGAATTGACGATTCATATGAGTCACCCCCCATATCCCAGCAAGAAGCAGAATAACCATCAGTAAATTTGCTGCAACTCCGTGATTAGCAAATCGCCCAATCAGATCGTTATAGTGTGAGTCGTTAGAGTTCGGCACCACTCTCAACCTTTACCTTGAGCCCACTACTAGCCTCTGGCAGATGGGTAGTTACGACCTCATCTCCATCCATTAGTTTGGGATTAGTTAAACTCTGAATTAATATATTAGAGCTACTATATTCACCACTATGCAACGCCCACCCCAACTGCTTAACAGCTATAGGCTTGAGCCTACTATCGTCATCTAAAGTATAGACAATTTTATTACCACCGCTCTGCTCATAGAGTGCAGAGTAAGGCAGAGTTATACTATCGGCTACTGGAGGGAGAGTTAAACTCAACTTAAGAGCTCTTCCTGGCAGCAGTACAGATGTAGGTGATAAATTCTGTTGAAGTAGAAAAACCCCATCTACCCCACTAGCCCTACCCATACTCTTAGACGAGAGCCGTAACTCTCTGCCTTCAACTAAAACCCCATCAACCTCCCCCTCCACACTTATCGCAGAGCCACTATTTACTCCATCTCTAACAGCAGCAAGGGCGCTGTTTGGGATAGGAACCCGTAGTTGAATGGATGCCGGGTCATAGAGTGAGAGCACCAGATCGCCAGGGCGAAGACGAGTTCCTATAGAGTGGTTAATGTTTTGAATTATAGAACGGTAAGGTGCACGCAAAGTACTTTTTGCAGTATCTAATTTAGCTTGTGAATGCAGGGCTTGGAGTCGCTCTTGCTGCGCCAATAAAATTCGGTTCTGCGCTAAATAGCTATCTATCTTATGCTGGCGCTCTACCACTTTAATCTGTTGTCGTTCGAGGTCTTGCTGTGCCTGATCATAGAGAGTTTGTGATACCGTACTGGTTTTACCTAACTGCTTAATTCGTCTAAGCTCGGCTAGCCTGAGCTGGAGCAGATCCTGCTCATGTTTAAGTAGAGTTTGATTAGCTCTATTAGCTATCTCCTCTTTCTCAATTTTAGCTCCAATCTCATTTAGTTCAGCCTTGCGTTGGCTAAGTATCAGAGAGCTCTCTCGTGAGTCTAACTCAATCAGGGCAGCGCCTCTCTCAACCACATCCCCCTCTCGCACCAAAATATTCGATATATCTGCTATCAATGCTGACTTTAGCTCACTAAAACGACCAGCTTCGGTAACTCCATATAGAATCAGTTTAGGACTTCGTTCTCCACTCTGCACTATAGTACTTTCAACTCGCCACACCACCTCCTTTGGTTTAAGCGGAGCTATCTGCTCCTTAGATAGCTTCATAAACATAAAGGCAGCTATAGCTACCGCAATAATTAGGAGCGGAATAGTTTTATTTAGATATTTTTTAATATGCACACACTTTCTCTCAGCCTACTGCTGTATCAGTTATTGTATCAGCCAACTATCCTACTTAAAACTTTCTTCAATAGTTCTGGATCAAGTGGCTTCTGCATATATCCAGTTGCCCCTGCCTGAATAAAGCGGTTACGGCTCTCGTCATCACCTGCCCCAGTAAGGGCAATAATTGGAATTGAGCAACCTTGACGACGCAAGAGCTCTGTTGCCTTATCTCCATTCATATCTGGCATCTCCAAATCCATAAAGATAGCTGTATAGTTATTGTGAGTAGCTCGCTCCACCCCCTCTATACCATCTCTCGCCTCATCTACCTCAACTCCCTCATCCTCTAGAAGCTTGCGGATAACCCCACGCATTAAGCTAGAGTCATCCACCAACAATATTTTACACTGATCACTATTAAATCTCTTTTCAACTGTCTCTTGACTATCAATATAGCGTTGAGATATTTCGTAGAATTGATCCTCCAACTCCAAGAAGGCATCAACTAAACTGGGGTCAAAATGTATTCCTCTACCATTCACAATAATGGCGTTAGTCTTCTCTCTGTCAAACGGTGGTTTGTAGATGCGGCGACTTACCAAAGCATCATATACATCAGCTAAAGCCATAATTCGTGCACAAAGAGGAATATCTCTCCCCGCTAAGCCATTTGGATATCCGCTCCCATCCCACTTTTCATGGTGACGATATGCGATATCTTTGGCGTATATCAGAAATAGCTCTGGATCATCTAATGCAACTTCTGCCTCTACAATAACATCCCTACCTGCCTCCGCATGATGTTGCATTATTTTGAACTCTTCAGTTGTCAATTTGCCAGGTTTTTTTAGAATGCTGTCTGGAACTGCAACTTTACCAATATCGTGTAGAGGGGCTGACTTATAGATCAACTCCACCTCATCATCCGCAAGTCCTATCTTCTCAGCTAACAGCTTTACATACCCCTGAGTTCGACGAATATGGTTTCCTGTCTCTGGATCTCGTTGCTCTGCTAATGCCCCCATCGCTAAGATAGTCGCATCCTGAATTTGTGCCAACTGAAGAGTGCGGCTCTCTACCATCTGCTCTAGAGACTTACTGTACTCTCTGTTTTCAAGGTGAGTTTTAACTCGTGCTTTAAGTATTGGAGGGCTAATTGGTTTAGTTATATAGTCAACTGCACCGAGCTCAAAGCCATGCTCTTCATCTTCAATTTCAGCTTTTGCAGTGAGAAATACAACTGCAATATCGGCAGTCTTTTGATCAGCTTTAAGTTGTTTACAGACCTCATACCCATCCATATCTGGCATCATAATATCAAGTAAAATAAGATCTGGATGGTTAGAGCGAGCTACTTTAAGAGCCATTACTCCATTAGTTGCAGCCATTAAATTATAGCTATCTGAGAGCAGACCTTTAATCACATCAAGATTCTGCTTTATATCATCAACCACCAAAATTTTCGCACGCTCTCTATGCTTATGTTCTGGCTGTTTAGCTGCCTTTGAGTTTGATTTTTCCTGCTCATCACCAAGCTCAATTAATAGAGCACCAATATCTATAAAGACTAACTTAAACTCTTGCTCAAGCTCACTCAATATAGCACTAAGGGAATCAACCTGCAGATTATCTGCATCAACTTTTAGTAGAGTTTCACACTTAGAGGATAGATCCTGGAGATGTGCTGCACCTATCATTCCAGCAATACTATAGAGACTATGGACATATCTATGAGCATCTTGCTGGCGACCATCTGACAGCGCCTGCCTGACTTCCACAACAACATCTCGTTGATCGATACGAGTATCTAACAACACTCGCCGCAACATATCTCTATCTCCACCCATATTTTTCAGGGCAGAGTTAACATCTATTCTTTCAAGGTCAAGCATGGGATAGTTCATTATGATTAGGTTTTTTCTATCATAGCAGATAGCCGTATCTTTGTGCAATCTTAATGTAAAGAAATATACAACTAAATCTGGAAGGAGTTTAAAGTTTTAAGTTAATTTAAAATCGTTGACCTTGGTCAATTACAAGTGGACTCTATTTAATCGAAAATAGCGATTCCGTACGCGGTATTTTTTACTTTTAACTTTTAAGAGGGAGCAACAACGATGAACGAAATGTTCACTAAATCGATGGCGCGAAATATATTTTATGGAGGAAGTATGTTCTTCTTCCTGCTATTTCTAGCCTTAACTTTCGATACTATG
>Ga0209558_1003370_pt1 | contig 9785 bp, 7 predicted proteins | sample SaaInlV_150m_DNA_3_FD_184674 | JGI IMG/M metagenome (GOLD analysis project Ga0209558, IMG submission 184674) | Marine microbial communities from expanding oxygen minimum zones in the Saanich Inlet - Saanich Inlet SI074_LV_120m_DNA (SPAdes) (version 2) | ecosystem: Environmental > Aquatic > Marine...
AGAGTTATATTTACTTTTATAACTACAAAAGGATTCATTCAGCGATTGGTTATATAACACCCGCTCAAAAGATGGCTGAATTGGAAAAAGTGGCTTGAAATGTGTCCAAGATTAACGGACCACTACATTAAATTGAATAAGTATGATTATGCATATTCCAGTCATAACTACACTAGTTAATAAAAGACACAGGTCTAAAATAAAAATTGCAAGTAAAGGGTATGAGAAGCTTAAAAGTAAGGGCGATCTTGAACTTTTATTGCGGTTAAAAGATACTTTAACTAAGACTAAACTTAATGATGCGGACTTGTTAAGAAAGGTCATTTGCTATGATGACTTTGATGTTGAGTTGTCAGTTCGTCAGTATTTAACTACAAGGGTGCTTGGCTTATCGTTTAATAAGTCTATTTTGTGTAGTGTTGGTTCTGGGAGATCGCTTAGCCACCCTTTACCTAAAAAGTGGAGGGTTGTTTTAATTGAGAATGGTATCAGTGTAAATAATTTTGGTTGTGCTGTATTGTGGCACATGCATGGCTTCCTTTCTTGGGGTAGGGTTGTTTTAAAAGGGCTATTAAGTATTTATTCCTTATTAAAGAAACAGCCTCACTTGGGTAAATATGCATATTTTGACCTTTTATCCAGTAACAATGTCTCTACTGACATTAATAGTCATAATATTGTAAATTGGTATTTGCAATGGAAAAATAGGAATACAGAAATTAATAGTATTTGTCATAGTGTAGACGGCATACTTAATTTCAAACTTGATGATATTGATATCATCCAAACTGATGTACTGCCTAAACTAAAGAAGTTTCAATTATTGCAATATGTGGGTTTTTTTACATACACAGTGATTTATAGTTTTGTATGGCTGTTTTTTAGACCTTCTTATGGTTTTTTAATGGAGGAAGTGCTAAAGTTGAAAATAGTTGATTTAGCGAATGATGTTGATTTAGCAAGGGATTATTTGTTTCATTGTTCTTTTGCACTTTTTCGACCATTATGGACATATTTAGCAGAAGCTAAAGGTTCAAGAATTTTGCTTTATCATTATTCTACTAATGATGCGGTTTTTAAAACTAAAGATGGTTATCCATTGCAAGATCCTTGGCATTTAATGAGTTGGTCACATCACTTAGTTTGGAATGAATCACAAGCAGATTTTATTAAAGGGCTTTGTCAAAATAGTATGGTTACAGAGGAGGTTGGCCCAATATGGTTTAGTTCTTCAGGAGAAAAGATAGAGGCTCGATCTAACTCAATAGCTGTATTTGATGTAACTCCTACTAAGTACGATAGATACATACTTCTAGGCTTAAATACCGAATATTATGTATACAATACTTCTAGTAAATTTTTGAGTGACATATATCACGTATTGAGTAATCAAAATATTTCTATGCTGCATAAAATGAAAAGAAAAAGTAAATTTTCTGACGATATGTATTTGAGAAAAATTAGTCAGTTGAGTGAAAAAGTAGATTACACATCTATTGATTCAGACCTCGATGCTCTGAATATTATTCAACAGACTAAGGCATGTATATCGATGCCATTCACATCGACAGCTTTAATGGCTAAGTTAGAAGGTAAACCTTCAGTTTATTATGACCCATCTGGATTGATTCAAAAAGATGATAGGGCTGCACATGGTGTTCCAGTTTTGAGCAATATTGATGAACTTCAAGAATGGGTCAAAAGCATAGGCAATGAGTAAATCGATAAAAAATAGCTCTTTATATTTGTTTCAGATCGCTATCAGTGGCGTACTGATGTTGATATTAATGCCGATTATCTCAAATTTGATGTATTCCCAATACATCATTATATGCTTACTTATAGTGAAATTTTCTACAGAAAATCTTATAGAAACTCATCATCATATTTTGAAATGATTACTTTAAATGACAATGAGTGAGGCTTAAATGTATAAACAATCACATTTAATAAGTTATTTGTATGATAAATTTTATAAAGAATTTGATGAATATTCTAATGTTACAAGTAGTCATTGGAGAGTAATAGGGGGGGGCATCATGTAGTACCTAAGGGCGAAGAGTGGTTGTTAAAGGGTGTTGGATTTGGAGGATTTAGTGAAGATATAGTTATAAATAAAATTAAATATAGTTACTACAATTTACTAATCTCTTCCATGAAGCGTAAAATGAGGTGCAATGATAAGTTATGGAAACTAGGTAAAGAAGTAGCAAAAAAACAAGGGAGATTGTTTGATTTTGATTGTGCGAAACAGGTTTTAGCGATTGATTATTTACTTAAAAGACTTGATGTTGAAAATTTTAGCTCTGCCGATATTAACAGGGTTTGTGTAATTGGAGATGGGTATGGGTACATGACTTCGTTGATGTATGAATTTGAGCCTTCTCTTGAGGTTACATGTGTAAATTTGGGGCGCAGTCTAATATTTGATGTTTATTACAGTACGTTATCGTCAGATTGTAGAGTAGGGGTAATTGATGAGGGGGGCGTCAATAATAATAATAATAATATAAATTTTATTCCCGCTGAAAATTACTCTATTATTCAAAAAATAAAACAACAAGATTTATTTATTAATATAGCGTCCATGCAGGAAATGGATTTACCAATCGTAAATAATTATTTACGATTTATGCGCGATGAGAGGCATAACAGCCCACTTTTTTATTGTTGTAATAGGATTAGTAAGCGCCTTCCTGATGGCGGTGTGATTTGTTTTGATGATTATGGTTGGCGTGCAGATGACACTATTATTTTTGATGAATTATGCGAATGGTATCAAAGATATCCGAAAACCGTGCCGTTTGGATGGAGAGATTTTGACAGCCCGATACGCTATAAACTGGTGTACCTAAATTCAAGGTAATGGAATGAAAAGAGAAATAAAATTTAATAAAAATAAATATACTCAAGATAGTTTGCTTCATGATGGTAGTGTTTCACTCACTGAAAGTAATTTGAGTGATGCAATTAACAAGCTACCAATCAATGATTCTCGTGATGTATTGCAGCACACAGAAGTTCGTTATGAAGTTACCGATAAGTGCAATGCAAGTTGTATTATGTGTCCACGCGATGAACATGAATACGGTAGAGAGCACGGAATCATGGATCAGAGTTTGTATGAGCAAAGCATAGATGAGATAGTAAGCCTAGGGGCGAAAAAAGTTGTGCTTACTGGTTTTGGCGAGCCTATGCTAGATCGAAAGCTTGAGCTAAAAATTAGCTATGCTAAAAGTAAGGGGCTAAACACTTATTTTATAACCAACGGGTCAGTTCTGACTGATAAGCGTGCCAGGAGTATTCTAGAAGCCGGGCTTGATGAAATGCGCGTGAGTTTTTATGGAATGGGTAGCGACACATACAATGCTGTAATGCAGGGACTTGAGTATGAAAAAACAAAAAAAGGCTTGCTAAGTTTTCTAAAATTACGTGATAAGATAAGCCCTGATACAAAAGTTCAATTGTCCTATTTAATATTGCCGGAAAATAAAAAAGATACCAAGGCATTTCAAGAATATTGGGAGCCAAAAGTTGAGGCATTAGAGATTTGGATGCCACATAATTTTGGAGATGGAAGAAGCTATAGAGAAAGATCAGGCGGCGAAATTATTAAAAGTACATGCGGTAGGCCAGAAAGTGGGCCATTGCAAATTCAATGGAATGGCGAGGTTGTTCCATGTTGTTATGATTACAATAATAAAATAGTTCTAGGTAACGCCTTTGCTCAACCAATCTTAGAGATATTAAATAATTCCAAGTATAGGTTATTGCGAGAAAGCCACAAATCTGGAAAGTTTAATATTTTCCCGTATTGTGATCAATGCGACCAGTTATTACCGCATTCTGATGCGTTGGTTTACACTAATCGACATAATTTAAATCCAGAAGAGGCTGTCAAACTCTCTAATACTGACTTATATGACCTTGTTAATAGTAGTGAGATAGAGATAGAAAATATTTCGGATAAGTACAAGTAAATTTAAGTATTAATCATAAATAAACAGCAATGCAATACAGTATCAAATTTATACTTTTTATAAACAAGATGATGCTCAATTTTTATAGAATTTTGAAAATTTCTCAAAATCAAAATATTAATAATACTGTTGTTGAGTGTAAGGTGTAAATAAGGTGAGTATCAATTTTAATAAAAAAAAATATAAGAAACTTTATAAATATTGTGATTATTTGCTTTTAAATGATAATCCTGGTATTGATAGAGTGCTTATTCCATGGCTACATGTAGTTCGAGCTCATCCTGTATTTCTTGATAGGTATGTAAATATTTTTTCTCATTCTTATCTTTCATTCTTGCAAAGAACTGTAAAAAAAATCAAGAGTACAATTCAATTATTTCACTCATTAATCATGGGGCCGATTGAAGGAAATAGATATTGGTATGGAAATGAGGGTATTTCTAGTAATGTGGATATTCTTTTTATTTCACATTTAACTAGTATAAATTTTGCAAATGATGGAGATATGTATTTTGGAAATATTCCAGAAAAATTAGGGAATAATGGCATTTCTTCTGTAGTTGGCTTGATTAATCATACAAATACTTCATCTAAAAATATTGAATCTACTATTAATAGAAAATCGTCAAATCCTGTGGAAAAAATAGTGTTTTCAAGGTACATAAACAGCTCTAAGGAAATGAGTTTTTTTCGCCGTTTAAGAAAGGAGTCTAGGAAGTTGTATGTTTTGTCACAATCAACAAATAATATTTTTTTAAAAAGAGTTTGTCTGGCCGCATCTAAAGAGTCTATGTCTTCATCTGCAGTATCGTCTATGCGCCTATTTACACAGATTGAAGAGCTTATATCTTGTGTTAATCCTAAAGCAGTTGTGGTTACATATGAAGGGCATTCTTGGGAGAGAGGTGTATTTTATGCCGCAAAAAAAATCAATAAGAAAATATTAAGAATTGGGTATTATCATACTGCACCGTTTAAATACCAGCACTCTATAGGAATTAATTTTGGGGATGAGTATATGGCCGATGTTATACTATCTTCAGGAGTTAGTTCAAAAAACAAGTTACTAAAATATAAGAGACTAAAGGGTATCCCAATAGAGGTCTTAGGCTCAAATAGTTACCAAGTCCCACCTGTGAATATTAATCGTAATATTCGAAAGGTGTGTTTAGTAATCCCGGAGGGCGTAGTTAGTGAATGTAGAGTTTTATTTAATTTCTCATTAAGGTGCGCTATAAAAATGCCCGAGTTTATTTTTATTTGGAGGCTGCATCCACTGTTAGAATTTAAGCAAATATTAGATAAATTTTTTAATAAGCTACCTGAGAATATAATTTTATCTGTTGATAGCATTGAAAATGATATTGAAAGATCTTCATATGTAATTTATAGAGGAAGTTCTGCGATAATACGTAGCACTTCCTATGGGCTTAAGCCTTTTTATGTTAGTTTAGGCGAAGAGTTGACTGTTGATCCTCTATATAAATTAGGGCCGGAGCGTAATATTGTGGAAAACGAAGACGATTTTATTAAATCCATTTCTAATGGTCAGGATAAAGATTTTAGCGATAAGGTTGTTAAGTTTAGTAGTGGAATACTATCTCCAATCGATATTTCAACTATAAAAAAAATAATAAAATGAAAGAGTTTTTGAGCGTTGTAATTCCATCTCTTGGTGGGGACTTAGATCAAACACTAGTGGCATTAAATTCTGGAACCATTATTCCGGACGAAATTATAATTAGTCTTCCAGACAGTAGTTGCATTGTTAAAAATTGCAACGTATATCCAAATATTAGAATTATATATACTGGGCAATATGGGCAGGTACAACAAAGAATATATGGCTTTAAGCATTCAAGGTTTGATTATATTTTACAGTTAGATGATGATATTATTGTTGATGAAAGATGTTTAGAATATTTAATTAAAGCCATAAGAACGATGAAAGAAAAAGGGGCTGTGTCGCCATACTGGTACGATATTGATAATAAGCCCCTTGCCTGTGAAGAAAAGACGGGATGGGGAATGGTTTTTTATTATTGGATTATTAATGGGGTTAGGGGATATAGTCCGGGTGAAGTGTCACTTGCAGGAACAAATTTTGGTGTTAATCCTAAAGAGGTTCATGGAGAAATTATTAATGTAGATTGGCAACCAGGTGGTTGTATACTCCATAATAAAAAGAATCTTATATTAGATAATTACTATCCATATGAAGGCAAAGCTTATTCTGAGGACTTGATTCACTCCCATTTATTAAGAAAGTCAGGACTATCTCTTTTTGTTGTTAGTCGCGCTAGGTGTATGACTAAACTAAATCTAAGGTTGTCATTAAGAGGTGAGTTGTATCGAGATTTTAAAGCAAAGCTATATTTTGTTAAGATGGCCAACCTTAGTATTGTCAGAATGTATTTACATTATATTATTTATACTATGAAGTCTATAATAAAGAAAAATATTTGATGATAGAAGTTACATTTTTTTCATCATTAATTGATTGGTTAACATATTGGAAAATCCACTATCGACTTTTTTAGAATGGAAAATTTGAGTACATTTAGGATAATTGTTTTTTCATTAATATGGTAACGATATTATCGTGTTATTATGTCTCTAAAGTTGTTTTGACCCATGAATTCATATGAAATATAGCAGTAAAATAATAAACTGGGGAATTATTGGAACAGGAAAAAGTGCGCATAATTTTGCTAAAGCACTATCAATTACTAAGAGTGGAAAATTAGTAGCAATAGGCTCTAGAGATAAAGGCAATGCTAAGAATTTTGCACATGAATTCGGTTTAGTGTTTCATTTTCCATCTTATTCACAATTAGCAAGTAGTTCGGAGGTTGATATTGTATATATTGCTACTCCTAACTCTTGCCATAAGGAAAATGCATTACTTTGTCTTAATGCCGGCAAAAATGTTCTAATTGAGAAGCCTTTTACTACAAATGTTAAGGATACAAAAATACTAATTGACCTGGCTCAAGAAAAAAATTTATTTTTAATGGAGGCAATGTGGACTTACTTTGTTCCAGCATTTAGCAAGATAGAGTATTTAATAAAATCTGGAGAAATTGGGGAAATAATGTCTTTCCAAGCCACACTGGGGCAGCCATCAGTAGTCAATAAGGAAAGCAACCTTTTTAACCACTCTATGGGAGGCGGATCTTTATTAGATCTTGGTGTGTACCCAATCTATTGGTCGCAATTCCTTTTTGGCGCTCCAATTCGAATTCAAGGAGAGGCGTATTATGGAGACACCGATGTCGATCTAACCTCATCGATGATTTTGAGTTACAATCAGGGAAAGCAAGCAAATATATCTTCATCTATTGTTACTCGTTTTGCAAATAACGGGGTGATTTATGGCTCCAAGGGTGCTATTGAAATTCATCAGCCCTTATATTGTCCAACAGCTATAAGTATTATTAAATATAAAGGTTCTAATGCCAGTGCAAAAAATAAAAAATCTTATTTCGGTAAAATTTTAGATAAAGTTAAGAGTTTTCCAATATTGCAGAATTTATATGTAAATTACCCTTTATTGGGTCAATTTATTCTTAGGAATAGAAGAAAAACTACTATTTATTTTCCAATTATAGGAAACGGGTTGCAGTATATGGCTGAGGAGGTATCGAACTACTTAATAAATCAGACAATGGACAGTAAAATCATACCATTGACTGTTACTATGTCAATCTCAGAAACTATAAGCAAGGCTAAATCAGAACCTGGAATTAATTAGTTATTTTTAGAGTCTATATAATATAGCTAAATGACAATAAATAAACAAAATTTTATTATATTTTCATCTGTTGACTGGACGACTCATTGGCAGTTGCATCATCAATTAGCTACATCGCTTGTTTCTACCGGAAATAGAGTTTTGTTTGTTGAGAATACAGGTGTTCGATCTGTTAATATTCATGATATAGGGCGTCTAAGTGATCGATTATCTAGTTGGAGAAAGGGTATTCATGGTTTTTCCAGTATTGATGGCGATGAGTTAACTCTGTACTCTCCGATATTGCTTCCATTTCCTTATTCTAAATTGGCATTATTCATTAATAAAAAAATATTTAACCTATCTATATTAAGATGGATAAAGGCAAGTAATTTTAATGAGCCAGTTATTATCTCTTTTTTGCCAACCCCACTAATTCAGAATGGAATAAAGAATATAAACCCAAAATTATCAATTTATTATTGTGCAAATAATATGGCAGAATCTTCAATTTCTGCAAGCCAAGTTAGACCTTATGAGGATCATTTCTTTGCAAGTGTAGATATTGTATTTACAGCAGCCTATGTTATTCAGGAGTATGCAAAAAGATTCTCAGAGAAAGTTTTTTACTTTCCTCCTGGCATCGATTTTGACAAATTTAGGACTGCATTAAAAGATAATAAAGATGTTCCAAGCGATCTTAGTAACATTGCTGGACCAATTGTAGGTTACATTGGTGCTTTGGGGAAGGTGCTTGACCAAGAGTTGCTTTGCATTTTGGCCGATCAATATAAAAAATGCACTGTTGTATTGATTGGACCAATATATACAAATATTGATGTATTAAGAACTAAATCAAATATAGTTTTTTTAGGTGCTAAGCCTCATAATCAGTTACCTTATTATATAAAAGGATTTGATGTTGGGATAGTACCATATGTTTGTAATGATTATACTGAGGGCGTGTATCCGTCCAAACTAAATGAATACTTGGCCATGGGTATTCCTACAGTGTCAACTAATTTAAGAGAGGTTCGACAGTCTAAAAAAGCGTATGGTGAAGCTACTATTATTGCTCACAATGCAGAGGAATTTGTAAAGGCAGTCAAGTCATCGGTTGTTGAAAAAAATAATGCATCGAGCAAGGAGCAAAGAATAAGAATTGCGGAAGCTAATAGTTGGGAATCACGTTTTCAAGGAATATCGAAAATTATCGAAAAAGAGAGTGTTTTTCTAGAAAAACAACAAACAGAAATTAATTGGAAAGATCGATTTAATAGTTATTTTAATCTCAAATGGAAACGCAGAAAGTTTGTATTTTCAACTATGTTTATTTTTTTGGTAATTTTTTACAGTCCTTTATTCTGGTTTATGGGTGAGCAGTTAATTGATAGAAATTCCCCTAAAAAATCAGATGCAATTGTTGTATTTAGCGGCGATGGAAAGGCCAGTTACCGAAACCTAAGTTATCAGAAAAGGGCGTTGGATGCTGTAAGGTTTTACAAGGAAGGCTATGCAGATAAGATATTTTTATCCTCAGGAAGGGAACAGGCTATTGCAGATGTAGAGATGATTAGACTTTATCTAGTTAGTAAAGGCGTGCCGGAGTTGTCTATCTATATACTTGAAATTTATCCTAATAGTACTCATCAGAATGTCGTAATGGTTAAGGAAAATTTAGAAAAAAATAACGTAAAATCAATTTTATTTTTAACAGCTCCTTATCATTTACGCCGTGCGTTATTAACATGGAAGAAAAATGCACCAAACATTGAAGTTACTAGTCCCAATTTAGTAAATTCATCATATAGTGGTATGCAGTGGGGCCTAGGTTTAGACAAAATGAGAGTGATTGTATATGAGTATATTGCAATTGTACATAATTGGCTCACTGGAAGAATTTAAGTATAGTCTGATTGATAAATTATAGGAAGTATACAAACAATTGAAAACAATAATTTATTTCGTTTCAGAAGATTGGTATTTTTGTTCACATCGATTACCAATTGCACGTAAGGCTTTAAAGGATGGATTTAAAGTAGTTGTTATTACGAAAGTTAGTAAGCATAGAG
>Ga0209558_1003387_pt1 | contig 9761 bp, 14 predicted proteins | sample SaaInlV_150m_DNA_3_FD_184674 | JGI IMG/M metagenome (GOLD analysis project Ga0209558, IMG submission 184674) | Marine microbial communities from expanding oxygen minimum zones in the Saanich Inlet - Saanich Inlet SI074_LV_120m_DNA (SPAdes) (version 2) | ecosystem: Environmental > Aquatic > Marine...
GGATTGATGTATTCTAAGATAGGTTCTATTGCATATCTATGTGTATAATATTCATCATTCTTACTTGTGGCTTTCTTTGTTCCACATATTCCTGAACCTTCCATTATATTAGTAAAGAAAAAAGATAATAAAAGTGTTACTCATCTTCTAAGATTTTTACACCTAATGTTTCCTCACATAGTCTCTTGAATCCTAGTAGTGCTGATAGGATGTTATTCTTGTTTGGATCTAACTCTAGGAATTGGTCTATGTGCATTGAATCTTCAGGATTAAAAGCCCATGATATTTCTACCTTTGAACCCTTACTGAAATTCTTTAGACTAAACTTTATTCTCTCTACTGTTTTTAGAGATGTAGTCTTGTCTATGAAATTATTTTCTCCCATTACCCTACTCCACACTCCTTACATATATATTTATCTTTGAGTATTTTCTCCTTACCCATCTTCCCTGAACAGATACACTCATCAAATAGAATGTAAGGATTGATTAATTTGAATTTGAGTTTTCGCTTCTCGTTATAAGCGATGCAACTGATAGCTTTGTATCTTCTACTAGCTGAGGCCAGTCTACTCTTTTCTTTAGAACTAATTTTAACTTTATCCTTCCTTGAGTATTTTGCTTGAATGAGCAACGCTCTAGAAAGCCTGGAGTCTTTAGGAGGTGTAGCAACCAGATCGAAGATTCCTTTGCTCGCATAGGCCCGAACCACATAGTAGCCTCTACCTTTGAGCCAATTTGCGACACGATATTCAAAACCCCTTCCTGAGACATAATTCTTATTGGACACCTAACCACCATAGAAAGATAGCAAATTCTCTGTCAGTCAAAAGCATATCCTCTGTATAACCCAATGATCTTGTTTCTCTGTAGTTTCTAATCCGTCAGCACCTACTGCCTCATCTATTACCCTGTGCAGTTCCTCATGTACCTCTGTTCCATACAAATCCCACTCTGTTAAATGTCCTGATAAATAACAATCAATAATACCTAGTGCAGGATGATACTCTGCGTGTACCTCATCATTATCTTCTAAGTGGAAACGCAATTAATCCTCCTTTCATAACAGTTCTCACAGTTAGGTTCTCCTGTATCAGTTAAAGTAAGCGTTACCCCACTCTTAAAGCAAGTGTGGCACAAGCCTATCATACAGACATTCCACCAGGATTGATTCTTCGCATGAGTTTATAGAACAAATCAAAGTTCTGGTTGACATCTATCTCACAATGGTCACAGATATATTTCCTAGCCCACTTCCATTTCTTATGCTTTACATAATACATGGTTTTCCATATCTGTAGGTCTACTGATGTCTTACTGTCATATCCTGCTATTACCTTACCTGCGTTCCTTAGACTATTTCCCCCAGAGTTGTACATATTATATTTTGATTTAGTGATACGCCAGGTGTCTATAAATCTACAGTCCATGTAATCAGGTACTAGATCATCTTGTCCTGTCAAGTGACATCTCTGTGCAAAGAAAGCCAAGTCAAATTTCTGTATATAATGTCCTACTACAACATCTGCTCTGTGTAGTTCTTCAGATAGTGTTTGTAAGATTCGTTTATCAAAGTCCATTCGTTGTAAATCATAATTCTGTTTCATGTCAGCAGGTTCTAACTGATCATATATCATCTCTCTTTCCCCTGTTAGAATATCCCATCTCATGTTATACCAACATATCATAAATCCCATCCTTGCATCAAATGCCATAGCCTCTATGTCAAATATGGCAAAGTGTCTGTAACCTTTACCTAACCATCTGTATTGCTCAGATGTTAGGTTCTTTACACCAAAGAGTTTATCTACCTCAGCATCATGTATCTTTTGGTGCTTGTCATATCTTGCTTGTATCTGTTCGACACTAAGGTTTCTCATCTACTAACAACCACTCTGGGTTAGTTAATAAACTTTCTGGTTTGCTAGTGACTTCATATATATTAGGCGACTCTATGTTTTGGAAATAATAGTATGGGCCAGTTATACCGTTATCATCACACCCAAACTTGTACGCTGCCTTGCCATCATTAGCCTTTCTAGGCCACTTGAACTCTTTGCCTACGTTGTCTTTCCACCATTGTGATTCTGTTATGTTACTGATAATCTCCTTAGCCTCTCTTTCTCTAGGAGAGTTACTAGGACTTATCTTATACTCTTTGATAGCATCTGCTAGTTTACCCATTATCTATGCACTCTGTTATCTGGTAGCATATCACAATATACACAAGCACCGTATTTTCTTGCGTATGGATCGTGTTTTGGTTTCTGATAATAGTGTGGGTTTATGTAGTTATTCATACCTATACTATAACGCATCTACGTATAAGTGTTTTGCTATATATTCTACTACAGGTACGGTTACAGCGTTTCCCATCTGTTTATATCTTTGAGTATCAGATACCCCCTGTGTCCAATTATCAGGGAATCCCTGTAGCCTTTCACACTCTACAGGTGTGAGTTTTCTTATCCTCATATTGTCTTTAACATAATTACAACTTGACTGTGATGAACACCCATCTCCACATGATAGTCCGTTAGCCTCTCCTAGTTTTATCCTATCCTCTCTACCCCATGACCTTCCTGATGATGAGTGTGCTATTAGAGTTCGTTGGGCATGATTGTCTGGGCCTTTATAATAATTTGAATCCAATGCAGTAGATTTCTCTACCTCTCTAAGATTACCCTTGTCATTGACTACCCCGTATAATCCTGTCTTTGCTCCTAGTCCTCCACCCTTTGCGTTGAGTGTTGAAGCAATACCATTAACATCATAGACTCTACCCCAAATGGAGTTATGTCCTTTCTGATCTATGTTTCCTGTTTGGATAAGTTTCTTTGAATCATCTTGGACACCGATGTCTCCGAGAGGAAATACTTGTCTGGTACGTTTTCCTCTAAGATGTCCGATAATGAAGACACGTTCCCTGTTCTGTGGAACGAAATATTTGCTGTTAAGCAGTTGCCATTCTGCATCATACCCCATTTCATCAAGCGTGTTGATGATAGTGGTAAATGTTCTCCCTTTGTCGTGACTGAATAACCCTTTAACGTTCTCAAGGAATAAATAAGATGGCTTGTTTTCCCTCGCAACCCTAGCAATCTCAAAAAAGACAGTACCTCTTGTGTCTTCAAAACCCATTCGTTTTCCTGCAATCGAGAAAGCTTGACAAGGGAATCCTGCACAAAGCACATCGTACTGTGGTTGTGAAGCGAGTGACATATCTTTTGCATCATCATACTCAGGATATACACCAAAGTTCTTATTATATGTTTCCCTTGAATATTTATCCCACTCACAACTTCCTACACAAGTGTGTCCTGCTCTCTCCATACCAAGTCTGAATCCCCCTACACCTGCGAACATATCAACGAATGTTAAGCCCATTGATATACTCCTGCAGTTGGCTCTATAAGTGTTCCTTTTCCATGTAGTTCTATGATAAAGTCATGTGCTTGTTCTTCTGTGTGCCACCAATGAGGTTTCTCATTATACATTTTGACCTGTGCCTTTACCATTGATAGTTCTTCCTTGAATACCATTTGCACATATCCCATTTTATCTAACGAGTCTACCATGCTTGTATTCTTTTCGCCTGGTGTGTTCATACCTAATGTTTTCAATGAATCGTTTAACATCTGTATTGCCCTCTTTGCATGAGATACCTCTATGGTACTACTCAAGTCTAACTTTGCGTATGCTTGTGCTATACGGTGCAAGTCCATAAGAGTTCTAATGTCTACTGATATGGATTCTTCTTCCTGTCCTTCTGCTCTAAGGTCTGCCCACCATTTCTTTAGTGATGCAATGGCTTCTTGATTTGGTACAGGCTTTAATTGTTTAGCATAGTTTATGAACTTCATCATCATGTCAGGTGCTAACTTACACTCTATCTCTCCTAACATCATTCTCTCTATGTGGTCTGCAATGTCTAAATCGTTTTGTTTGTTTGGTATGTCTCTTGCCAAAAAGATTAACCCAAACCTACTCAATAAAGATGCAGGCAGATTGACGTTCTCATTGATAGATAGTTCAGGATTCCATATAGACTTTCTAGGGTTTGCTGCTCCCATTATACTAATCTTAACTGTCCATTTTACAGGTACAATCTTTCGTAGTGTGAATGTTTGACTCTCCATAACTTCGTGAGCATATACCCTGTCTTCAGGATTCATCTTTTCCATCTCATCCATAGCCAATATACCACCATTACACAATACTGCTATACCTGCTTTTGCATAGTTTGTTCCATCTGGTGTCTTGTCTATCCCACCGAATAGTCCTGCTCCTGATGCAGACTTTCCACTAGCATAGTCTGACTTGTGATTAATTGATACAGCAAAGTTTAATAGTTGAGTCTTTGCTAATCCAGGATCTCCTAGCATTAATACATTAATATCTCCTCTAAAGTTTTGTTTCTCTACCCCACCTAATGAGGCCAATAACAGTGCTTCCTTGAATAGATACATATTTTTAATGTGTGGTGCAAAAGACTTTATAATCTCTGTCTTGTCTAGTTCCTCAAACATCTTTATTTCCTCGTCGGTTGGCAGGATAGGCTTTTCATCTGCTAGTTCATAACGAGATATGTCAAAGAGTTTCTTGTATGTCATGTCAGATTTCTTGGTCTTTCGACTTCGCAATATTCCAGTCATTTTAATTCTCATTCCTGGTTGAATGGTGTTAATGTCCTCTCCATACACAAACCCTGTGATGAATAATGGATTATCTACTCCCTGTTCTGATATGATAACCTTCTTTAACATCTCCTTTGTTACCTCACTCTCATACATTGGACTATTACAGCGTAGACATTTCCTAACTAAAGGAGGATCTCGCCAGTCTTGTTTGAATGAGTCTTGTTTCCAAATCTTTTCATTGGTACAGTCGTGATTCGGACATTTCATTACGATTTGCGTAGGATAATGCTCTACTTCTGACTGACCTATGACCATTCCTTCAAGTAATCGGTTCTCTCCCTCATCATAAGGAGTTAATTCAGATAGGGTTTTGAGTTGCCCATCTTTGAACTGCTTACTCAAGACTCTGTTCCATCAAGTGACATAGTTGTCTGCTTGTATTCTTTCCATGTTTAGCTTTGAACTTTCTAAAAATAGATTCGTAAGCCTGTGGAATGTATGTATCGTGTCTTACACAGTAAGTTGTCTTCTTCATGCAGATATACGTATGTTGTTGTTTATATATTTTGCTCTGTTAACTGAACTGTGAGGTTTTGATCTTGTCAAACAACTACAGCATTTACAAACTAGAGTATCTAGTGTAACCCATTGTTGACATTTACTACATCTCCTTTGAAAATCATAGAGTGGTCGCTTTAACGTGGTTAATTTAAACCTATCGCAAATGCCTTTACAGGTCTTTACCACAATTTACGGTATGGTACGGTACTATTTAAGGTTATGCTTATAGTAATCCATGATGTGTAATTCTTTAATCTTACCCTCTGTAATTCTCCTAAGCCTATCTTCTAGTACGAATGATGTTATATTATTCAACGTCATACTCTGGTAGGTTTCGTTTGCCTACTATACTCATCAACTCAAAGTCACATCTCTCCCATATAGTTTCATCGTGATACCCTATATCTGCTATGTTTAATACGATCAATTTGATACCTGCATCTCTGAATAACTTATTTCGCTCATCTGTTTTAGCGACCTTGACATTGTGAACTCTACCATCCAATTCAATGATGATTGTGCCAAAGTCTCTGTCGACCACCAATAGGTCAGGGTTCTTCCATCTGAATCGTCTACTCTCCTTAACCCCAACTTCTTTAACAATTCTACAAAGATAGCCTTCTTGATGAAATCCCACATACCATTCACGCTTAAAGTCCATTTGGTATTTATCCTTAATAAGGTTTGCTAATTCTATTAAATCCTGAGTATCGTTTGCTCCTTTCTGTTTAGTCCTTTGACCAAACGCTATGCCTGACTTTTTCATATGGTCTGTAACAGACTGTTATATTTATCCATTTTGGTGTAGTTCATTGATTTGAGTTACAAAGAGATTGCCTGTAGTTAGTGAGAAATCAGTAAAGGTAACTCTAGAGTGAATAGAACTACCATTAGATACGTGCCAATGTACACCTGCTTCATTGATAGTTAGAGGTGCTGCTGAGATTACACTATCATCCCACTTCATACCATACTTTGCAGTTTGTGAGGCTACCTTAGCCTGTCCATTACTACCAGAAAATGCCTGTCTTGCATAAGATCCACCTGTGTCTTCTGCTGCTAAATCAGTATCAGATTCATTTGCTGCTGTAGATGTAGTTCCTATTGAACTATGAGTTAAGGTAGTTGCTACCTCTCCTGTATCTCTTTTAGCAGATTCAGTTAATCCTATTAGAGTGATAACGTTAAATGTATTAATATATTGTTCAGGTCTTGGTGCTGTGTTTTTATTATTAACCAAGTCATGTGCTAAGTCCATCTGTAATTTCTCCATATCGTCTATAATGTGATGATCCCTAAATGATACCTCATCTTTCTTCCACATTGATAAAGTCCACATATCTGCTTGATGTGATATATGATCCATTCCTGGTGCAAACTTTATATCTACAGAGAATGGATTTATACCACTAGAGGCACTAATCGTATTGTATAGTTTATCGGCTAGTTCGGGCAGTTTTCTTCCCCACTTTATCTTTAAATGATTTAAACTCTGTATTAGTGAAAGCCTTTACTTTAGCCTCAAAATCATCTGCATCCCATACAGGTATATTAAATTCCTGCATTTCATTAGTTGTACTATATACACAAAATCTAGTATAAAATGAATCTACACTATCTATTCTCTCTACTTTAAATGACATACTAATCCCCCACATTCACATTCAAAAGGAAGTATTCTTTCACTCCTTTTAGACCACTCATTATTACAATATATACACTTAGCCTTTTGTAATTTCATGTAACACCTACACTCATCACAATATCTACACCCATTCATCATGTGGTTGTTTATATACTCATCTTCCCTAAGTTTTACTACATTACATCTATCACAGAAATATGATTCCCCTTTATTTATTCCCTCATAATATAACATTTTAATCCGTTCCTAATGCTGATAGGTTTGAGCCTATAGCATATAGACCTGACGTTGGATAAACTTGAACGTTATCATATTGATTAGATGTATTAACCCATTTAGCCACAACTTCTGCCCTTGACGGAGCTGTTCCTGCTCCTGCTACTACATTTTCTGCCATGTGAATTATAATTAATTTTTCTTCTGCTGAAATATTAACAGCATAAAATACATGGAAAAAATCAAGGTTATTAACTTGAGCAATAATATTGGTTTGTGATGTTCTTGCTGTATCTGCCCCACCATCATTTGATTCCCTTGAAGCGTAATTTGAACCTGTGTCTATTGACGAACTACCAAATCTTATTCTAGCGTTAGTTGATGTGGATTTGATTACATGAGATAAATTAACATTAAATATGGTAGATGTTAAATCAGATATTGTAACTCCTGCATTTGTTCCTGTTAATGTGTCAGGTGTTCCATTTATTCCCCAAGCCATTAGTTATTCACTCCGTTCATTTTAGTCAGAACCCCAAATTTTCATAATTGTTCCAGTTCCAAAATTACCTGAACCTGTATTAATTAAACCAAAAATATCTGCTTGGCTTGAAGTTTGTGCCCACTTGTGAACTCTCTCTGTTCTGCTTGGTGCATTTCCTGCTCCTGCTGTTTCTTGTTGTACGCCATGTTGAATCATTAATTTTTCATTTGAAGCATTATTAACAATAAAGAAATTAGTGAACATATTGCCTGTATTAATTCCTGAATGGATAAAAGTTTGACTTACTCTTGTATTATCTGTGCCACCACTTTGACTGTCTCTAGTTGAATAATTTGAGCCTGTGTCCAATGTTGTATTTCCTATTCTATATGCAGGGTTTTGTGTTGTTGTCATATCTACATAACATTGAATCCAAAGATATTTTTTAGAAGTAAATGCATTTGAGGTTAATGATGTTGCTGCTCCACCTGATAAATCTACGCTATCTAATTCTTCCCAAAAGTTAGTAGTATGTGTATCTGATTCATCCCAACCAAGTACGACACACTCAGAGCCAGTTGAAAAACTTCCTGCTTCATCATTAAATATATCAATTACATCCAATGGATTAGATGTGTTAACCCATTTACCTACAAATTCAGAACGTGCTGGTGCATTTGCTGCTCCTGCTGCGTTAGTATCACACCACCACCCTGTTGTTAATTTTTCTTTGCCTGATAAATTTGCTATATAATTTAATTGGAATTGAGGAACTGCCTCTGCTAAGTTTTGCTGGTAAATTTGAGTTGATGATGTATTGGTTGCATCTGTTCCCCCATTTTCATTTCGTCTGCTAGCATAATTACTACCTGTATCTGTTGAACCATTACCCATTCGTATCGTTGGTCTTGCGTTGCCACCTGTCGTATCACAATCCACTAAAACCATATAATATCTTTTATCTGCTAGACTTGAAACTGTAATATTATCTCCTGAACTTCCTAAAGTAGTTCTACCTAGTTCTACCCATCCACCTACTCCTCCTCCTCCTCCTGCACCAGAGTTCATAGTTTGGATACCGTTGGATAAACCTAAATACGGTTGAATATAATTATAAGACATTAACTTGAATTACTAGCATCTGTTGAATACTCAATCAGAACACCTAGTACCTCACAATCTACTGCTAAATCATCTGATGCTACATCTCTTGATAATTGGAATACTACCATCTCTCCTGCTACAGGAGTTCCTGCTATTGTAATTGCTGAAGAATATGAAGTAACGTGTAAATCATCATCTGCTATCCATGTATCTGTAACGTTTGCTGCTGTTCCTACTGCTGTATCTAACGGATTATCATTTGCAAATGCTACTCCTGCCAAATCAAAGTCGATAGTTTCTGCTGCACCTGCTCCTGTAGTAGTCCAATATAGTTTAAATCGTATAGTACCTGCATCCCAGTTGGCAGGAGTTGCCCAATTAAACTGAGTCTTTTGTGCTGTAGTAGGATCAAAGTTAAATCCTGAAATCATAATATCATTGGTTGCTAATTCTCTTGAAGCAAAGTCTGCTCCGTTTGTAGTTACCGTATACATGGCTCCACCTGGTATGTATAGTTCGTGTGTTCCTACTGATCCTAGATTGACATCACTATCAGGTACTTTTAAACTACGTGTCTGTCCTGCTGTGATAGAAGAACAGTCAAACTGAGTTTTTGCTGTAGTTGCTGCTGAGTTGACTATGTTTAAATCATCATCATAAATATTTGCTGATTCTGAACCTCCACCATTTAGAAAGTTACATACAGCGTTAAGTGCTGCCCCACCGAATGTAGTTGCTGTGGAACTTGCTGCACCTGTGATAGTATCAAAGACCATATAATGTAAAATAGGCTAAAACCATATAGAGAAGTATTCTAGAACGCTATAGTTTCTAGGGTACTTTCACTACTATCATTACCTGTAAAGTGAAATGCTGCCTTTTGATCTGATACCCTTATACGTGCATCATCATGGAATGAATCTATATCATCTGTAGTCCAATTAATTGCCTGATATTCCCATAATGCCAATGTACCGTTTAATGGGTTTGTGAGTGAAGTGTCCTCTGCTCCTAATATTGCATCTGATGTATTGGATAAATCCCCTGTTACTGATGAGTGATCTATTGTTCCCATACTGACCTTATCCATATATATTGTTAATACAGGATTT
>Ga0209558_1003388_pt1 | contig 9760 bp, 7 predicted proteins | sample SaaInlV_150m_DNA_3_FD_184674 | JGI IMG/M metagenome (GOLD analysis project Ga0209558, IMG submission 184674) | Marine microbial communities from expanding oxygen minimum zones in the Saanich Inlet - Saanich Inlet SI074_LV_120m_DNA (SPAdes) (version 2) | ecosystem: Environmental > Aquatic > Marine...
TGGATGTATGGCAGCATTTTTCTTGGGTCATGTTGAATATGAAAAAACATTTGGGCTCAAAACAGGAATTCACAAATTGGCTCACGAGTATGTATTTATTTTATCTCATTAATCGATTGGTGGATTACGATAATGGGGTGAAGAATTTGGTGGAAATACATAAAAGAGTTAGTGATAATAAAATAGCCACAAAGCCACAAAAGCTCGAAGAAAGAATATGGATAAATTAAAACTCCTTTGTGTCTTTGAGAGTTTGTGGCAGTTATTTATTAATACGATTAACCTATCAAAATGAATACCGACACACTTATCCATGTGCAGGACCCTGAAATCAAATCTGGGTTAAAAGAGATTGAATTTCTTCAAGAAGAGTTGGCGGAAAGAGAGAGTGAAAAAACTGAATTAGATAAGCTTATTCATGACTTTAATAATCGTCATCAGCAAGAATGCGGGCAACTCATTATTGAATTGCTCACACTTCGAAAAGATACATTAAAGAAAAAAGCTGAATCTGATTTTGATTGGAAACAAGCCTACGATGATGCCGGGAAAGCGTTTCATGATTATCAGAAAATATTTGATGCGGCACAAAAAGAGTCTCTATGGAACTTGTCGGATGATGAACAGACAGAATTAAAAGATTTGTTTAGAAAAGCAAGTAAATGTTGTCACCCTGATATGGTTGAAGATGAATTGGAAGACGAAGCAAGTGCCACATTTCATGAACTCAAATCGGCTTATAATCAAAATGATTTGAATCGGGTGCGAGAAATTTGGGAATCATTGGAGAGTGAAAAACAGGTAAATGTAACTTCACCAACGAGCCAAGATTTGAAAAAAATTCAGATGGAAATCGTTCGACTGAAATCAAAGTTGAAATTGGTAAAATCTGATTTAAAAGAATTGAAAGATTCACCTGCATTTATTCAAGTTATTCTTCTGGACGATTGGGATGAATATTTCGAAGAAAAGAAACGGAAACTGGAACAAAAAATCCGACACATGATGGCGAACGCATGAATTCAATAAAATCCAATGCCATTGCACATGTGAAAACCACCGGCCTTCATGTATTATCAAATGTATTTAATATAACAAATAGTTTATTGGATGAATCTTTTCCAAGTCCCAATACCCAAGAAAGCCACAATGCCTTGGAATCTTTAAATTACTTTCAAAAAGGCTTATTTGCTTATCGTGGCAAACAATTTGACGATGCTATTCAATATTTCAAGGAAGCTTTTACTATTCAACCTAATCATGCGCAGTGTCAATATTATTTGGGAAATTGTTTTTACCGAAAAAAAGAATTTTCCTTATCCATCAAACATTACCAAAATGCTATAAAGTTGAAACTCAATTACATTAAAGCCATGAATAATTTGGGCGTAACCTATGATGCGGACAGCAAATTTGAACAGGCGATTAAATCATTTAAACAAGCCATTGAAATTGACGCTAATTATGCCAATGCTTGGTATAATCTCGGAAATACTCATGTGCATAATCGAGAATTAGACAAAGCGATTGTTGCGTATCAATCTTGCGTGAAGCTTGATGAATATCATGGGAGAGCTTGGTATGCGTTAGGGAATACATACCAAAATATAGGTCAATATGAAAATGCTATTTCTACGTATAATGAAGTAGTCAAACATGACCCAAATCATTATAAAGCATTTATGAAAAAGGGTTTAGCTCAATATAAAAATGGGAATTTTATAGATACCATAAAGGCCTACAAACATGCATCAAATATTGAACCAAAAAATGCAAAGCCCCATTATCAGCTTGGACAAACTTTTGAAAAGATGAAACAGGAGAAAAAGGCAATTTCTTCTTATCTTCAGGCGATCGATTTAAATGAAAAACATACAAAATCATACAATTGCCTTGGTGCGATTCATGAAAAAAATAATCAATTCGATGAAGCAGCTCAATTTTATAGGCAGGCCGCCTATTGGGGAGATGTTTCTGCGAAACAGTGGGGATTGGAACATGGATTTCACTGGTTATAAGAAAATACAAGGAGTAAGAAATGGCTGAATTAATACCGGGGTTTCCACATGATGGTGTGGTAACAATCAATTATGTAATGCTTCGTCCGGAATTCACTTTGGATGATTTGGAAATGCGTGTCGCAGAATTATGTGAAAATGTAAAAACCTATCATTCAGAAACAGGATTTGTGGGCGGTTTTGTTTGTTTAAATACAGGTCAAATTTCTAATGAAGGTAGCACAATCGGTCAAGCGGTTGATACGGTAGGTAAGAATAAAGAAGCGCTTATTGTTACTTTTTGGCATACGATGGAAGATCATGAAGCATCTCACCGCAGTGAAACATTTCAACCATTATTCATGAAGGTGCTGGAACTGTGTGAAAATGGTAATAAAGAAATTGCATATGATATGCTTTGGTCGGGAAAGGGATATTCTGAAGAAGAAGCTGCCGTTGCCAAAAAAGCAAAAGAAAAGTATGGATAAACTAATAATCCCATTAAATAGGAGTTCTATTATGAAACGAATAACTACATTAATCTTTTTCTGTCAATTTCTATTTGCAGGTCCTGATATTGGCATTTTCGAAAAAATACTGAATGCATCTGGGTCTTTTGAAGAAACCACCACTGCATTTGAAATGGCATTAGGTGAATCCAATTTAAATCTCCATGCAAAATATGATTTTAATTCATCAGATATAGATGGGCAGAAATCTCGGTTATATTTATTGACATCACCTATGTATATGAAAGGTGCTGAAAATGAAGAACCAAATACAGTATCAGCGCAAGTGTTACGTGTGGCGATTTATGAATATGGGAAAGGCCGTAAAACATACATTAATATGACAAATCCCGTAGCGCATGCTATGGTTTTTTATGAAGATTCAAAATCATATACAGCCTTACTCAACAGTGCAAAGAGTGTAGCTGATGAAATGAAAGCTGTCGTTGCGAATGTCCCGGGTCAAGTTGTGTCTGAACAACAACCACCTTTAAGAGATGAAGATGATTTGAATGATTTTAATGGGGATGGTCCCGCTAAAATGATGGCTATGTGGAGAAATTGGGAAAGTTCGCAGGATGTATTGTTTAAAGAAAAAACAATGGAAGCCGCTGTCTCAAAAGTAGAATCAATTATCAATGGTAGTAAAGATGGTGGTCAAGAAGAATGTGCAGGTTGGCGTATTATTTCTAAAATTGAATTTAATGATGCTGTTTATTTCGGCGTTACGAATGATTATACAGAAAATCGAACAACCAGTATTAATTCAGACTTCCGAAAGAAAGGGAAATCCAACGATGCACCTTTACCAGGGATAGATCATACTCCAGCTCATCCGGTAGAAATAATTGTGTATAAAGATGGACGAAAAGTAAAAGCAGTTCAATATGGACAAATGTGGCGGATGCAATTGTATTATTGGGATTCGGGATATGCTGCCTTTGCCAAATACACGATGATTCCGGGAATAATTTCTGGAAGTATAGAAGATTTATTTGAAGATTAGAATAGCCACAGAGCACACAGAGAAAAAATGAACAAAGGAAAAACAATCCAAATATTTTTGCCGGACGGCAATCCGCAAAGTATTCGTATTGGCGAAATCACTCGTGGAACAATCCAGTGTTTATCCATCCCAAGGTCTAATCTTGAGCTTGGTTTTAAACGCCCAGAACTAAAAAATGTTGGAATATATTTTTTGGTTGGCACATCTGAAGATGGAAAAAGTAAATTATATATTGGAGAAGCTGAGAGTTGTTTTAAAAGGATAAAGCAACACAATCAATCAAAAGATTTTTGGAATATTGTATTAGCTGTTATTTCTAAAACTCAATTTTTTACAAAATCTCATATTAAATATCTTGAATGGCTTTGTCATAAAGAAGCTTTAGAAGCTAATCGTTTTTTATTAGAGAATGCCACAAACCCCAAAAAACCACATATATCGGAATCGTTAGAAGCAGATTTATTGAAAGATTTTGAAGAAATAAAAGTGTTAGTCTCTGCTCTAGGTTTTCCATTTTTTGATACTTTAATAAAACCAATGAATAAAAATTTACTATTTTGTAAGGGTAAAGATGCATTTGCTGAAGGGAAATTTATTGAAGAAGGATTGGTTGTTTTTTCTGGGTCCACCTGTAATGTTAAACTTGCAAATTCTTCTCAAGGATGGCTAAAAAAAATAAGAAACCAATTAATTGAATCTGGTATTTTAATTTTGGATAATAACATTTATAAATTTTCATGTGACCATATATTTAGTTCACCAAGTGCAGCTGCGGCAACTGTTCTCGCTCGATCTGCAAATGGATGGAATGAGTGGAAATCAAAAGATGGGAAAACATTACATCAGCTTTATAGAAAGAAATAATTATATGGGGTTTTTTCTCTGTGATCTCTGTGGCAAAATAAGGATAAAATGAATTACGGATTTGTAATAGATAATAGAATGTGTATTGGCTGTCATGCTTGCACGGTTGCTTGTAAAAGTGAGCATGATGTTTCTATTGGTGTCAATCGCACCCATGTGAAATATATAGAAAAGGGAGAATTTCCTAATAATACGCGGGAATTTTCTGTTCATAGATGTAACCATTGTGCCGATGCGCCATGTGTGGAAATTTGTCCAACGACCGCACTTCATACTCGTGCGGATGGTATTGTTGATTTTGATAATGACCGCTGCATCGGTTGTAAATCCTGTATGCAAGCTTGCCCATATGATGCATTGTATATCGATCCGGAAACCAATACGGCAGCGAAATGTAATTATTGTGCCCATAAAATTGATGGTGGTTACGAACCCGCTTGCGTGGTGGTCTGTCCCGTGGAAGCCATTATATCTGGGGATTTGAGTGATGGTAATTCCAAGATTGCACAACTGGTGGCCAATGAAGAAACCATGACGCGGAAGCCGGAAAAAATGATTGATCCCAATTTATATTATATTAATGGGTCAACTGAAATGTTGGACCCCAATGCAACCGAACGAGATGGTGATTATGTTTGGTCCGAACAGGCTACAGGTGTGGGACACTATGCAAAATATGCGGACAAGCGAGTGGCCGAATCAGATACGGAAAATTTATTAGTTCAATTGGCTATGGAGAATTCAGCCAAAACGGGCAAGCCACTTGACTATCGTGCCATTGATAATGTGGCCAAAGAAATACAAGATAATGTGGATACGACCGCAGCACGTCGCGTGTATGATTCGCCCAGTAAAGGCGTCCTTTGGGGATGGGAAGTGCCGGCTTACGTTTGGACCAAAGCTCTGGCTACTGGCACATTTCTCATGATGGCGGTTTGGAGTTTATTTATGGGTGAATTGAGTCCAGAATCTGAAATGAATGGACTTATTATTTCACTTTTTTTTATGGGGCTTACCGGTGGATTTCTCGTAAAAGATTTGGATCGCCCAGACAGATTTTTATATGTATTACTTCGCCCCCAATGGAAATCCTGGCTGGTGCGTGGTGCGTATATAATTACTGTGTTTGGTGGCTTGGTGTCCTTGAAATTAATTGGCAACATTTTTGAAATATCCATGAATTGGGTTTGGGTGATTGGCGGTATTTTTGCCATTCTCGGCGCCGTTTATACAGCCTTCCTTTTTGCCCAAGCTCGAGCTCGTGATTTATGGCAAACGCCTATTCAATCTGCTATACATATGTTGGTTCACGCCACCATGGCTGGTTCGGTGGTCATGATGATTATTGCACCGGATTCATCCCAATGGATGACCAATGTCCTATTTTGGGGAATTGTAACGAATGTGATTATTTTGGCGAAAGAAATTTTAATGCCACATGATACACCGGATACCAAAAAAGCAATTGAACTTATGACAAAAGGATATTACTCAAAATATTTTTGGGCAGGGATTGTGTTGGGAAATCTTACACCGATTGTTATCCTAAATACAGTTCCAAGTATGGTGCTTATTGCAGGTGGATTGGCATTAATCGGAATTTATTTAACAGAATTTGTGCGCATCCGTGTGCCGCAAATGATACCATTAAGTTAAAGGAGTGTTGAAGTGCGTTAGTGTTCAAGTGTTAATGGACGATAACACTCGAATACATAAACACTTAAACACATAAAAAATAATGAAGCGTAGTTGGATAGAAACATTTTCAGAGTCCATAGGACTTATACCTAAAATATCAGACCGTCCGGATTGGTCCGAAGAAATGGAAGGTCCACGGGAACTTTATAAATATCCCGACCCATCTGAATGGGACGACTTCACCGAACTCGACCCTAAAGCTTGGCCAGAGAAAAAAGAACGCCATTATTCTATCGTTCCAACGACTTGCTTCAATTGTGAATCGGCATGTGGACTCTTGGCGTATGTGGATAAAGATTCCAACGAAGTGCGGAAATTTGAAGGGAATCCACACCATCCCGGTAGCCGTGGACGGAATTGTGCCAAAGGTCCCGCAACAATTAATCAAATCAATGATACAGAGCGAATACTTTATCCTATGAAAAGGGTTGGCGAGCGGGGCGAAGGGAAGTGGGAACGCATTACTTGGGATCAAGCATTGGATGAAATTTCTGAAAAGATTGCGACATCATTAAGGAAAAGTAAAGAAAAAGTGGTTTATCATGTGGGTCGGCCCGGGCATGAAGGTTATGCAGAGCGCGTGTTAAAAGCGTGGGGCGTGGATGGGCACAATTCTCACACAAATATTTGTTCTGCCGGCGCTCGAACCGGTTACGCTTTATGGCATAAATACGACCGCCCCAGTCCGGACCATACCAACGCCGAAGTGATTTTATTGGCTTCATCCCATTTGGAAACGGGCCATTATTTTAATCCACATGCCCAACGGATTATGGAAGGAATGATGAAAGGCGCCAAGTTGATTGTTATGGATCCACGTTTATCGAATACTGCATCCATGGCGGATGAATGGATGCCCACTTATCCCGGCAGTGAATCAGCGGTTTATTTAGCCATGGCGAAGATTATTTTAGACGAAGGATTATACGATCGCCATTATATGGAAAACTGGGTGAATTGGGATGATTATCTCAAAAATTTGCATCCGGATGATCCCGTAAAATTTGACCAATTCATCAAGCGATTGAGCGAAGAATGGGCGGAATTCACACCGGAATATGCTGCCAAAGAAGCGCAGATTGAAGCGGATCAAATTATTTGTGTGGCGAAAATGGTTGGGAATGCAGGAAGTAAACTTTCTACCCATGTTTGGCGGGGCGCTTCTATTGGAAATCTCGGTGGATGGCAAGTCTCTCGAACACTTCATTTATTAAATGTGCTCACCGGTTCTGTTGGAACAGAAGGGGGCACATCACCCAGTGCATGGAACAAATTTCATCCGGAATTTTTTGATGTGCCACCGGGGCCAGATGCTTGGAACGAATTGGCTTGGCCCAAAGAATACACGTTGGCCCATTATGAAATGAGTCAAATTTTGCCCCATTTAATCAAAGAGGGTCGCGGTTCAATGGATGTGTATTTCACCCGTGTTTTTAATCCGGTTTGGACGTATCCCGATGGATTTTCTTGGATAGAAATGTTATCCGATGCAGAAAAAGTAGGATGCCATATTGCCCTTACGCCTACATGGAATGAAACTGCATTTTTTGCCGATTATGTTTTACCCATGGGACATGCATCCGAGCGGCATGATATTAATTCTTACGAAACACAATCCGGTGTTTGGATTGCATTTCGTCAACCCGTGTTGAGAGAAAAAGCCCGCCGCGATGGGAAAGAAGTGGAATTTACTTATGAAGTAAATCCAGGTGAAGTGTGGGAAGAAGATGAATTTTGGATTGAGCTATCCTGGCGCATTGACAAAGATGGAGATTTGGGAATCCGAAAACATTTTATGAGTCCCTATCGGGATGGTGAAAAAATCAACATTGACGAATATTATCAATACATTTTTGAACATACGAATGGATTGCCAGAAGCTGCCAAAAAAGAAGGCCTTTCTGCTTTAGAATACATGCGGAAGTTTGGTGCTTTTATGGTCGATTCTGAAGTGTATGTGAAAAATGAAGACGCTGTGAATGAAGAAACCATGAATGGTGCCACGGTTAAAGAGAACGGCCAAATTGAAAAAGATGGCAATATTGTGGGCATTCAAGTAGATGGCAAAGACTTTAGTGGATTTCCTACCCCATCAAAACGACAAGAAATTTATTCCCAAACTATGGTGGATTTTGGTTATCCGGAACATGCTACGCCTGGATATCGGATTAAAAGTCATGTGCATCCAGATGAAATGGACACCAGTAAAAATGAATGTGTTTTGCTTCCGAATTTTAGATTGCCCACTCATATTCATTCTCGATCGGCCAATGCTAAATGGCTCACAGAGATTGCCCATAAAAATCCCATTTGGATTCATACCAAAGATGCAAAACGCCTTGGCGTGGATAATGGTGATTTACTCAAAATCACGACAGAAATCGGTTGGTTTGTGGATAAAGTTTGGGTGACGGAAGCTATCAAACCGGGTGTTGTGGCTTGTTCACATCATATTGGAAGATGGCGACGTCAGCAAGATGCTGGGAATCGATTTATGTCCAATACGGTTGATATTCATAATATGGGTGATGGGAAATGGAAAATGGAAACAGTGAGTGGAGTCGAACCGTGGGAATCGAATGATCCGGACACGAATCGTGTTTGGTGGCGAGATGGTGGTGTGCATCAGAATATTACACATGCGGCAAATCCCGACCCAATTTCGGGCGCCCATTGTTGGTTGCAAAAAGTGAGCATATCCAAGCCGGAATCCGGCGAGAAATATGGCGATGTGTTCGTGGATACAAATAAATCATTCGAACATTATAAAAAATGGAACGCATGGGCGAAAGAGAAAGAAACACATCCTGACGGCTTACGCCGACCGCTTTGGATGGGACGTCCATTAACACCCCAAAAAGAGCAGTTTTATTTAGAAGATAAATAAGATAACTTTGTCCGAATTCTTTAGCCGAAAAATCTAAGTTTTGAATTGAAATATGATTTTCGGCCGGTACGGTTTTGTCGGAAACGACAAGATTTGCTCCCGATCTCCGATAAATAATCGGGGTGACTTGGAATAAGAATGGAAAATATAATTACACCCAGCCCAATTAATGGTGAGCTGAATGAATCGGCATCACCCATCATTGACCGTTTCGGTCGAACATTCAACTATTTACGCCTTGCCCTTAACGAACAATGTAATCTTCGCTGTATTTACTGTATGCCAGAAGAAGGCATCGAATTTCGCCCCGAAGACAAACTCCTTTCCACAGAAGAAATATTTCGACTTATTGAATTAGCATCCCAAATGGGTGTGTCCAAAATTCGCTTAACGGGTGGCGAACCCTTACTCCGAAAAGACTTAGTGCCCATCATTCAATTTGCCAATAGTTTGGATGGAATTGATTCAATTCATGTAACGACGAATGGTTTATTACTTTCAAAATATATCCATGAATTAGAATCAGCAGGTTTATCTGGGATAAATATTAGTTTGGATACGTTGGAGCAGAATAAATATAAAACAATTACAAGAAGAGACGGATTGAAATCTGTGTTAGACGGATTAGATAAAGCCATTAAATCATCTATTCAGTCCATCAAGTTGAATGTAGTTGCCATGCGTGATTTTAATGATGATGAACTCATGGACTTTGTGGCACTTACTAAAGAAAATGATATTACGGTTCGTTTCATTGAACTCATGCCATTTGATTCACACCAAATATGGAAAACTGGGA
>Ga0209558_1003390_pt1 | contig 9750 bp, 8 predicted proteins | sample SaaInlV_150m_DNA_3_FD_184674 | JGI IMG/M metagenome (GOLD analysis project Ga0209558, IMG submission 184674) | Marine microbial communities from expanding oxygen minimum zones in the Saanich Inlet - Saanich Inlet SI074_LV_120m_DNA (SPAdes) (version 2) | ecosystem: Environmental > Aquatic > Marine...
GCGACGGCTCGATGCACTAGAGGGGCAGTTACGTCATTACGACCCGCAACGTTTGCTCGCACGCCTCGATGACCGCCTACAACAGCAAAATCTCTATCTCGACGAACGCCGCCAAGACTTGTTCACCGCTCTCGACTGGTTTTTGCGTAATCGCGTCGAAGTCATGCGCAACGCCGCCACCCGCCTCGACGACCTCAGCCCGCTGACGAGCCTGGCGCGCGGTTTTACACTAGCCGAAAAAGTCACCGACGGCCACCTGGTCCGCGACAGTACGGATATCCAACCAGGCGACAAGTTACAACTGCGCTTCCGCCGCGGCGGCGCCATCTGCACAGTGGAGAAGAAAACCGATGAGTAATACTTTTGAAGAAGCCCTAGCCTTGCTTGAGCAGAGCGTCGAACGCCTCGAAACCGGCGACCTCAAGCTCGAAGAAGCCCTGTCTGTATTCGAAAAGGGGGTCGCCGCCTCGCGCTCCTGTAACAAATGGCTCGAAGAAACCCGCAAGCGGGTCCAGGTCCTCACCACGGACGAAGGCGGCGAGTTCCGCCTCGACTTCCTCGACGCGGACGCGGACGCCGACGAATAGCTCTGCTTTGCCCCCATGTTAACCCGCCTTCACATCAAAGACTTCGCCCTGATTGAAGAGGCCGAGATCGAATTCGGCCCTGGCCTCAATGCCATCACTGGCGAAACCGGGGCCGGCAAGTCCATTCTCATTGGCGCCCTCAACTCGATTCTCGGCGGCCCCATCAACGCCGACCTAGTCCGCGACGGCGCCGACAAATGCGTGGTGGAGGGGTTTTTTGAGTTCGACGATGACCAGACCCAGCACCTAGCCGAGATAGAAGTACCACTGGAGGACGGCCAGTTGATCCTGCGCCGCGAGATCCACAATGGCGGCCGTTCACGGGCTTTTATCAACGGCCAGGGCCAGCCCATCAAAAAACTGAAAGAAATCGGCGCGGCCCTGGTAGACCTGCACGGTCAACACGAACACCAATCGCTGCTCGATCCCAAGCTACACGCCCGCTTCCTCGATGCCTTTGGTGGTCTCGACGACGACCGGCATCAGGTCGCGCGCTACTGGCGCCAATACCGGGATCACTCTACCCGCCTCGACCAGTTGCGCAGCGAGCGCGATGCACTGGTCACCGAAGATTCCCTGCGTATGTTCCAACTCGAGGAAATCCGCTTTCTGGATCCCCAGCCCGGCGAGGAAGCCGAGCTCGAACGCGAGCTGCAAATCCTTGAAAACGCCGAAACCCTGGTGCAAAACGGCCTTGAACTCCACGACATGCTCTACCAGCGCGAAGGCGCCGTCTATGAGCAGCTCGGCCAAGTCCGTCGGCAATTGGACCGGTTACTCGAAATCGACCAGTCCCTCAGCCCACAAGCCATCGCCCTCGAAGAGCTGATCTACGGCGTCGAAGATCTAGCCCGCCACCTCCATGATTACGCCCGGAAAATCGAGGTGGCACCTCGTCGCGCCGACGAACTGCGCGAACGCCTGGACGGGCTGCGCGACCTAAAAAGGAAGTATGGCGGTACTATTGAGCAAGTCATCGAATACGCGCGCCAGCTCTCGGCGAAGGCCGATCGCGCCGGTGCACTCGACGGCGAATTGGCAACAGCCGCCCAACAGCGCGATGAGTCTCTATCCCAATTTTCGGCCTGTTGTCTCGCGTTGTCTGCCGCCCGCCATCAGGCAAGCGCAACCCTATGCAAATCGCTGGTCGCCAGCCTCGGCGAGCTGGGTATGGCCAAAGTTCAGTTTCAAACTGAACTGGCTACTACTGAAGATCCGCAAGGGCCGGTCGAGCGCGAGGGGACTCGCTTCGCAGCTGGCGAGCACGGTATGGAGCACGTCGCCTTCCACATCTCCGCCAATCCCGGCGAGACCCCACGCCCCCTGGCACGCATCGCCTCTGGCGGGGAGATCTCACGAGTGATGTTGGCCCTCAAAGAGGCCATCGCCGGAAGGGACCTGGTGTCGATTCTAGTCTTCGACGAGATCGACAGCGGGATCTCCGGCCGCATCGCCGCCGCCGTCGGCCGTAAAATGCAGGCGCTCTCCGCCTCACACCAGACCATCGCCATCACCCACTTGCCGCAGATCGCCAGCCTGGCCGACCAACACTTCTCCGTGCGCAAAAGGCAAATAAAACAACGGACCATTACCGAAGTCGTCGCACTCGATGAAAAAGCCCGCACCGAGGAGATTGCCTATCTGCTGGCCGGTGAAATCGTTTCGGACACGGCGCGCCAACACGCGCAAGAAATGTTGCGATAAAACCGCGCGATGTTGGCCAATTTTCTCAGCGGTTTGCGGGTCCTGCTTGTTCCCCTGCTCTTCCACCTTATCTCCCAAGGCGACGTGACCCGCTGGTAAACCGTATTGTGCTTGCTCTTCACTGCCGCCACCGACCTCGGCGACGGCCTCGTCGCTCGACATTTCGGCCAGACCTCCCGTCTCGGCAAAATCCTCGACCCGCTGGCGGCTAAGCTCTTTCTCGCTTGTCTGCTCGCGCCCTGGCCTATACTGTAATCACCAACCGTTTTGCGCGATGGTCTGATCGGCCTTGCCGCCGGCATGGTGCTGATTTCCAGCGCCAGCTACGCGCTGCTCGTGCGGGGGCTTTTAGCACCAACCGAGCAGCAAACATCCCCCTGAAATAATAGATGACTGTACACAAAAACCCCGACATGCTTTAAGCATATCGGGGTTTTTGTAGTTAAAACGAAAAAATTATGGCGTCTTTAACCGTGCGAGCCGCTCCCGTGCATGCACGCTATACTGCTGGTCTTCGCCGAACTTCGCTAAGAAAGTCTGCCACACCGAAGTTTCCTCATCAACATCTCGGCCCTCGTATACCCCGGCTAGGTTAATATATACTTCGGGGAAATCGGGTTTGATCGCGATGGCTCGGCGGAAAAGCGCGATGGCCTGCTCGTGCTCTTCTCGATTCTTAAAAAGCTGCCCTAGGTTGTTATAGGCCTGCGCAAAGAGCGAATCGGCAGCGATCGCCCGCTCATAAGCCTTAACCGCCTCTTCCGGACGATCCAACTTTTTATAAACAAAACCGAGGTTGTTGTAAGCCGCCGCGTTGCCCGCGTCAAAGCGCACCGTCTGCTCATACGCCCGAACAGACCGTTCAAGGTCTCCCTCCTCGTAGTAGATCTGCGCCAGCTGCAGATGCGCTTCGGCAAAGGACTCGTACAGTTCGACACAACGCTCGAAGGCTGTGCGCGCCGAATCGACATAGCCGTGTTTCTGGTAAGTCTGACCTAATTGAAAGTGCAATAGGGGCGCATCCGGATTGACCTCCAACGCCCTGAGGACCTGGCTAATTTCCGCTTCGGCCCGCTTGCGGGGTGTATTCGCTTCTTCTTCCTGCCCACCGCACCCGGCCAAAAACGCCAGGCAAGCAACCACTCCGACTATCTTCACTCTTCCTCCTTGGTCACACGCCACAATACCCTCAGCGAATAACGCCACCCGTACATCGCAAATTTATCGCGGCGAATCAGGGGGCGTTCCAACGGCCTAGCGGAAATCAACGTCTGCCAGCCTTTTACATTGCGAAACGGCACCGTCGCCTCAGCTGGCTGGACAAACCCCACCATATCCTTGAAGGACACCGGGATCGGTTCGCGCAAGATGTGGCGGTTGATGCCCTTGTGCGCCGGCACGAAAGTCTCGCTTTCCCCGACTATTTCAAAATTCTCGCCGTTCTTCTCCTCGCGCACGATAAGCAATTTGACTGGGTTCAACTGCTCGGCGTAAAACTCCCAGGCGAATACTTCGCCGCCTTCGGCTTCCCTGGGAAAACGAACCGTCCTCTCGATAACAACCAAGGGCGAATAATCGACCAAGGTATCGCCTTGCGCGAGATCGCGCACACCGACCGAATCGACGTGCATCCCCTCCTGTGTCACCAAGCGCCGGAACTCATCCTCGCCCAATTCACTGGGTGGTGGCTCGGCACATGAGCAAACCAAAGCAGCGAGCCCCAATATAAGACGGACCATTAAGTGCCAACCTCCCTTGTCTCGTTTTGTAGCGATTTATGCCACACACGCCAGAAACGACGAAAGATACGTTCTAACTCGGCCAGATCGACCTCCTCGTCATGCAGATCGACCGAGTGCCGCAAGATGTGACTGCGGTTGGTCCCTTGGGGTAATCGAATCAGTTTCAGCGCCATAGCGTTTAATTAGTTTGGATCAGACGGCACCAGTACTCGTAAGCCTCAGCCATTAAGCGGCGCCGAGCGTAAATTTTAATCATCTCCGTGACTTTGAGCTGCAAGGCCAGTTTATGCAAGTCGATATTCGGCATCAGAAACCTCCGCGGTTTATAGGCCAAATCCAAAATAGTAGCGGAACTTATCGATCTTAGGTCCTCCTCCGGTGTCGACCCTGTCGCGGTTGAGTGGGTGCGCAACCTGGAAAAAAGCGGTCATCGGTATGCGGTAGAAGGTAAACAACTGCAAGCGCAATTCACCGCCGACATCGGTCAAGAATTTGTCGGTGTTGAAATCTACATCTTTGAAACGGGAGAAATTACCCACGGCACCAGCCTCGGCGAAAAGTTCGGCGTAGAGCTTGGAAAAATTGAAGTTGATAAAACGGCTATTGAGCCGTTTGAGCACAGGAAATCCATAACCGACGCGGCCATAAACCAATTTCGAACCGTTATCGGTGAAGTAGGGATAACCGCTAAGAAAATTGCGACCGCCGATATAGTAGCGTAGAGGCCAGTAAAAACGCCCTTCGAAAAAACCGCCGTCCTCTATGAAACCGGGTTTGAGCTGGATATTCTTATACGCGCCGAGTAGCGTGATATTGAGCGAGTTGTTGAAAGGCAGCGCGATCCGCTCATTGTAGGAAGCCATGTACTCGTTGACCCGCAGACGGCGATTGACCCCAACAAACTGATCACCGGGCACCCCGTTGGTCGGTATCGGCTGAGCCAGCGAATCGGCTATCGTCGGCAACATATAACGATAGACGAAAGCCAGCGCACGCCCCGAGGGGTTGATCATCTGATCGGCTGTCGGGTTAAATTTTTGGTACTGCCAAGACACACTCATCAGGTGCGTGCTGAAAAAATCCACCTCGTTATAAAAGCTCAGTGGATCTTGGCTGTCGACTAATAAGGTATCCTGCCCCAAAAACCCCGGGTCCAAAACCTCAGAGACATCGACACCATCCTGGACCAGATAAACCTGGCTCTGGTTACGGAAATGGCGCAAAGTCCAGCTCTCGGCGTAATTGCGGTACATATAGACGCCGCTTAATTGCGTGCGACGGGTCAGCGGCAGATCGACACCGACGGCCACTTGGCCAAAAACCGTCTTGAAGAGATCCTCGCGACTATTCCCCTGGTAAACATACTGCTCAGTTCCGGGGACGAGCAGGCTGGTCACTGAATCGACGGGCACCGGATAGAGATTCGTCGCGGCCAAGGTATCAACCGATATCTGGTTGGTCTTGATTAGATTATCGACCTCGCGCCGCCGCCCGGCGATATAGAAAGAGGGGTTGAAGGTCCGGTTGTTACCGACAGCGGGCCGCAGGCTCTTTTGGTAGAAGAAACCAAAATCGGTGTTGAGGTCGGTCGCGTCGCGCATATTCTTGCCGATAATGCTCCAAGCCGTCAACTGCTGTCCGCCGAACATATCCCCGGCCGAGAACTGCATTCCGCCGCTGGCCTGGTTGAGGCCGAAGGTATTGCCGATATAGGTCGGACCGACCTGGAGTATCGGGATATAGCGCAGGACATTGCGCCCGCCATAGCGGCCTATCGTAAACTGCTCGGAGAGTTCCGGGCCATCGAAGATCGATCGGTAGTCGCGCATCGCCACAGGTTCGAAATAGGCGTCGCGCTCAAATTCGCCGAGTTTGAAGCGGTAGAGGCTGTAGTCGTTGGAGTGATACGAGCTATAGACGACCTCGTCATCGACCGAAACCGTCGGCACAAAAGCCCCGCCGACTACGTTAGTCAACTGCTCGACCTCGCCATTTTCCATGTGATAGCGGTATATGTTGAATATCCCGCCCTGGTCCGAGGCGAATAGGAAACCGGAACCGTCGGGCAACCAGGCCGGATCTCGTTCGTCGGCCGATGACGCGAGCAAGGGCCGGAACCCGGAAGAATCGGGATGTGCGAAGGCGACGCTATCGGGGAAGACATCCATGAGCTCAGCCTCGCCGTCTTCGTCTTCGTTCCCCAGCTTAGCGTTCATCATGGCCTTTATCGTTCTCATGCCGGGGGAGGACTTGTTGAATTCGGGGCGCGGTGGGCTATCAGCGCGCATCATCGCGATATCGCGGTCCTCACCGCGGAAGACACTAAACAACAGCCACTCGCCGTCGGGCGAAAAGCGCGGCGCGCTGTACTGGGTGGCGTCGTTGTTATTGGTCAGATAAACTAGATCGGTACCGTCGCGGTCGATGAGGCCGAGGTTGTTGGTCCCATCCTCATTGTGCACAAAGACGATGCGCTCGCCATCGGGCGAGAATGAAGGATCCTTAGAACGCAGCTTGGCACTGATACGACGTTCTTTGTCGGTGGCTACATTATATATGTAGAGATCGTCGAAACCGTTCTTGTTGCGGGAGAAGACAAGCTCCTCGCCATCGGGTGACCAGGACATGCGAGTGCTGACAGATCCTTTGAGCTTCGTCTTCTCGCCCGTCTCGAAGTCGTAGATCTTCAGAGCCGTGATCGCGTAATCCTGCTTCTCGCTAGTGAGATAAGCTAATTTCTTGCCATCGGGCGAAAGTGCTGGATGGTATTCGAGCACGCCTTCGTTGACCTCGTCGAGCGGCACCCCCTCGAAAAATCCCCGGCTGCCGATCTCCGATTCGAGGCGGTGGTAATTCTCGGTTAGGAAAGCGTGCCAATCGTCGTAGAACTGGTCGGCGGAAATGCCTAAAACCTCGCGAATGGCCGGGTCGAAGTTCATCGAGCCGACATGCTGGGTCAACGCGTCGACTTTCTCAGGACCGTACTGCTGATGGATATAGACCATCATCGAATAACCCTGGTTGTAGACAAACTCCCCATAAAACTTGCCGGCGCGGTCCATCACCGTCCCCATCTCGCTCCAGGAGAGCAGGTCGTCTTCTAAAACCGCCATGCGCAACAACATATCGCGATGCGAATCCCAGGTGTCGTAACCGAACTTATAGGCCCCGTACTGGGCGATGCCTTCGGACCAGCCGCGCGGAGTATTAAGATGGTAGAGCGGAAACTGAAAGGTTATATCGGGGTTGGAATCCGTGCGCGAAACCGAAATCAACGCAAACTGGAATGGCCACTTCTTGCGCGCTTTGTTGAGCGTGATTATGTGCGTCAGCTCGTGGGTCACGACATTTTTGATCCAGTCGTGGCTGCCGCGCAACTCAAAATCCAGATTGGTGGCCCAAATGGCCATAGTATTCGTATAATAATCGGCCCAACCATTGCCCAACCGGTCAGAGCTGTCGAGTACCATAACGTGGATAGTGCGGAAATCGTCGTAATAGTCGTAAGCTGAGGCCAAGGCCGGGAAAACTTCCTCGCAGGTCTCGGCGACTCGCCGAGCCGTGCCTTCGGCACCACTCGGAAAATGGACTCGGAAATGGTCGGTGACAATGGTCTGCAGCTGGGCCTGAGCCGCTCCGGAGAAGAACAGCAAAGCCGCGATTGAGAGGATCGCTCTGCGCAAAGTGCATCCCTTTCGCAAATCGACGACCAACACCCGGCGAATCCAGGGCATCAATCGTCTAAATATTCTCTAGAAAATACTGGGGGGCAACCTCCCTGTCAAACAGCTAAATTGACCAGGTACAGCTAGATAGGAGGTTTCAAATTGAAGATTGCTTTCATAAAAAGCCCTCGCGCGTTATTATTGGACGCCAAACCGCAATAGACCATTACAACCATAAGGGGACAACATGCAATACACCATACACCGCACCGCCAATCTAGCGGAGCCCGACGCCAACTGGGAACGCTCTCAATGGCAATCGGCCGAGACGCTGGAAATTACCCATTTCCCTTGGGAAGACTCCGGCCATCGCCCCGGCGTAACCGCTCGTTTGCTCTACGACGAAAATGCGTTGGCTATCATATTTCGCGTCGAGGACCGCTATGTCCGCGCGGTGGCGCAAAATTTCCAAGACTCGGTTTGCACTGATTCCTGCGTCGAATTCTTTGTCTCACCCCTACCCAATTCGCAGGCCTATTTCAATTTCGAGGTCAATTGCGGCGGCACCATGTTGCTGTACCGCTGTCCTTCTGCCACTGAACGCGAGGCCGGTCGCGACAGGCAAAGTGTCAGCGACGCCGATGGCGATACCATCCGCATGGCCACCACATTGCCCAAAATTGTCGAACCGGAATTGATCGAACCGACGATCTGGTCGGTTGAATATCACGTGCCCTTCGCACTTTTTGCCCAATATTTTGGCTGCGACACACCGACAGCCGGCAGCGAATGGAAGAGTAATTTCTATAAATGCGGCGACCGCACCTCACATCCACACTGGGGATCTTGGGCGTTGGTCGAAACGCCCAGCCCTAATTTTCACCAGCCGGACTTTTTTCAGCCGTTGGTATTTGCTTAGAACCGTAGGAGCCGGCTCTTGAATGGGGTAATCTCTGTACCAGGACTTTACGTTCGACCCATTACACTACTTGCCGCTTGCGAAAGACGCGGTGTACATCTACATCGGGCTGACCGTCTATTTTACAGCGAGTTTTGCAAGAATAGAAACGCGCGTACAAAAAAGGAGCTAAGGTGGCAATACTAGTAACGGGTGGTTCGGGTTATATCGGTAGCGTGACGGTCGAAATGCTGCGGGCACAGGGCGAGCAGGTGGTTATACTCGACGATCTATTCCGCGGCCATGCGGCGACCATACCCGATGACGTGCCATTGCACCAGGGCAAGGTCGGCGACCGCACGCTGGTCCGCCACATACTCGCAACGCACGATATCGACGCTTGTATCCACTTTGCCGCCCTGACCTATGTAGGCGAGTCGGTCGACGACCCATTGCACTATTACGAAAACAATGCCAACCAGAGCCTGGCGCTTTTGCAGGAATTGGTCACCGGCGGCGTGCGCCAGATCGTGTTTTCTTCGACGGCGGCAACCTATGGCGAACCGCAATACACCCCACTCGACGAAGCCCACCCACAACACCCCGAAAACCCCTATGGCTGGGGCAAGTTACTCGTCGAGCGCGCACTGTCGGCTTCCGAAAGCGCCTATGGCCTGCGCTTTGTCGCCCTGCGCTATTTTAACGCCTCCGGCGCTACTCCCGAACGCGGCGAGGACCACGAACCCGAATCGCACTTGGTGCCCAATGTACTCTTTGCGGCGTTGGGCAAACGCGAATACCTATCTGTTTTTGGCGACCAGTACCCGACACCCGACGGCACGCCGGTACGCGATTATGTGCACGTGGCCGATCTTGGCCGGGCACACGCGCTAGCATTGGCTTATTTGCGCAACGGCGGCGAGGGGCTCTACGTGAATTTGGGCAGCGGCCGCGGTTATTCCGTGCTCGAGGTCATCGAAACGGCCAGACGCATAACCGGCAAGCCGATTGAAGCGCGTATCGAAGCGCCGCGCGCCGGCGATCCTTCCTTCTTAGTCGCCAGCGCCGACAAGGCACGCGCGATCCTGGGCTGGCAACCGCAATTTGACGATCTCGAAGGCATCGTCGCCAGCGCCTGGGATTGGCACAGCCGC
>Ga0209558_1003395_pt1 | contig 9740 bp, 10 predicted proteins | sample SaaInlV_150m_DNA_3_FD_184674 | JGI IMG/M metagenome (GOLD analysis project Ga0209558, IMG submission 184674) | Marine microbial communities from expanding oxygen minimum zones in the Saanich Inlet - Saanich Inlet SI074_LV_120m_DNA (SPAdes) (version 2) | ecosystem: Environmental > Aquatic > Marine...
TGAATCTATTGTCACTGCTTTTGACCAGGGGGAAGCGGCATTTGGCACGATCACGTTGGTGGCTAATAATGCAGGTATCGCAGAAGTCAAAAGTGCGCTGAAGATCGATGAGTCGAGCTGGGATAATATGATTGATACTAACCTTAAAGGGGTTTTTATCGTCGCTCAACAGGCGGCTAAGCGCATGATGGCGGCCGGTGTTGGGGGTTCTATTGTTAATACCGCATCGATTTTGGGTTTGCGTGTTTCCTTCGGCCAGTCTAGTTATGCAGCTTCCAAGGCGGCTGTGGTTCAGTTGACCAAGTCGCTTGCTCTTGAGTGGGCCGGTAAAGGGATTCGTGTTAATGCAATCTGTCCGGGCTACTTTTTAACCGAAATGACAGCAGCGGCTTTTGCATCGCCTGAGAGCATGGCCTTTCTTACTTCGTCGCCTGCTCGTCGAGCGGGTGAGATGGATGAGATAACAGGGCCATTTTTGCTGTTGGCCAGTGATGCGGGTTCTTATCTTCATGGTGTTGCATTGCCTGTTGATGGCGGGCAATCTATTGGTAAGATGTAATTAAAGTGAAATAACGGTTGGCTTGATATGGGTATTAACGATAATCGGCGCGAATATGGCTACGGGACGCTATCTCGAGAGAGTTTGCATGCCAATCCTTTTGAACAATTTTCTTTGTGGATGGATCAATCTCTTGATGCCGGCATTGTTGACCCGACCGCCATGAGTGTGGCTACCGTTGATACTCAAGGTAGGCCTTGGCAGCGAATGGTTCTGCTAAAGGGGTTCGACGAGCGCGGATTTGTTTTTTATACCAATTTAGGTAGCCGTAAAGCAGCAGATATTACGTCTAACCCCCAGGTTAGCCTTCAGTTTCCTTGGCTGCAGTTGGATCGGCAAGTCATCGTGGGTGGGATGGCAGAGCCGCTGTCAGATAGCGAGATCAGTGACTACTTTAAGAGTCGACCAGTGTCGAGTCAGCTTGCTGCTTGGGCGTCTGAGCAGAGTCGTCCTATCGCTTCTCGTGAGGTGTTGGAGGCCCAGGTCAATGCGGTGCAACAGCGTTTTGACTCGGCTCCAGTTCCTTTACCAGAGTTCTGGGGTGGTTATAGGGTAGTGCCTCGGGAATTTGAGTTTTGGCAGGGAGGAGAAAATCGCCTTCATGATCGTTTTTCATTCCAGCGTAATGCGGACAGTAGCTGGACTATCGTGCGGTTGTCACCCTAAATCGTGGGGGACTCATAACTGATGTCGGTAATAACGAAATAACGTTGCCCGGCAGGAGTTTCTACCTTTATTTCGTCATTCAAACTTTTTCCGACTAGTGCCTGAGCCATAGGTGAATCGATGCTAATCCAATGACGGGAAGGGTCGATTTCGTCAGAGCCCACCAGTCTAAAAGTCTGGGGTAGGTCATTACCCTGTTCATCTTCGACGGTTACCCAAGCAGCAAAGAATACCTTGGATGGGTCCCTAGGTTTATCTTCAATAATTTGGGCGTTTTCTAAACCTTTAGTGAGGTAGCGTACGCGGCTATCAATTTCACGCAGGCGTCGTTTGCCATAAATATAATCACCATTTTCAGAGCGATCTCCGTTTTTTGCCGCTTCATGAACCACCTGGGTAACTTGAGGGCGTTCAACCTTCCACAGTTGCCTAAGCTCAGCTCGCATATTGGCAGCACCTTCTGCAGTTATATAAGGAGAGCTTTTAGGTCTGGGTGGGCGATAACGAGACATGCTTAAATAGTCTCGACAAGGTTGAATACTTCTTGATAAAAGGTTAATTCCGCCTCCATGGCGCGAATAATATTATTGGCTTTTCGAAATCCATGGCCCTCATCATCGAAGGTTACATAAGCGACCTTAATGCCTTTACTTTGTAATGAATCCACCATCATCTCTGCTTGATTGGGTGGAACAACCTTATCTTGAAGCCCTTGTAAAAAGATCACTGGGCAGTTCAGGCCCTCAATATGATGGATGGGCGATCTTTCAATGTAGATGTCTTTTCGTTCCGGGTAAGGGCCTATCAGGCTATCTAAATAGCGAGATTCAAACTTGTGAGTATCTGTGGCCAGAGTTTCAAGGTCACCAATACCGTACAGGCTAGCTCCAGCCCTAAAAGTATCGGTAAAGGTCAGCGCAGAGAGTACGGTGTACCCACCCGCACTTCCACCTCGGATAATACAGCGTTCAGAATCAATTCTTCCTAAGCTTGCAAGATGGCCAATGGCGTACTGCGTATCTTCAACATCGGCTAGCCCCCAGGCACCCGCTAAACCTTGACGATAATGACGGCCAAAACCCGTGCTGCCTCGGTAGTTAATGTCTACTACAGCAAAACCGCGATTAGTCCAATATTGTATTTTAAGGTTTAAGCTACTGTTTGTTGCACCAGTGGGTCCGCCATGGCAAATAGCAATGACTAGGGGTAACTCTTGATCACTGCCGCGAAAATGGGCGTTGGTTGGCGGGTAAAAGAAGGCATGCACTCTTTGGTTGTCGGCGCTGGGAAATAGTACTGATTCTGGCGTTGATAGCTCTCTAACGTTTACCGGTAGCGATGCTGGCGCATAAACCCTCGTTAACTGTTTATCGGTAGAGAAGCTTATTAATTCCGTTGATAGTCTCGGAGCACCAGCCATCATAAATAAATGACCATGATGTGTGCAGATGCTATGCATGCTGCTGTAGTGAGAGTCGATCTTGCCAAGTGTTTGTGTTGGTATATCAATAAATCCGGCAGACCAAACGCCAGATTTCGTCCATGTGCAACCGATGGTTTGGTTATCAATAAAATGATAGGTTGATGCCCCTAGCTGCCACAATGGTGTGGCAAACTCGGCGTCCATTAGCAGTACCGTTTCCCGATGTCCCTCGCTAAGGCGGCAGATATTCCACCAGTTATCGCTGTCGGACACAAAATACAGAAGATTGTCAGGTGACCACTGAGGTTGAAAAATAGCTTCATCTTGGTTTTCACCTGCGACTAGGCATCTATTTGTCAGATTATTTCCGCTGACGGATGCTTGCCATAACTGCGTGTTATCCCAAGGCATGTTGGGATGTTGCCACTCAATCCAGCAGATCGTAGAGTTATCAGGGCTAAGACGTGGATAGGCATAAAAGTCAGAACCTGTGACTAAAGCGTCAATCTCAGGGTGTTTTTGATCTAAGGCAATGCCGGCAATGTAATTGTTTGGCTCTTGCCCATCAAGATGGTGTTCACAGACTGCGATCAACCGCTGATTTGTCGTGTCGACAATAATATCGGCAAAGTGAAAAGCTCCCTCAGGACTTATCGGTGAGGGGCTGGTGGAGGACCCTAAGTCGAGTTGATAAATACGTTGATCTAGAGCATTTACAAAATAGAGTTTCTGATTAGCCACTGTGTACGCCATGCCGCCGTACTCATGCACTTTACTATTGCAACTGAACTGAGCTGGCAAAAGGTCTTTAATTACCCCATCGGGAGTCTGACACATAATAACATTGCGGCCGGCTTCCCATGGGCGACTTTCGACCCAGAAAAGTGCATCTCCACTGGATTGAAGATGATTGAGTCCGGGTGCGGCGCGAGTGATCATCTCTGCACTAATATCGGATGGCCATGTGCCAAATGGTTTCATCACCTTGAGCGTTGTTGCTTTAGAACTGTCAATATCCAAAAAATCAGCCTCCTGCTAACTTGACATTATGTCCGCGTTTTTCCAGCTCTTTTTTGAGTAAATCACGGTGGTCACCTTGCACTTCAATAACCCCTGATTTAACGGTGCCACCAGTGGAGCATTTTTGCTTCAATTGTTTGGCTAAGGCCTTCAGGCCTAGTTCTGGCAAGTCAATTCCTGAAACAGTAGTGACCCCTTTGCCTTTGCGGCCTTTAGTTTCTCGCCGAATACGCACAATTCCGTCCGTTAAAGTTACTTGAGGTTGTTCTCTTTCATGAACACGACCTACATCAGTGGAATAGACTAATCTCGACTCTTTGTTAGCCATTAATCACTCTCACTTATTAGAAGTAATTTACCAATATGTTTATTTGACTCCATTAACTCATGAGCTTGAGACGCATGCGAAAGAGGAAATCTATTATTAACAACGGACTTGAATTTCCCCTCTGCAATTAATGGCCAAACCTGAGTTTCAACACCCTGAGCAATTCGTTTCTTATCTTTCAATGGTTGAGCTCTAAGAGTTGAACCGGTTAATACAATCTGTTTCAGCATTAGAGGCATGAGATCAATTTCCACTTTGGAGCCGCGCAAAAAAGCGATGTTAACAATTCGTGCTTTTGGCGCGCAGACGGCAAAATTTTGCTGAACATAATCACCACCAACCATGTCTAGCACAACGTTAACACCACCATCGGTCAGTTCGGCACAGATGCCGACAAAATTATGTTCACGGTAGTTAATAGCTTTGATCGCACCTAGCTTTTCGCAAACTCTACATTTTTCATCAGACCCGGCTGTGGCGATCACTTTAATACCCATTGCGCTGGCCATTTGAATAGCTGTGGTACCAATGCCACTGGATCCACCGTGAACTAACAGCCATTCGTTGGGTTTTAATTGTGCTCGTTCAAAGAGATTGTGCCAGACTGTAAAACAGGTTTCCGGCAGTGCTGCGGCATCTTCAAGACTTAGACCTTCAGGGATTGGAAGGCATAGGGATGCGTCTGCCAAGGCGTACTCAGCATAACCACCGCCGGCCAGCAAAGCGCATACTTGATCCCCTATTTTCCAGCGAGTGACCTCATTGCCTGTAGCCACTACTGTGCCTGATACCTCAAGACCAGGAATATCTGATGCGCCAGGGGGCGCAGGATAAAAGCCAAGGCGCTGAAACACGTCGGGTCGGTTAACACCCGCCGCCGCGACTTTTATCAGTACTTGATTGTCATTATGCGATGGCATTGGACGTGATGCCGGCTGTAAAACGTTTGGGCCGCCGGGTTGAGTAATTTCAATACTGATTTGATTGTCAGGCAGGCTCATCAATAACCTCTTAATGGTAAAGGGAGAGTTTAGCTGTATATGGCTTCACTTCTCAATGGATCAAAAAAGCCATTATATGTTAATGGCGTTTGGTCAGTATTTTAGCTTTATCCCATAATCGTCCATCGATTGCCGCTAGTCCTAAGCCGATGAATACCATGCCAATAAAATATTCAGCATGCAGTATTTCATTGAGTGCAAGCCAGCCAAGCAGATTGGCGGTGATGGGAACCAAAAATGTAACTAAGACAACGTTGGTAGCGCCTGAAGAGGCTAATATGCGGAAAAATAAAATATAGGCCAAGGCTGTTGAAAAAACAGCCAGTGATATAACCGCCAACCAAACCTTTAAGCTTGGATTTGCCAGTTGATCAGGTCGTTCTATGAAAAACGCTAAAGGCAGTAAAATAATGGTTGCGCAAGTCACCTGCCCGACAGCTGTGGTAACCGGGTTGATGCCCATGGTCTTGAATCGCCTGCCGTAGACGGTAGCAAAACCATAGGATACGGCGGCTGCCATGATGGCGAGTTGGGCAGTCGTGTCAGCACCCACGTCTGTTAGTGTTGAGGGTCCGATTAACACTATCACACCTAACAACCCAATGACGACACCAATAATTTTTGCCGGTGTCATGTGTTCATCTGTTAATAATGTACCAGCGATTAACACTGTAAATAAAGGTGTCGTTGCATTAATTATTGAGGCTAAGCCAGATGTGATGTGGGTCTGCCCCCAAACAATAAGAGAGAAGGGGATGGCGTTACTGAGTAACCCCAAAATAAGAAATGATCGCCATAGTTTAAGAGATTTAGGTATCTCATACCCAGCGATGATGAGAATGGTCCATAGTGTAATGGAAGCCATACCAACTCTCATTGTAACAATGGTTAATGGAGGTAGTTCTGATACAGCCACGGCAATGAAAAAGAATGATCCACCCCATAGGAATGATAGTAGCAGTAGCATTAACCAGTCTTTGGGGGACATTCTCTGGTTTATCATTGAGGGGTTTCCGAAATCATTAGCAGTTAGATTTAATGGGTATCAAGACACAGATGTAATAATAACATTCCCTCGTAGGCTAAACGATCACTAATATAAGCACCTAATCGTTGTTGAAATTGCATGAGGTGGCAATAAGGAATTAGTTTAATTGGAGATTACTGCCTACAATGTGTGTATCTATTCGTACCTAGGCAATCATTATGGTTGAAGCATCCTTTAGAGAGAGAGCTTATCGGGTCATCTTTGGCACTGATACGCCCGCGGGGCAGAAATTCGATATAGCCTTGATCTGGGTCATTCTACTTAGTGTGCTAGCCATTGTCCTTGATTCGATCGAGTCCGTTAACAGCCAATATGGGCTATGGTTGTTTCGATTAGAGTGGTTTTTTACCCTGCTATTTTCTGTCGAATATTTACTGCGAATCTATACATCACCAAAACCATTGCATTATATGTTCAGTTTTTATGGGCTGGTGGATTTACTGTCTATTGTACCGACTTACTTGGCGCTGATTGTGCCTGGTGCAAGTTATTGGTTAGTGATACGTCTATTGAGGGTGCTTCGAATATTCAGAGTACTAAAACTCGTTCGGTATCTCTCCGAGGCCAATTTACTATTGCGTTCAATGTATGCAGCACGACGCAAAGTGCTGGTTTTCTTTATGGTGGTTTTGGTGCTTAGCGTGATCTTTGGTAGTTTAATGTTTTTGGTGGAAGGTCCAGGCAATGGCTTTACCAGTATTCCTCGTAGCATCTACTGGACAATTGTGACTATCACCACGGTTGGCTATGGCGATATCACACCTCAAACGTCATTAGGGCAGATTTTGTCTACCATGATAATGTTGACCGGTTATAGCATCATCGCTATTCCCACGGGCATTTTCACTGCTGAAATTGCGCGCGCGATGCATACAGAAATCAGCCATAGGCAATGTAATGTTTGTGATCGCAGTGGCCATCATCCCGATGCTGAGTACTGTCATCAGTGCGGAGTAACCTTACCGGACAGGATTGTCGAAAATTAATTACCAGTGCGTTTATCCATGGTTGGGCGATAGCTCAGTGCTTCTTGATAATGAGATAATTCTGGATAGCTAGTTTTCTCAAGGTCTGCAAGGCTTATTGCAGCTTTTAGCACGCGGTAAAACTCTCGAGTAGATAGCTTGTATTCCCTAGCGATCACGTTAATCTATTTTTCTTGTGTGGTTAGCAGTATTTCTAGTTCAGTGAGTTGTTGTTCAAGAGCATCAATTTTCTCTCGGGAGCGCAACAAAACTGCCTGTTGTGCATCAAATTCGTCTCGCGACACTATATCCAACCCGGCGATAGTCTTGGTCATTGCGGCGCGGAGTAACTGTTGTAATTCTCCGCTAATCGACTGCGCACCCGATAGGGCATCGGCAACATTTTTTTGAAATTGGTTGTAAAGGTCGTCTGCGTTCATTGGGCTGCTCCGCTTAAAGGCTCATTATTCAGTGTTTGAGGGTTTCTGTCAGCTTATTTCGCTCTAAACCCCATGGTTTTAAGTGCCTTATTTTATCCATTCTGGTGCGCAGAGAATCACCCTAAAATAAATTTTCGCACCAAAATAGCACAATAAGTCTTTTTGATCGTGTCAAATTGCGGTCGACGTAGAGTTTTAGTAGTTGGCACGCAATATGCATAGTTACAAATACTTATAGGAATATTAACGCTAAATCCTTTATTTTTTTAATGACATAACTATCTTGGAGATGAACAAATGAAAGCAATAAAAACTGCAATATGTGCTGTAACAATGATGACTGCTGCTACAGGAATGACTGCTGAAGTATCAGGAAACGTCACTATTGGATCAGATTATTTTTTCCGCGGATTTGATCAATCACTCGGTGAGGCTCTTTCTGGCGGGTTTGACGTTGCCTTTGACAGTGGATTCTACATCGGCACTTGGGGCTCTTCCGTAGATGACTTCACTTCTACTGGCGGTTTAGAGCTCGATTACTTTGCAGGATATGGTGGTTCTATCTCTGAAAGCCTCAGCTATGACATAGGTTACATGATGTATGGCTACCCAAATGATAGTCAGTGGGACTTTGAGGAAGTTTACGGTAGCGTTTCCTTTTCTGATGTGACTATTGGCTTCGCTACGTCTAGCGATTGGTATGGTAGTTCAGGTAATTATGACTATTTTTATGCTGACTACGGAATGGCGCTAAACGAACAGTTTAGTTTGGGCGTGCACTATGGAGCAACTCGTGCAGATGCGGGCGACTATGAGGACTATTCGTTGTCCCTTAGCACAGAGGCCATTGGTCTTGGCTTTGACCTGAGCTGGATCTCCACTTCTGAGTCAAGCGAAGATTATTATGCGGATAACGAATTTGTTCTGACTGTTTCAAAGGCACTGTAAATTCTAGAGAACATTAACCTGTTAATCATTATGGGTGGCCCTAGCCACCCATTCGGAGGAAAAAATGAAACTGATAACCGCAATTGTTAAACCGTTCAAGCTGGACGAGGTGCGTGAGGCCTTAGGGGAACTCGGGGTTTCAGGTGTGACAGTGACCGAAGTTAAAGGATTTGGTCGTCAAAAGGGTCATACCGAGTTATACCGTGGCGCTGAGTACGTAGTTGATTTTCTACCAAAAGTTAAAGTTGAAGTGGCGCTTACTGACGAAATGGTTGAAAGCGCAGTAGAGGCAATTACCAAGGCTGCAGCCACCGGGAAAATTGGTGATGGCAAAATTTTCATCAGCCCTCTTGATGACGCAATTCGCATTCGAACCGGTGAGACCGGACCTGAAGCTATTTAACCCAAGGAGTAAATAATGAACGAGATTTTTGAATTACAGTACGCCTTAGACACCTTCTATTTCTTAATGTGTGGTGCTTTGGTCATGTGGATGGCGGCGGGTTTTTCGATGCTGGAGGCGGGTTTAGTAAGATCTAAGAATACCACCGAAATATTAATGAAGAATATCGCGCTGTTTGCTGTTGCTTGCACAATGTATATGGTCTGTGGCTACTACATTATGTACGCTGATTTGGGAGCTTTTTTCTTAAGTGGCATTACTGGTGATGGTGTTACCGGTGCTGAAGAAGCAGCTACCTACGCACCCTCAGCTGATTTTTACTTTCAGGTGGTATTCGTCGCTACTGCGATGTCTATAGTGTCAGGTGCGGTGGCTGAGCGAATGAAGCTCTGGGCATTTTTGGCATTTGCGGTTGTTATGACCGGCGTTATCTATCCAGTAGAAGGTTCCTGGACATGGGGTGGTAATGCAGTGTTTGGATTGTATACCTTAGGTGATCTTGGCTTCTCTGATTTTGCCGGTTCAGGTATTGTTCATATGGCAGGTGCCTCTGCTGCTCTAGCAGGCGTTTTATTGCTGGGTGCTCGTAAGGGTAAATATGACGCTAATGGAGTCATCAACGCTATTCCAGGTGCTAATTTACCGATGGCTACACTAGGTACATTTATTCTTTGGTTAGGTTGGTTTGGCTTTAATGGCGGATCTGTCCTTGCGACGGCATCAGTAGAAAGCGCAAACGCTGTTGCAGTTGTGTTCATGAATACTAATGCGGCCGCCTGCGGTGGTTTAATTGCTGCGATGATTTTGGCAAGACTACTGTTCAAGAAGGCTGATTTAACGATGGCTCTTAATGGTGCATTAGCTGGATTGGTGGCGATTACTGCGGAGCCTTCTACACCAACGGCCTTACAAGCAACATTGTTTGGATCAATGGGTGGA
>Ga0209558_1003397_pt1 | contig 9737 bp, 8 predicted proteins | sample SaaInlV_150m_DNA_3_FD_184674 | JGI IMG/M metagenome (GOLD analysis project Ga0209558, IMG submission 184674) | Marine microbial communities from expanding oxygen minimum zones in the Saanich Inlet - Saanich Inlet SI074_LV_120m_DNA (SPAdes) (version 2) | ecosystem: Environmental > Aquatic > Marine...
AGAGGAAACCCTCGGCTTCCAGGAACTCGTAGATGTCCGGCGAAGCGAACGCCGCGTCGCCACGAAAATAAAGCCGGACCTTCCGTTCCTTGTAGCGGTTCACCACCGGCTCCAGAACATCACGCCACCCATCGGCACTGTGAACGTTCCCTGACCGCAGCGAGCATCTTTCCAGATCGCCGAACTGGTTAAACAGGAAAAGCGGATGATAGCAGGTGCAACCGAAGTGACCATTGTATGCCGATCCCTCCTGTTCGCCATAGGTCGGACTGACGCTGCTGTCCATGTCGAGAATGATCATCTTCGGCGGACGGCGGTCATGGACGCGGTCGATCCATACCCCGTTCATCTCAGCCAGGACTTCAACGTTCGCATCGGTTGCCAGAAGCTCCGTCTCGAACCGCCCCATCTGGCTGGTGGACGCAGCCTGTTTTTCGACAGCCTTGCCGCCGACAATCCACCGCATGGCAGGATCGCGTCCGAGACGCTCGGCGTCGTTCACATCCTCATAACCGCCAACACGTCCAAACAGCGATTGGCGGAACTGACCTGTCATGCAGTGCCATCCATTCTTGCCGGTACGGTTGTCTTGGAAAACATCTCCGGCAACCTCGGTCAGACCAAGGGCATCATCAAGCTCTCGATAGGCGAGAAACCCACCGTTGGAGCTAATCTTGGAACCGTGGAACTCAAGCTTCAGGCGGCGGTCAAAATCAACCCGTAAAGAGGACTTTCTGCTTTCACCTGCCGGGTGATGTGCAGCGCGTCTGTTCTGATATGTGTATGACATTGATTCTTATAGCAGAATCTTGCTGTCGCCGCATCAAACATTGGGATTACTTGGGTAATGGGGGCTTAAGGAATTATGACGATTCCCCGGAGACCGCAAGACGTTAGAAACCTCAATTCACACAATCCGCCTGTTGAGGCCGCAAATTGCCGAAAAATTGGGCAAATTTGTGAAAAAAGTATGCCTTGGGATACCGGCATTCATTCTCGTCATGCCGTCAATCCTTGTTGAGTGCCGGCCATCCCGCATCAATGATATCGTCAATATTACGACGTTCGGCATACCGCCGCTCCAACTGGCGCCGTTCGCGCGACCGGCGTTCCGTATCGCGCCGCTCATTGGCGCGTTGTTCCAAGCCGTTCCAGTCGATGGCTTTACCGGTACCCCGGCGCTCCTCGGCGCGGCGGTCGTCGTCGCGGCGGCCATCTTCGTCACGCCGATCGCCTTGGTCCGTGCGGTCACGTCGATTGTCTTCCGGCGCAATTTTCGGTCTATCTTGTGGCCCGTCTGCCATCCCTTCCCCCATTTACCCAGCGTCGCGATCGTCCGCAATCCATGTATACGGTATCCAAAGCCCGGGCAGAGCGTCAAGGCTATGCGCCTCCAACGATCAATCTCATGATCAACCCAATGGTCGATCTGGCAACTGCCCCAATACAAAACCCCGCCGGCGAAGCGGCGGGGTTTATCGATGCTCTCGGCACCACTCGATCACATAGGACCGAGTCCAGTTTTCACAGATTCAATATGTCCGTTGGCTGGTTCGGTGGGATCATCTTTCTAACCTCCTTCTGTTGGAGCCTCACTAAGTTATTCCCTCCCGTCCCGGCAAGGCAGGGACCGAACTCGGAACAAATCAATCTCCATCAGCTCAATAGTAAGTGCATCACAATTCGCAGAGGAAATCAGTAGGAACAGCCTCCGAGTTGGATCAAACAGTCCTATATCAGGAACGCCGGTTCTTGACGGATTTGCGCCCAGGCGGTACTCGACAATATGTCCGTCACTCAGCTGCGTATTCTGCTGCCTAGCCAGCCGGCTGTTGTTGCCGGGGTCATCTCAACGGCATGGCTGAGCCCAGAAGGTGAAATCGAATTATTGGACGGCGCTGAAGTGCGCCGGCGCTTGGCCGCTGATACGACCCCGATCGTTTGTCATGCCAGGTCCACCGCGCGCCGCATCGGCACTTCGCCGTTTCCGGCCTTTGATGTCCTGGAACTTTTTGCCTTCACCCACCCGGCGCGGTTTGCATTGCCGACGCCGCTGGGTTTGGCCGAAGCACTAGGCCTGCCCTTGCCCTCGACGCCCGAGCGGTCGGCGGAAACTCTGCTAGCAGTCACCCGCGCCCTGCTAGCGGATTTGGGCGCCGAGGCCTCGAAAGGCGACACCGCCGCATCGGATATCGCCTCCACCATGGCCGCCGCCAGCTGGCCCTGGGGACCGGCGGTGCTGGCTGCGCTCGGCACCCCCGACGGCGGGCATTCTCAATCGGCGCGGCAAGGCCTCAGGGTTTGGTCACGCCTACCCGACTGGCACGAAGTGCCGCCCGAACCGCCGGCTGACAATCAACCGGTGGCCCCTGCCGAAAGCCTAGCGCGATTGGCAGAACTGTTGGGTGACGGCTCGGAAAAACGCCAAGGCCAGCGCGATTACGCGGCGTCGTGCACCCAAGCTTTCCAACCCCGAAACCAGCGCGACGAACCCAACCTGGTGCTGGCCGAAGCCGGCACTGGTATTGGCAAGACGTTGGGTTACGTGGCGCCGGCCAGTCTGTGGGCGGAGAAAAACCAAGGTGCGGTCTGGATTAGCACCTTCACCCGCAACCTGCAGCGCCAGTTGGACAACGAATTGGATCGGCTTTGCCCGACGAGCGCGGAGAAGGACGCCCGCGTGGTCATCCGCAAGGGTCGCGAAAATTATCTATGTCTGTTGAATTTGGCCGACGCCATTGGCCGAACCGGCGGGCGCGCCGGCACCCACGTTAGTGCCGACGCCGCTGTTTTAGGCCTGATCGCCCGGTGGGCGTCAGCGACCCGCGATGGCGATATGGTCGGCGGTGATTTCCCGGCCTGGCTGGTCGATCTGTTCGGGAGCCGGTTGACCACAGAACTCACCGACACCCGAGGCGAATGCATCTATTCGGCCTGCGACCATTACCGGAAATGTTTTATTGAACGCACGATCAGGCGCGCCCGGACGGCGGATATCGTTGTTGCGAATCATGCCTTGGTGTTGGTTCAGGCGGCTCTAGGGGGGGCTGGCGGTGGGGGCGAGGAAGGGACGCTGCCGCTGCGCTATGTCTTCGACGAAGGGCATCATTTGTTCGATGCCGCGGACAGTGCGTTCTCGGCCCATCTGTCCGGGCGAGAAGGCGCCGACCTGCGCCGATGGCTGCTCGGCCCGGAAGGCAGCCGCTCCGGCGGTGGCAGTAGCCGGGGCCGGGGATTGCGCGACCGTGCCACGGATTTGATTGCCGGCGATGACAAGGCGGAGGAAGTGTTGGATGAGGTGTTGCGCGCAGCCCGGGCGCTGCCGGGGCCCGGCTGGAACCAACGCCTGGGCGGCGGCCAGCCTAGCGGTCCGGCGGAAAGCTTTTTAATCCTGGTCCGCCAACAGGTGTATGCCCGCGACAACAACGCCAACTCGCCCTTCGATCTGGAAACAGAAACCACGTCGCCCGTTGAAGGCCTTTTGGACGCAGCTTCAAAGTTGGCGACGGCTTTCGCACGGCTGGAAAGACCGCTAACGGAATTAATCAAGGCCCTGATGGCTCGCCTCGATGAAGAATCGGAAGAATTGGAGTCAGCGACACGGGCGCGGCTGCAAGGCCTAGCGCGCAGCCTGACACACCGCGCCGTCCAACCTCTGAGCGCCTGGCGGTCGATGCTGGACAGCCTGCAGAACGACACGCCACCAATTTTCGTTGATTGGTTCGGGGTATCGAGGATCGCCGGACGCGATATCGATGTCGGGTTTCATCGCCATTGGGCGGATCCCACGGAACCCCTGGCGGAAACCGTCTTCGCGCCGGCCCATGGCGTGCTGGTCACCTCGGCCAGCCTGCGCGATGAAAGTGGCGAGATCACTGACCTAGACCAAGACCCGGCGTCGGAAGGCGCCTGGCCCGCTGCCGACCGGCGCGTCGGTGTCGGTCACATTGAGGCCGCGACATCGCGCGCCGCCCACCCCTCGCCTTTCGATTATGCCAAACAAACGCTTGTTCTGGTGGTCGGCGATGTCGGCCGCAACGATGCCGATCAAGTCGCCGCAGCCTACCGGGAATTATTTCTCGCCGCCGGTGGCGGTGGCCTGGGGTTGTTCACCGCCATCAATCGCCTGCGAACTGTGCATGAACGCATCGCAGCCCCCCTTGAAGCCGCCGGCCTACCGTTGTTGGCGCAGCATGTGGATCCCATGGACACGGGCACCCTCATCGACATTTTCCGAGCCGAAGAAGACACCTGCCTGTTGGGCACCGATGCGGTGCGCGACGGTGTCGATGTGCCGGGCCGCTCACTCAGACTGATCGCGTTCGACCGGGTGCCCTGGCCCCGGCCGACGATCCTGCACCGGGCGCGCAAGGCGGTGTTCGGCGGGCGTCGTTACGATGAAATGCTGACACGCTTGAAGTTAAAGCAGGCCTACGGCCGCCTGCTGCGCCGCCAGGGCGACCGCGGCGTTTTCGTCATGCTTGACCGTAGCCTGCCCACGCGCCTGCTCAGCGCCTTTCCAGACGGCGTCGAGGTGCGGCGCATCGGTCTTGCCGAGGCGATCCGCGATGTTCGTACATTTTTGGCCGAATAAACCGATCAAAATCCCCTAATTTCCGCGATATTCGCCTATTAGTGAATTTTTGGAATACGGTATTTTCCAATTGATGTGTAGATGTATTTTTTAAATACGTATAATATTTGTGTAATGAAAATATATACACATTTATGGTGTTATTATGAAAATTTACGTGCTGCATGAAAACGACGATTGGGTGGTGCCGCTGCGTGCCGAATTGGAAAAGCGCGGCCTGCCCTATGAAGAATGGTTTCTGAACGACGGGACCATCGACATCACGACGGCGCCATCTTCTATAACCGCATGAGCGCATCGTCGCACACCCGGGGCCACACTTATGCCCCCGAGCACGCGAAGCTAGTACTGGCCTGGCTGGAAGCCCACGGGCGGCGCGTCTTGAATGGGTCGCAAGCCTTGCGCTTGGAAGTCTCCAAGATCGAGCAATACCTGGCCTTCGCCCAATTCAGCATCGAAGCACCGAAAACCACGGCAGCGCTGGGCGCTGAGGAAATCATCACTGCCGCCGAAGATTTTGCCCGAGACGTTGGTGGCGACTTCATCACCAAGCACAACCGTGCCGGCAAGGGTTTGGGCGTCAAATTATTCGAGAACACTGATCAATTGCGGGCCTATGTGGATGGCCCTGAATTCGATCAGTCACGCGACGGCGTCACCTTGATCCAACAATACATCAAATCCCCCGAAGCCTTCATCACCCGGGCCGAGTTCGTCGGCGGCAAATTCCAATATGCCGTCCGGGTCGATACGTCTCAGGGCTTTGAGCTTTGCCCTGCCGATGTCTGCCGGATCGATGATGCGCCTTCGGCCGCAGACGACCGTCCCATGTTCGAAGTTCTCGACAGTTTTGATCCATTGCTGATCGAACGCTATGAAGCGCTTATGACAGCCAACGACATTCACGTGGCGGCGTTCGAATCGATCATCGACGCCAACGGACGGGCCTTTACCTATGATCTGAACACCAACACCAACTACAACGCCGAGGCAGAGATGGCGGCGGGCGTTTCAGGCATGGGCGCGTTGGCGGAATTTTTGGGCGACGAACTGGCCCAAGCCGCGGCGCTTAAGGACGCCGCCTGATCAGGTTCGTTAACGCCTTGATGTGAAAACGCTGATCAGCAGGCCCACGACGAAAGTACCAGCGGACGCCCACAACAGCGCCGGCTCATAGGGCGGGGTGTCGAAGAACGAACCGACAAAATTGCCGATCTCACACTGCACTGTTGTCCGGTAGAAGCATTCACTAGCAGCTTTGACGTCATCACCCAGCATTTGATGGAAGAACAATAGCCACCATGCCAGCGCGATGACGAACCCGATACCACCCCCGATCATGATCCATTTGCCGACACCCTGGCCGGCAGCCGGATGCGGACGGGTTTTCGTGGCGACGAGATTGTTATTTTCGGTCATTTCGGATCCATGATCGGCATGCCAAATAATACCGACAAGGTCATCACCGCGACAATGGTAGAGATTAATACCGCCGCTGATGTCCGTTGCACATAGACGCCGTAGTTTTGCGCCAGCACGAAGCAATTCGCCCCCGCCGGCAAGGCTGCCATCAGAATTGCCATGGCGGCCCACATGGGCGCCATTTCAAATACATTGACGACCAGCCACCAGGTAATGGCCGGCTGCACAATGAGCTTCAGAATACTCATTGACGCCACCTCGCCCATGCCCGCGCGCAATGGTTTGCCTACCATGAACAAGCCAATGGCGAACAGCGCGCTGGGACCGGCGGCGGCGCTTAGGATTTCGCAGAACGTCGCCACCGGCACCGGCAATTTGGCCCCGCCAAAAGACCAGGCGATGCCGGCGGCGGATGAAATCAACAACGGATTCTTGATCAACGCGCGGCCCGTGTCGGCCAATGCATTGCCGCCGGCGCGTCCGCCGCTGAGATCCATCTCAATCAACGCGGCAACCAAGGCCAACAAAATCAGGCTTTGAAATACTGTCGCGATAATAGCCGGCAACGCCGCTTCGGGGCCGAAGGCGACGATCGCCAAGGGGATGCCCATGAAACCCGTATTACCGAATATGGCGGTCATGCCAAACAGCGATGTTTCCGCCATGCGGGCCTTGAAAACCCAGCGTGATATGGCGAATGCGATCAGCAAAGTGGCCGCACTGCCCAGCGCAAACGCGCCGATAAACTGCCACTGGAATATTTCCGCGGGCTCAACGCGGGCCATGGAAAAGAACAACAACACCGGCAGGGCAACGTAATAGACGAAACCGTTCAAGGCTTCGGAACTGGCCTCGCCGAGTACCTTCATACGGCCCGAAACGTAGCCGCAGAAGATGATCGCGAAGACCGGCAGGACGACGTTGACGATGGGTTCCACGGCAAAGCCCAGGTTGTTGAGGCGCTTTGGTTGTCGGCATCTGGCCGAGGATTTAGGATCGGCAAAATGCCGAGAAATAAGATCGGCAGCTATACCCGACCCGAAAGGAAGGAACAATCATGGGTACACAGGCACAGACGCTTTCGGGCATGACCATCGGCTTTATCGGTTTAGGCTTCATGGGCCGGCCGATGGCGCGCAACCTTCAGGCCGCCGGCGCGACGATGATTGTTCACAACCGCTCACAGGGACCGATGGATGAGCTTGCTGCCGAGGGCATGACCCCGGTGGCCTCACCGGCCGTTGTCGCCGATCAGGCCGAGGTGATTATCTTGATGCTATCAGATACCCCCGCCCTAGAATTGGTGTTGTGCGGTGAACACGGTGTCCTTGCAAGGCTGCGTCCCGGCACTTTGGTGATCGACATGGGAACGTCGAAAGTTCCCATGAGCCGGACGCTGGCTGGGAAGATCATCGACGCCAGCGGCGAGTATGTCGACGCGCCGGTTTCCGGAGGAACCTTGGGCGCCGAAGCCGGAACCCTGACCATCATGGCCGGCGGCAGCGATGCGGCTTTCGCGCGCGCCCGGCCACTGTTCGATATTCTCGGCGCAAAAACCACCCACGTCGGTGCCAATGGTGCCGGCCAGATCGCGAAAGCCGCCAATCAGGTGATTGTCGGCCTGACCATCGGTGCTGTCGCCGAAGGTTTGGCCCTGGCGCGCCGCGCCGGGGCGGACCCGGCCAAGGTTCGCGAAGCGTTAGGCGGCGGCTTTGCGGACTCGCGTATCCTCGAGGTCCATGGCCAGCGCATGGTCGACGGCGCCTTCCCCGCCGGCGCCAAATGCACGATCCAGCGCAAGGACATGGATCAGGCGATGGAGTTGGCTAGCGAATTAAGTTTGGAATTACCGGCAACGGCATTGAGCCGCGCGCTCTATGACGCATTGATTGATGCCGGCCACGGCGAATTGGATCACGCTGCCTTGATCAAGGCCATCGACCCGGAAATCTAGAATACCCGATTAACGCTTTGCTGGATAATCCCATGAACCGGCGATCTTCCATGCACCACTTTGGTTTCGGTGCAGCAGATATGACCGCTCGGTCTTCAAATCCATGGCCGACGCCTGAAGAATCGGGCCGTTGACCGAATGAATTATCAGCGCAGTGAGAGTTTTGTCCGCGAGCAATCCAGCAACCCGCTTTTTCGTGACATTCTGGAAGGCGCTGACAAAGCCGCGATAACGCGGTCCGCCAAGCACTTGATAGCCGGTGATCACACCGGACTCACCGGTACCCGCCGGATCAATCACGTAAATCAGATCCGACGGTGACAGCAAATCCCTCGCCTCGGCACCGACCGCGCGATAGTGATGGATCATCGGTGCGCGGTCGAAGCGCAATTTCTTGGCGAACGGTACGGGCGCGATCAGCAAGATCATCACCGGCACCCAACCGTACCGGGCAACGCGCCGGAAGCGGCCGTCAAACCGCTGGCGCCAAATATGCGCACCACCAAGGACGGCAAACGTCACGACGACCAAACCCAAATGCATATTGTAACGCCAATAGGATGCGGCGCGGAGCGCTTCGCCCTTGGTGAATACGGCCAGGTAGGTGAAATACAGAAATCCGTTGTAACCGACGATAATCACCGCGGCGATGACACAAAACCTGTCAAACGGCGTGCGCCACCGGATCAACCCGCGCACCCCAAATCCCACCGTCAGCACGGCGAGGATCAGGTAATAGCCCTTCTTCGACAAAACCAATGCCATCCGACCAAGAATTTCCAAGGCATGGTCCAAATACCAGGCATCGAAGGGAAGGACCGGGAATTCACCGGTCGAAATTTCCGACGTGACATGATAGCGCCAGACCGCATACGTCATCGCCGCTGGCAGAACGATCACCGGCAGAACTTTCAACAATGCGGATAATTTGATTTCCGGTGCGCGAAGGCCGGCAATGATGAACGCAATGATCGTCATCAGCACCAGCGCCAGCGTTGCCTGTTTGGCGCTGACCAGAACAACTAAGATGAGACCCAATCGCCAGGCGGCGTGGCGCGTAGCAGTCTTGTCGCCCTCGGTCATGGCGCCGATTGCCGACCAGGCCATGACCGCGCCGAGGCCGGTCAACACGCCTGACGCGGTGTCGGCGTAGGTGGTCAGCACGATCTTCTGGACGAAAGTAGGATTAAGCAGTGTGACCGCCAGTACCGCTACGGCACAAAGCCCCCACGTGGGGCGATCTTCCTCGACGCCGGGCAAGACCCGCGCCATCAATTGCACCAGGACGGCGGCGAAAGTCATCAACAGCAGTAAGTTTGAAAGTGCCCCGGCATTTTCGCGAAACTCACCGGTGATCAGTGCGGTGAAATAGGACACAAGATGCCAACCGAAGGGATAGGCCGGATACAAGGTGTTGACGAACGGGTTATCGGCGGCCGGGAACCGATGGACCAATGCCAGTTGCTTGGGGATAACCAGCCAAGTGGCGAATTCATCCCATTGAGAGCCCTGCATGGCGGACGCCAAAATAAACAGCGGAGCACCCAGCAAGACCGCACGCCAAATATTTGGATGGACACCCCAATCCGCTGGGCGGCAACGAACCGCCGTCGCCGCAATTGCCAGCCCCGCCAATGCCAGGGCCAGATACATAAACGATATCGACGTCGCCACACCGAGCAGCGTAAAGACCATCACGCACACGCTCCAACCGATCACATGATCAGTCGCCGCAAATTGTGTGCCCAATCGAAGTTGCCGACCAAT
>Ga0209558_1003402_pt1 | contig 9731 bp, 9 predicted proteins | sample SaaInlV_150m_DNA_3_FD_184674 | JGI IMG/M metagenome (GOLD analysis project Ga0209558, IMG submission 184674) | Marine microbial communities from expanding oxygen minimum zones in the Saanich Inlet - Saanich Inlet SI074_LV_120m_DNA (SPAdes) (version 2) | ecosystem: Environmental > Aquatic > Marine...
AGACCATGCGGATTTTTTTAGTCAAGGTCAACCCTTGATGAATTTCCATGGAAGTTCCACCCGGATAGCCAAAAATAACTTTGACCCCTTCATTTTCCAGGGCTTTAACAATGACATCCCGGCCTTTCATGGGATGCCCTAGCTTTTTCGGAGATTTCTTGATGGAAACCAGTTTTTTTGCTGTGTTCTTTTTAGTAGTCATAGAGGGGAAAAATCTTATCTGAAATGACCCTTGAAGTCAAATTCTATTGGCCTTCAAGCTCTATTTTGTCAAAGTTTTATGGGAAATATGGGATTGGTTTCAAGTAGCCGTAGCCCCCAGAGCTTTCAGAATAATTCCTTCGCGCAGGCTGTATTCGCTGACAAGCAGGGGTTCGCATTGAAACGTCCGCATGGTTTCCAGAACAATGGCAGTGCCTGCTATGATCAAATCTTCTCGTCCCGGTTCGAGTGCCTTCAATGCCAACCGTTCGTTGAGGGATTTCCCTTTCAGACTCTGATTCAGGGTTTCGATATCCTGTTTGGTTAAAAACGCGCCATGAATTTTTTCGGGATCATAAGGATAAATATTATCTTTTAAGGCGGCAAGGGTCGTGACGGTTCCCGCAGTACCAATAAAAACCTGTGGCGTAAACGCCGAAAGTTTTTCCCGTATGGTTTGCAACTCGTTTTTCAAGTGTGTGGTCAGGTTGGTATGCTCCGAATTATCTACCGGATGCTGATGTATGAATTTTTCTGTCAGGCGAACAACTCCTAAAGCACTACTGCAAAACCCCGCAATTTTTTTTCCTTCCGAGAGGATGAACTCGGTGCTTCCGCCTCCGATATCGAGAGTGAGTATTCTGCGGTTCTCATGCGGTATTTTCCAGAAAACCCCTTCCAGAGTCAGACGAGCTTCCTCTTCCCAGGAGATGATTTCAATTTCGATGCCTGTCTTCTCCAGGGCCTGCTGGACGAACTCATTGCCGTTGGAAGCTTCTCGCACGGCACTGGTCGCCACCGCGAATAGGGGAGGGTTGCCGTGCTCCTCGCAGTCCTCGCGAAATTTTGACAAAGCAGAAAAGGTTGCGGACATTCGAGATGGCATGAGTTTCCCGTGGGTATCCATGCCTTCGCCGAGGCGAGTGATCACCCTTCTGGAGGCCAGAGTCCGGAATTGGTCGTTCCCGTCAGATTCGAGAATTAATAGACGAACGGTGTTGGAGCCAATATCGATGGAAGCGATTTTTTTCATTCAAATCTAAATCGGAAAAGCTTTTTCACTATCGAGAGTGAGCAGTAAATAAAATCCAAGAGCGGTGAACAACACGTTAGGACCCCATGCGGCTAGTATCGGATCAAAGGTTCCTCCGCGCCCCAGGGATATACTGATGGCGTAAAGAAAAGAGAAAACAAAACCCATTGCCAGGTTGATTCCCACACAAAACAGAAGTCCCCCATGTCTGCTGGACCTTAGTGATAAGGGAATTGCCAGCAAGGCTAAAACTATGCTGATGAAAGGATAGGACAGGTTTCGGTGCAGTTCGATCCATTTTTGTGTTGTGTCCTTACCTTCCCGCGCATGAACCTGAATGGTTGTGTACATTTCTCGCAGGCTCATTTCCTCTGGCAGTTTACTCACTTTGGCAAAATCGGAGGGGATTTCAGAAACCGAAAAAGAACGGCTTTCAAAGTATTCGGTGGACACCAATCCTTCCTTGTTAAACTGGCGAACGTAGCCATCCAAAAAATCCCATTTATCGGCGGTCCATTTCGCAGTTCGGGCATCTATCCTCTGTCTGACCCCGTAGCCAATATCCGGAACCAAAATGATGACTCCATAAAGTATGGAATTTCTCGAATCAAAGGAGTCAATGCTCCAGATAGAATGGTCCTTGGCTTTCAGCCAGAGGTCTTTTTCCTGGATTTTCCCATAGGTTATCTGGTTTCGAACCTTGCTGAGAAAAATATAATTCATTTTCTGGCTGGTGATGGGGGCTACAAACTCGCTATTGGCTAACACCATTAAAGCAATAAAAACCGATGCGCCGATGATCGGAAATGTGATGCCGGTTACGCTTATCCCACAAGCTTTCATAGCCGTGAACTCATTGTTTTTGGCAAGCGAAGCGAGGGTGATGACGGTAGCCAACAGCACCCCCTGAGGTGCCATATAATTGGCGATGAAAGGAATTTTATAAAAATAATAAGAAACGAGGTCAATGAACGGAGCATCTCTGGATACGAACTCATCCAAACGCTCGAAAAAATCAACCATCAAATAGATCCCGATCAACCCTATCGTGGTCAATAGATAGACTCTTATGAACAGGAACAACACATATTTTTTGAGAATCATCATGGCTGATTTATGGTGCTTCAGGTTCCTGTGTTGAGTCCGGCCTGCTTTAAAGCCTGACCGAGTGGTTGCAGGTCCGGCCGGGAATGAATTGTATCCCGGATGTATTGCAAAGTGGGGTCAATGTATTTCAGGTATCGTTCATTCTTATGTATCATATATTGCGATGCGAAGGTGCCGATCGCTTTTAGATTTCTCTGGACCGACATCCAATCAAAAATTTTCAGAAAAGCGGTGCGGGGAATTTGTAATCCTTCTTCCTGCATGCGTTGAAGGTAATAGTTCAGTAATTCATTTCGGGTCTCATCCTCCAGAACAATATACGAATCTTTTAAGAGCGATACCAGATCATATTGGCGAGGCCCCATTCGGGCATCCTGAAAATCAATGAGCATCAGGTCGTCCCTGCGGACCATCAGGTTCCTTGCGTGAAAGTCTCGATGGACGAAAACCTGTTCCTCTTTAGCCAGAGTCTGGCAGAGCCTGGTGAGAGCATCCCGGACTTTTGCCTCGGCATCCGGTTCCAACTCCTGCTTCAGGTATCCTTTGACATAATGTTTTAACATGAAGTCCATTTCCCACATTAATTTTTCGACATCGAACTTCAAGGAGTAGGCAGGGCAGTAGGGACGCATATCTTTTGTTACGCGGGTCTGCATGGCCACTATTAGTTCGATGGCTTTTTGATACCATGAAAGAGTGCTGGTGGGGGAATTCCCGACGATGTCCTCCAAATGTGTGTCGCCACCATCCTCAAGAAATAGTAGCCCCTGCTTGGCATCGTAGAATAGAATTTCTGGAACCGGCATATCCAGATGCAGGAGAAATTTTTGCATGCGGTTGAAGTCCGGCTCTTTTTCAGGATCGGGCTCCTTCAATTGCATGATAATGATCGATAATTTTTCCGCAGGGCGACTATTCAGGAAATAATTGACCCGAAAATAGCTTCGGTCTGATGCATCGCCCTTCAAGGTGAAGAATTCAAAACGGGAAATAGGTTCTTTGACGATGGGCTCCAGCCAGGTTTTTAAATAGTCCCCGTCAAAACGTCCGTGGGAGGAACTGTGGTTTTTATGCAGTTTTTGATCGGAATCTGTCATTTAAAAAAAACTATTTCCTTTGTCTAACATCTAATGTAGCATTCTGGATTTTAATAAACCTGAACGGAGATTCATTAATGCCGAAACCAAGTTATCATATTTTAGTCTGCACCAACAGCCGACCACCGGGACACCCTAGGGGATCTTGTGGCGAAAGCGGCTCCAACGCCATCTTTGAGAAGTTGTCTATGGGGATCGAACAAAAAGGCTTATTTGGAAAATGCATGGTTGCAAATACAGGATGTCTAGGCCCTTGTGGAGTGGGTCCTGTCGTTGTTGTTTACCCGGATGGTGTTTGGTACCAAAAGGTCCAGCCGGAAGATGTGGATGAAATTCTTGACAAGCATATTGGTCAGGGTACAAAAGTGGATCGACTGGAAGTCCCGGATGAACTTTGGGGTTAACCGGTCGGCGGCCGGAGGCAGATGGAAATAGCTTTTGTTGGTGAGCAAAGATTTATCTCGGCTTGATGAACCCTTGCCAGTTCCCACAGGGCTTGGCCCGGTTCCCCTTCCCGGATCAGGGAAGGGGTTTTTTTTAATTATTTTCATTCTGCCATTTTTCCCATTCCATATTTGATATTCAGGGTTGCTCCTGGAGCCAGGCTCTATAAATAGATGAGCTTATATCTGAGCCCATCATTGTCTTTTTGGGCAGAAGCTCGGCATCGGAGCATTTGGAAAATTTTGTATTTCGATTTATATTCAGCCAGTTCTTTAGAACGTGTTCCGCTAAAATTTCCCCAACGATTTTGTTTCCTTCCAGAGTCCAGTGTGTGTCACTGAGGTTTGAAAAATAAATTTCCTTACCAGCACTGGCATAGCTTGCCAGGCAATTTAAAGGATCGATAACACCTCCCTTAAACTGACGCAATTCAGCCAGGGAGGCGACCATGGCACCGGGCAATTGCGTATCTAAAGCATCTTCTGAAATACCTTCCAGCTCACTGACCAATTTCTGTAGTTTTTTTGAAAAGGCCAGATTGGAAGGAGAGTTGAGGATCAATGCAAATTTTCCAGAATCTATGGTCTGTTGTGCAAGATCCATCACCGCCAATAACCACAGGTAGCCATTTCTGTTTCGGTCGAGAGTATCCATTCTGTAGGCCATGGAGGCACGGCGCATGGCTTTGATGTAAAAAGGTTGCGGTACCACATCTTCATTCCCCGCTATAAAACTATTGGGAAGGTAGTAAGGAAACAGGCTGGCCCTCTTAATTGTTTGAGCATCCGATGCCAGGAGTTTCCGTACTTTAGGGCTATACATGGAATAATAAGCCTTGGCGTAATCCAGAAACCTGAATCGATAAAGGCGGGGTACCCACGACCCTTTCCCCACAAAAAATTCTCCATTTTTGAAGCGGGTTTCTTCATCCTTGGAATAAGGAAGCCATTCCATATCTGACAAATCATTCCCGTTATAAAAATTAAAAATCACTCCATCAAAATCCAGTTTTGAAGACCAGAATTTAAATTGAGCCAGATATTCAGGAAATGAGATGCCAGGGATTCCCAGGTTGATGACCTCGAATTTATGGCTATCGTCCGTTTGATTTAATAAGGATTCGAGAACATCACTATAGGTATGGGGCGCGGGTACGGCCGCATAGGCAAAGGAATCTCCGACACTTAATATCCGCAGGGTGTCGGAGCTTTTGGAAGTAGAAACTCGTTTTTCTTTAAAACCCAGGGAATCTAAATCGAAAGTCTTATTTTTTGAAAGTTGAATATCCTTCGATGAACTCAGCAGGAACGTGTGTTCATACTTTATGAAAATCCAGTCAAAAAGAAAAAGGGCAATCAGGCCACTGCCTATAACAAGGCTCAAATTTTTCAGGAAACTAAAACGGGAACTTTGGATCCATCGCGGCATAAATATTTATTTCCATCTATGCTTCTTGTTTAAAAAATAACGCTGGCAACTAAAGGCAAATATCGCTGGGCTCTTGGCCAGGCAGGGCCAGCTTTTTGAGTAGGGTCCATAGCTCTTTTCTTCCCGTATGGTTTTTACTGGAATAGACCAGGAAATCCAGAGCATTTTTCCCCATGAATGCGGCTTTTATTTTTTTTGTCTGCTTTCCGCGTTCAGAGGCGGAAACCTTGTCTGCCTTGGTGATCAACAGGATATAGTTTCTATCCAGTTCTTCCAGCCATTCTTTCAAGGTCACGTCCAACTCTGTTGGATTGCGCCGGATATCTACGATGAAAACAATGGCGATGAGGGGTTCGCGCTGGACCAGATATTCTTCGATCATTTTCTTCCATTTATTCTGTAAGGCCGGAGTGACGCGGGCGAAACCATAACCCGGAAGATCAGCAAACATCATGGCATCGTTGATTTTGAAAAAATTGATTTCGCGGGTTTTACCGGGAGTGGAACTGATGCGAACCAGTTTTTTCCGGTTGAGCAGAGACTTGATGAGGGAAGACTTGCCCACATTGGAACGGCCCGCAAAGGCAAACTCGGGTAGCGGTTCTTTTGGGTATTGCTTGGAAGAAACGGCCCCGACGATGAATTCGGTAGATATAACTTTCATGGTCCGAATTTATTGATGACCAGTCCGGATAAAAGTTTGGGATAAAAAAAGGTGGCCTTCTGAGGTAGCCGGATGCCTTTCTCCGCCAGTTCGCGGACTTGGTCTATGAGTGTTGGATTCATGAAAAATGCCACATCGTATTTGCCTTTATCGACCATGTCCATACCTTCTTCGGAGTTAACTTTGTAAGAAACATATTGTTGCTCGTCTTTTTCCCGTGTATCGATTTTCAGGATATGCCGGAAAAGGATGGCGTGCAGTTGTGTGACATCCAGGACCTGCATGTCTTTAGGTTCGCTTTCGTCTAAAAGAGGAAGAACATTTCTGGGGTCCTTAACGACCAAAACGAATGTATGCTCTTTTCCCATATAGGCGCAGAAGGTGATTTGCTTTTTCCCCAGTTCTTTCAATCGGGATTTGACTTCAGCTCCATTCAGTGGGCCGGACCAGGGGATGATGTCAAAATATTCCCCGACTTTTTGCAGGAATGATTCTCGATCAAACGGTCCCGGACTTTTTGCAACCCGATGAATGGGAAAGATTGACATGGAATCCGAATCCATATTGGTCAGGAACATCATGACATGGGAACAATCCTCAACCTTGTCCTGATTAGCTTCGGAGAAAGCCAGTGCTGTTTCATAACGGTGATGACCATCGGCGATATATACTTTTTTGTCACGAATTTGGTTTGAAATTTCCTGGCAAACAGCGGTATCGTTCAAGCGCCAGATGCGGTGCACCACACTGCCGTCATCAATGACAGACAAGGGTTCGAGACTATCTTTGTCTTTGAGCAGGCCATCGATATTTCCATGGGGGTCCGAATACAAACCGAAAATGGGGCTGAAATTGGCATGGCAGGCATTGAGCAGACGGGTCCGGTCGGTCTTGGCCTTGGCGAGAGTGAATTCATGCGGAAGTATGTTGCCCTTGTTGAAGGCTTCGGTCTTAACTCTGGCGAAAAAACCTGTTCGGCAGAACTTTCCTCCCTCAAACTCATATTCCTGGCTGTATAAATAAAATCCGGGTTGTGAGTCACGCACCAGAATATTTTCCTCGAGCCATTGCTGGAATGTTGCTGAAGCTCGGGTATAGCGGTTGTCCATTTCGGAATCGGTAGAAAACTCCTTGCCCAAAATCAGTCGTACCACATTATGCGGGTTCTTCTGGTAGAGGGACTCCTGAAGCGCGGGAGCAATCACATCATAAGGGGGAGCGGTGACCTCTATGAGAGGTCCTGTGACCTTGGTGTTGAAAAGCAGGCCATGAAATGGAATCACTTCGATCATAATGAGAGCTCACTTTTTATGTTTCGGGAGAGAAGGCGTCCTTATACTTAAGGAAGTTATTATAGCAAACCCCCAGGCGTGGGGCCAATGTGCAAGGGCTTCTTCTTTACTTCATTATTCTTGATAGCGAGATGGCGTCATCATAAAGCTTCACACTGGCATAACTCGCGGATGTATTGGACTAGAGAATGGATGGTGCTCTCATCCAAGGTATGCTCCCATGCGGGCATGCAGGGGGCTCGGCCTACTGAAAGCCCTCCAAACTTGATGGCTTCAAAAAGTTGTTCATCGGTCCGGGTTTCCAGGTAATCGGCTTTAGTATGGTTGCGGGGTGGTACAGTCAGGAGTTTAGCATTGATGCCGTTCCCCTTCCCTTCAATGCCATGGCATTGAGTGCAGTACCACTGATAAGTTTCCCTGGTATTTTCGGTGACCTTCACTCGCTGTGGTTGTGGTGCTGGTGGGGCTACCCTAACCTCCTGTTGCAAAGGAGGCTTGAGCGTTGATGCAACTTGTTTTTCCGGATCTTGTCCGCATCCGCTTGACAAGAACAAAGCTACTGTCATCCCGAAGAGAAAGTTTTTGTTATTTAAAATCATAAGGATTATTTTATGTTTTCTTTTTTAAGCGACATAAGAAATCGGGCGAATTGATTTTGGGTGGCGGAACCCATCTTATATCTAGGCATACGACCTTTCGAGAGATATATTTGCGGTGCTTTTAGCCAGTTTGCCATCCAGTTGGCCTGTAGCCGGTTTCCCGCATTGACCAGAGAAGGGCCCGATACGCCTCCCCGAACTTTTCCTGCCAGATTCAAGCTTTGATGGCAGGAGATGCATCCGAAAGTTCTTTCAAACTGATATTTGATTTTTGCACGTTGTCCTTTTGATAAAGGTTCCGGGGTGACCGGTTCGAGTGTTTCTCCGGAAATTTTTAGACCCATCAGGCTATCTGCCAATGTATTGGCCGCGTCTTCTGGAAATGAAGGATGGGGAGGCAGAGGTTTTTCCTGCAAAACCCCTGGGTCGGTGATGAACCCGGCGGGACGGATGACTCTGGGTTGATTCAGGAATCGCTTTAACCATTCCGGTTGAAATTTGTTGCCCGCATAATGCAAGTCTGGCCCGGTAAAAGTGTTTTCGGTATCCTCAATACTCAGCCGATGGCAAGAGCCACAGTTTTTATCTTCCAAAACCCCTGCTTCGATGGGAAGGGGGCAGAAAAATAGAAATCCACTAAGACAAAATAATGCGAGAGTTTTTTGGGTCATGGCTCAAGAGGAGGTTCATTATGCTCGGGTTGCTGTGTTTCATCAGTTTGAAAAATGTCATATAAAAACTCTATGATATTATTTTTCCCTCTGTGTTCCTCCTCGGGTGTTCCAGATTCTTGCGGGATGGTTTCCTGATGCGGAACGGTTTCCGAAATGGAGGGCTCGTCCTGAATTTGAGGCTTGTCGATGACCGGGATTTCTGGTGCACTTTTCACAAATTTATTTTTCTCCACATCATAATAAAGGTCATCCTTTAATGACGGTGGTCCCATGAGGTTTTCCTGGGCACGGTGCCGAATGTCATAAGGGAACTCCTGCCGGGAAAGCAAGCGAGGAAAACTTAATTCTCGCAGGTTGAGAAAACGGTACGCTCGGAAACGGTCCGTCGTTTCCTGCAGAGCAGTAATTTCTTCTGCATTGAGAAAACGAATTTCTCCAGTGGGGAAGGGTGTTTGCAGAGGTTCTCCATTTTGTGTCACCCCCTGTTTGAGTTGGAACTGAGGGAGAACCTGATTGTTAAATCTCAATTCATCAAAAAAGGAAGTTGTGTCATCGATACTCTGTCGTAGAGGGTCGCCTAACCCGGAGGACAATTTGTTTTGATGGCAGGATTCACAACTGCGTACGGTCTTACGAATTGTATGCGGGGAATAGGCGGTCCAGATAAGGCCCGCTCCTCCGTCAAGAGTCAATGGAGGTTCTGCGCGTTTAGTCGGAACTCCTAATGGGCTGGTTCGATCGGTGATGAAATACTGGTAACGGGGTTTAAGGATAGAATATTTCCCGCGATCATTTTTACCCATTATCAAATCTGACCAGCCCGTCTCAGAAAATACTGACCACCAGTACCCTGGCAAACGATTCCCTTCAATGTTGTTGGGTCGCGATTTTGCAGAGAGCCAGTTGATCGTTCCTTCAGCTTTACGCCCTGATAATTGCTCCTGCAGGTCTGGGTCAGCCAAATCCCAGTCTTTCCATTTTTCCGGGGCGAAGGAGTTTTCGCGGATAAGATGCATTCCCCATTCCGCCGCCGACCATCGGGCATGGCAGGCTGAACACTCCATTTCATCCATATGTTTTGGAATCTGGTGCGCGATGGAAGGATCAATGTTTTTGAGAAGAGGGATGGTATGTTTCTTTCCCGTTACTTTGGAATATAAAACCCATTTATCTTTTGCCTGCTTGATATGCA
>Ga0209558_1003420_pt1 | contig 9697 bp, 9 predicted proteins | sample SaaInlV_150m_DNA_3_FD_184674 | JGI IMG/M metagenome (GOLD analysis project Ga0209558, IMG submission 184674) | Marine microbial communities from expanding oxygen minimum zones in the Saanich Inlet - Saanich Inlet SI074_LV_120m_DNA (SPAdes) (version 2) | ecosystem: Environmental > Aquatic > Marine...
GGGTACTTTTTCTTCGCCATCGAAGCGGCTCCAGTTGCCTATAGGCGGTGGTCGGGCCAATGGTTCATCAACATCCACGCGTCATGAAGGATCTCCAGCCGCTCCACGGTGAAATCGCGACCATCGGCGAACCACCGATCAGCGCAATGGCTCTTGAAGTTCCCGTATCCAAGATCAAGTGTTTTGGCGACGAGATAGTCCGCCCAAACCTCCCGGGGGGGGTGTGGACTCGCCACGAATAGTCACGATCAGGAGTGTGAACGATCTCGGCGTCCCAGGCGTCTTGGCTGGTAGCCCGCCGGGCAACGATCACGAAGGCTTCAATGTCGGTTTCTGAACGGCCACGTACATAGACCCAGTCGGAGTCCTTGTAATCCTGGACTGTGCTGAAGAACCCGTCATCGTTAATCAGCCACATGGTGTCGCCTCTGCTCTAGCCGTAGAAATCACTTAGCCAACAGTAGGACAGATCTGCGATAACGCTCTGGAGAGAGACCACGGTCAGGCAAACGCCTAGGTAAACAGCTGTTTCTGGTGTCCCTCTAAACCTGAGGGACATGGAGGACCTGCTCCATCGAGTGTGTCTCTCCCTCTCCCCCACCCTGGTCGTCATCTCACAGCGTCTCGCAGACTCCAGTGTTGAACAGGCTTGGGTCAGGTTCCGCTCGCTGCCTCAGTCCGCTCCGACAGTGCACCAGTCGATATACTGTCCGGTAATAGTCCCCATGGACTGTCTGGTAACACTCCCCATCGAATGTTTGACTCATGCCTGCTGAAAGCAACCTGAACCTCCTGAAGCGTCTGAGGCTTCGCTTCACGCAACAGGAGACCGGCCAGAGGCTTGGGTTTACAGAACGGACAGTGCGCCGCTGGGAAACGGGTGAATCGTCCCCTGCCAGGATTCCGGCTGAGGCGATCTACAAGTTGCTCGAAGTAGTTCCACCCGAGGGTGACTTCACCTTTGTGGATCTGTTCGCCGGTATCGGTGGGACACGCATGGGCTTCGAGAGAGCAGGCGGCCGGTGCGTCTTCACCTCCGAGTACGACAAGTTCGCCTGCAAGACATATGCGGAGAACTTCTCGAATACTGCGGACCACACGTTCGCTGGGAACATAACCGAGGTGCAGGCAACGGACGTCCCCGACCACGATGTCCTCCTCGCGGGATTTCCATGCCAGCCGTTCAGCATCGCCGGGGTCAGTAAGAAGCAATCTCTCGGCAGGGCCCATGGATTTCTTGACGAGACCCAGGGGACAATGTTCTTTGAGATCGCCCGTATTCTTGCGGAGAAGCGACCCACCGCGTTCCTTCTCGAAAACGTTCCCAATCTTCTTTCACATGACAAGAAGAGAACGTTCGCCAAGATTCAAGAGGTTCTCCACAAGCTCAAGTACGACATCGACTTCCGCGTTGTCAGCGCCAGGCAGTGGGTTCCACAACGGCGTCAACGGATTCTGATTGTCGGATTCGACAGGGGTCGTACAGGCGGCCAGTTGGCATTCGACTTTGGAGAGAAGCTTCCTGAGTGGAGATCAAATCTCCACCTCGCAACGCAGCAACAGCAGATGACTCTTTTTTCCGCAACCGGAACTTCCGCACCCACAACAAAGGCAATGCGGGATGTGCTGCATCCGGAAGACGGCAGCGAGGACGCCGAGGAGCCCTACACCTACGGACCCAATGCCGGGGTTGACTCGCGCTACATGCTCTCGCCCCACCTCTGGGACTACCTGCAAAACTATGCGGAGAAACATCGCTCAGCAGGCAACGGTTTCGGCTACGGCATTGTCGGCCCCAACGACACGGCACGTACCCTCTCAGCTCGCTACTACAAGGACGGTGCTGAGATCCTCGTGAGTCGCGGCCCTGGGCAGGTTCCGCGGCGATTGACCCCACGCGAATGCGCACGCCTGATGGGCTTCCCAGACACCTTCAAAATCCCGGTGAGCGATACGCAGGCCTACAAACAGTTCGGCAACAGCATTGTCGTGCCCATGGTCGAAGCGGTCGCCAGGGCCATGCGGCCCGAAATTCTGCGGTACGCCTCACCGGTGACAGACAGAGCGGCTGCCTGAGGACCGCAGGTGCCTGACATCGTTGATCGGGCCACAAGAAGCCGGATGATGTCGAATGTGCGGGTAACCGACACCGAACCTGAACTTGTCGTCCGACGGTTTCTTCACCGCCGCGGATTTCGATATCGGCTCAACGCACCCGACTTGCCCGGGCGACCTGACGTTGTGTTGCCAAAGCACAGGGCGGTGATTTTCGTAAACGGCTGTTTCTGGCATGCCCACGAAGGCTGTGCCCTCTTCCAAGCCCCCAAGACACGCCCGGACTTCTGGAACAACAAGCTGATGTCGAACCGGGAGCGCGACACACGAAATCGCAATGATCTGTTATCACAGGGTTGGCGGGTAGCGACCGTCTGGGAATGCGCGACACGTGACGATCTATCTCGCCTTGCACGCCTGGTCGGCTGGATCAGATCAGATCAGGCCTCGCTTGACATTGGATCCTGAGTCGCCAAGTCTTCTTCGCCCGATGACAAGACATGCCCAACCCGGGCGCAACTGGGGTCACGAACCAACCTGACCCAGTCTTGTCGCCCGGCAACCGGAGTGATGTGATGTTGCGTCCCCGCCCGGACCGTACGTCAACCCCGGTGTTCCTGGATCCACTCCGGAATTTTCTTCCTTTCCAGTTCCTTCGCGGTGTTCAACGTTCCCACCCAGAACGTGGCCCGCTTCTGCTCAATCTGTGCCGGGGGTGCAGATTCAACTCTTGACATTGGTTCGGTGCCGGGTACCGACCCTGCCGGGCGGACCCAGCGGCATTATCCGTCGAGGATGTAGCCGAGGTCGAGATCGTCGACCAACCGGTTCAGGTCGAGCTCACGAATCGCGTGTTGTTGCGCCCTGTTGAGGTAGGCACCCTCGAACTCGCGAATCGTCGGAGCGGGTCTTAGGCGCTGCCACCTCGATCCGTAATCCGCCCGATAGGCAGTGATTCTGATCATCTCGGTGCGTGGGATGTCGAATTCGCCGCGACACACACCGCACCGGTACTTCGGCGCGAGGGTCTTTCGCTCCTTGATGTCGGTACTCCCACAGCCAGGTTGTGGGCACCGGTGTCGGGCCTTCGTCTCCGGTCGCCGCTCGACCGAGTCGACAAAACCGATCCCTAACCCGTTCTTCCGGTCTCTGATGAGCACAAGGTCGCCTTTTCTGACATAGCGCGAGTTCGGGACTGTCGAGTCGTAGTCGTACGTGTGGGCGTAAACGTCGTCGTAACCCTCGTTGCCCCGGTGGGTTCGCTCATCCCTGGGGATGGACAGAAGACTCCACGCCCGCATGAGCCGAGGTTAGGTGACAGTCAGGAGGCTGCACAGTCCGCAACTCCCGGCTCGGCTGGTATCTACAAGTTTCACCGGGCTGTACCCCAGTGTTCCTGGATCCAGTCCAGGATGTCCTGCCCTTCCAGTTCCTTCGTGGCGTTAAATGTCCGCACCCAGAACCTGGCCCGCTTGCCTTCGTTCTGTGCCGGTGGCGGTGTCCCGAATCTCGGCATTGGCGAGGCTTTAACACTGATGTGGCACGTTGTGCCCGAATCGTGGTGCTCAAAGCGGACCTTCAGTTGGTTGAACACCCGACTGTCTATGTGTGTAAGGAAAAGGTCGGAAAGTGCGAGTTCGTACCCATCCAGGTCGTCGGCTTCCTTATTCAGCGAAAGAAGGTCCGCCTCGATTCCTGTAGTCGCATGGTCGCTGTCACGCACGCCGATCACGAGTTCGCCACCCTCGCTGTTCAGGAATGCCACGACCGATTTGATTACTGCAGTCTTGAGGGAACGTTTGAGTTCGGCCTTCTTGTTTGGGTCTTTGACGTCCTTCCCTGGCGTCCACGCTGTCTTTTTGTATTCCACGATCTTCGACTCCGGCGTTTGCGCTGGGTCGACAACAGGGGGTGGCGAACTGAACCAGGTAGCCAAAGTCTCTGGTTCGATTTCAAATCTCGCACAGGCTGACGCGTCGATTGTGTAACTCAGCGCTCCCACGCCGGAGGAGAGATCGTCCTCGGTTAATCGCGGGAACCCTGGTTGCACCCGGTAGTAGCTCGTTTGCTTCACCGTGTAGCCCGTTTGGCCATAGTCCTGTTCGTGCAGATCCGAGTATCCAGCCGCCAACAATCTGTCCTCGAATAGGTCAAGGGGGCCCTCGTGAGTCAGGACCTGATCGCGGATGCAGGCCACGAGTTCTGGCAGTGTTTCGCCAGAGCCCTGATGCCGGAGTATCCGGTGGTGGGCGACGAGTAGGGCGTCGAGACCCTGATCGTCAAGTTGGCGTTCACCGGAAATTCGGAGTTGCTGCGGTTCGCTCTGAACAATTGTCTTGACCTCGATAGCGATCCCACCAACCTGGAAGTCCTGCGGCAGGTCATGGGGCCCGGTCCAGGACTCAACCGCTGCCGTCATGCCGATATTGGGAATCATGAATTCCTGAAGCGTTTTGAGTTCGCCATAGAGGCCCCGTCGTCTGCTTGCAGACAACCCCTTACCACTTGTCCGCTTCATGAACCGTTGCCATGTGTTGAACCGTCGCACCAGAACTGTCGCAGCTGCGGCCCCGGATGTCTGCCCGAGGACCCTGGGTACGAGGTCGTTGCAGAGGGCGAAAAACACCTCAGCTGAGCTCTCCTTGAGAAGACGCAGACAAACGCCTGAACCGTCGGAATCCTCCGTGTGTTCAATCTCGACGTGTTCTGAGCCAGCTAGCTCACTGGCTTCGAATTGGACTTTTTCGCCCGCGTGTAGCTGAAGCCCCAGCAGCCTGTCGGGGTTGGTGATGATGGCGTTGAAATCCAAGACAGGATCCAGCCGTAACAGGTGTGTACCGGGTTCGCTCGTTGTTCGAAGCTGTTCCCAGACCTGTTCGAGGTCAGGACTTTGTTCATCTGCAGACATGGACCGGTCTCCCTCGGATCTCTTCTACTCGTTGAACAGTTGCTGTTGGTCGTAGACGTTGTTCACCATGTACTCGACTGGTGTTGCATCCGGATCGCGGGGAAGGCTCAGGCAGTACCCCACGAAAGGCGGGCCTTTGGCGATGTGACCACCACCCTCGATTCCTTCGCCACGCAACAGATACAGGATCAGAAGTCCGTTCTCCGGGGACCGCTTTGCGCGAAATGCACGCCCGTGTGCTTTCTGGTCGTCTTCTTCCGCCTTACGCTCGACGTCTTTTACCTCTTCTCTGGTTAGACCGAACGCTTCGTCCTGGGATCCGATCAGCCCCTTGACCGAATATCTTTCCGTCTCGTTTGAACCGTTGTGCCTTCTTGTGGAGCGCCCAATCTCAAGTCCCGCGATCGTCTCCGGTGATGTGTCCTGGGAGTTGCCTTTCACAAGGACAGTCCACTGTGTTAACGCTCCGTTGCTGGAACGATCGGTGATGTAGTTCGCGAGGTATCCGGGAACAGCACGCGAGTTCTCAAAAAGTTTGTTCCTCCCGAGATCCCTGAGGAAGGAAACGACGGCCTTCGACGATACGTCCTTCCAGGCATGATCGCCCTGGTTGGCCCCGTCCTTTCTCGGCCCGTGTGCTTCCTGAAGATCGACCAAGAGGGACTCGAAACACTCCCAGGTTTTCTTCCGTCGGTCGGGCTCGATTTCGAAACTTGTTGTCTCTGGACGGGTGTTCGCGTACGAAACCGATCGCTTCGTACCGTGTCGGATCTTTGACCGCGCAGTTATCTCCATTCCGGGACTGTGCTTGACTCTCAGCCCGAAATCCGCCGGAGTGCCTCCCTCTCCCTGCATCTGTTTGAAGTCGTCGAGAAGTTCCCGCGTTGCCACAACAATGTTGCGGTACGAGACCATGATCTCGGGAGTCGTGTAGATGCGGCAGAGGTCCCTATATCCCGGCCGGTATCCGAACCAGCGGCCCATCTGCATCAGCGTGTCGTACATGCGTGTCGCCCGCAGGTAGTAGCTGACTGAGAGTCCTTCGAGCGTGAGACCTCTTGACAGTTTGGCGCCACCCACAACAATGGCGGCAAGCCCTTCGGGGTGCCTGGCGTAGTCAAGCGAATCGGTAGACCGGCCGTTGACCATTCTCACTTCGATCTTTCCGACGGCCCCTTTCAGTTCGGCTTCGACATCGGCGAATTTCAGTTCCTGTAGTGGGTCATCCGTTGACTGGAGTGCTTCTGTTGCGGGTCGGAAATCTCTGTTCCAGATGCGCTCCAGTTCACATTGGATGTCACCTCCGGACGAATAGTCATAGAGGATCTGATTCTTGAGATTGTGAAGCTTGTCGGCGACCTGATCGCGCACCTGTTCCTGGGTGTTCACGAAGGTTGTCACGTGCACAAGCATGGACATGTCGTCCTTTGCCTGGCCGCGTGCTCGCCGTGCAGCACACGAGAGCACAAATGACCTGATCGCTTCCTGAAGTGATTCGGGAAAGAGTTTTTTCTGGACCACCAGATCCTTTTTGTGTTTCGGGGGAAGCCAGTCTTCAGCGTCAAGGACGTCGTTCGTCAGTGGCCATTCGACTTCTTCGTCGCCATCGTCGTCATCACCGTTGGCGATACCGAAGAACTTTTCAGGCCCAATCCAGTTGGTCGGCGGTTCAAGGGAAAAGATGAAGGACCTGGGGAAGAGGTCCTCTCCGACGTCCTCATTGTGTGCCTGTTCGTCGATAAAGATGTTGGCGAAAGGTGTTGCGGTGTAGCCGACAAAGGCCGTCTGGTCGAAGGTGTTCAGTATCTTCCGGATCCACAGGTTCGTCTTCGTTGGATCGACCTCGGGGTCACCAGAGGAATTTGCAGTATTGATCGAGGCGCTGTCCGCCTCGTCATCAATCATCAACAGGGGTATGCCTGCAACCCGTGTATGCCCTTCCGGGATCGGGGCATTGGCTTTGATCCAGTCATGCAGGTTCCTGAGAACGGTGACGTTCTTCTTGATCACCAGAACAGTGGGCATATTGGCCGAGCCAAAATCGAACCCCACCACGCCCGCGGTCGCAGCCTTGAAGTCACCGTTTTCGGTTGCGGAAGTCAGCGAGAAGATGCCGCCTTTCTCGGCTTCATGACCCACACCGATCGGAAGCACCGAATCGGGCCCCCGGGTGGTGTCGCGTCCGATCAGCGCTTCGTCGATCCTGTACTGCGTCTGGGCACGGAGATTATTGAAGGTCCCAGCAAGAACGACAATCAACTTGTATCCGGCATCGGCCCCCTTGGCGATCAGGCCGCAGTAGTGGTTCGTTTTGCCTGACTGGACATGTCCCATGACCAGACCGCGCCGATCCCATTGGCCCGGACGTGCAGGGTCCTCAAAGCTTGCAAGAACCTGGTCCGTGCTTTCATCCAGCACTCGGACAGGTCTGTCTGCCTTGATCCTTGTTTCGAGCAGACGACGATAGTTGTCCCAGTAGCCGTGGGGTTTGAAAAGTTCGGCCTTCTTGTTGGCCAGCCACTCCTCGTGGTCACCCTCACGCCCATCGAGCTTGGCAGCTTCGGCCTGATAGATCGTGAAGAGCATCTTGACCCGACCGATGATCCACTGGTCATCCACGGAATCGGTAGGAAGACCGTTCGCTTGGACGAAACCTTTGGCGGGTTCCAGATTCCTTTCGATCGTCTCGTCGGTGAGGCGCCCTCCTAGGTAGTCCGGAGTCAGGCGAAGCATCCCGCAGAGTGCGTCCACCACACTTTCCCGGACCTCGGAATCGGAATGCGGTGTCTCGCTCATTCCTGTGCCTTCTTCTCCAACGCGTTGATCACTTCCGGGAAGTTGGCGAATGGCTGCTGAGCAAGAAGGATCTCCTTTGCATGTTCTTCCGTGTTGCCGTCCTCGCAGAGCCCTTCAAAGATCTCCTGGGTAAATTCGAGCAATTCGTCGCTCAACTCATTGGCTGTCGTACCCAGAGATTGTTCGTCAGAGAATCCCTGACTGAGGATGTGGGCCACTGGCACATTGCGCTCCACAAGTGAGAGCACGGCCCTGAGGGAACGCTTCTTCTGTCCGGTGACCTTGTCAAGCATGCGGGCGATGTGCCGATGCTGCCGGTTGATCTCATACCGAATGTTCTCCTGGTCGTTGGTGACCAGCCATACCGGCACCACGGGCGTCCTGGATGCTTTTCCAACCGCTTGTTTCCCCAGCGTTCGATAGACCTCCTGGGCGCGTGCCCGGGTCGCCCTTGAGACACGAATGAACTCGTCACGCAGCCGTGCAGGAGGGCGTGCCCGGGACTTGCGGACGTCCAGATCCCATTCGCTGTCCATGTCCTGGGTGATCTCGACATGCACCCGACCGAGTTTGTAGTGCTCTTCGGGTTTGAGGCCCTTGCTGAACCAGTCTCCTGCGACTATGAGGCGGCGAGCCCGGTAGAGGTAGTGGCCCTGCTGGAGATTCCACCCTCTCGGACCCGCGCCACGGGAATGTTGCTCTGGAGTCAGATTCCTGTTGTGCGGAAGCACATAGGGCTTGATTGTCAACCGTTGCGTGGCCCCACCGGCAACTGCCAAATCCCGCGATTCATCGGGTTGGGGTTCGGTCTTCGGGTGATTCACCATGAACGGGTCCCAGGGCACGCAGTCGCAGTCATTGACACGAATCTTCAGTCCGTCTTCCTTCATGATGCGGTGGAACACCATTTCCAGATGATCACGCACCTCATCAACCACGTAAAGAAACGTGTCTCTCGCCTTATCGTTGTCAACAGGGCGGTCATCAACAACCCTGTCCAGCTTCTCCCAGATGACGAGGGTGCCGTGGTTGCAATCGTCGAGCAACGAGAAACACTCCAGGCCCTCTTCCGTGGCCGACTTCAGAAGGCTCCACCTGTCGGTTACCTGGACGTGATCCAGGTCCCAACGACGTACCGCTATCGGTCCATTCTTCTTCTGTTTGCTGGCGACTGTTAACGACCTGGCCTGGGAAAAACTGGCTGTCTTGAGACCGAGCCCGAACCTGCCGAGATCCTCTGAAGAACGTTCTTCGAGCGGGCTTCTCGACCCTGCCCTCATCGCATCCCGGAGTTCCTCCTCCGACATACCCCGGCCGTCGTCACGGATTGTCGCGATCGTGTCCGGACCTGCCCACCTCAGATCAACGTCGATGACGCTTGCACCTGCAGAGATACTGTTGTCGAGAAGGTCAGCGATCGAGGTTGAAACCGAGTAGCCGAAAGACCGCAGAGCCTCAATAAGCGCCGAAGCACTCGGGTTGACCTCTTCGTCTTCTTCTGGAACTTCCGGTGTCCGGTTCATCTTTACCGCTGTTCCCTGAACCACGCCTCGACCTGGTGCTGCAAGTGTTGCCCGAGCCGTTCCGGGCTGGTTGCCCGGGTTGAACCCTCTTCCACCACAACCAGGTCCTTTCTTGCCTTCCCATCATTCTGGACCCACTCCCCGAGGAATGCATGGAGAGATCGACCGCCGGACGACTGGATCTTCGTGTTGCCGAGGTAACGCCATACAGGCCTCTTGAATCTTCTCCAGTCCTCGGCGACCGGTTCGCCAAAGACAGCTTTCGTGCACTCATAAAGGGTCATCCCGCCCTCGCGGGGCAACCGCTTGACAGTCCGGCCTTCTCCTGAAGATTTCCCGACTGACGAGGCCGTGCCCGACGGTCCGCTGGGGGGCGTCTTTGACGGAGGGGTCGATCCTGAAGACCTGACCAGAG
>Ga0209558_1003422_pt1 | contig 9696 bp, 8 predicted proteins | sample SaaInlV_150m_DNA_3_FD_184674 | JGI IMG/M metagenome (GOLD analysis project Ga0209558, IMG submission 184674) | Marine microbial communities from expanding oxygen minimum zones in the Saanich Inlet - Saanich Inlet SI074_LV_120m_DNA (SPAdes) (version 2) | ecosystem: Environmental > Aquatic > Marine...
TTTACAATCCTACAAGGTTACTGTTTAGGAGGGATCTCTAGAGGAATAATAGCTGGAGTTTTAGTTTTATTAACATCACTTGTATTCTCAAGCTTTCAAATTCACAGTATTGCATTAGTTTTAATTTATACTTTTCTATCAAGTTATGTGTTTGCACAGGCCGGATTTTTAAATGGACTTTTTGCCAAAAAATTCGATGATGTATCAATTTTCCCAACCTTTATATTAAATCCACTGATATTTTTCGGGGGAGTATTTTACGATATTAGTACCCTTCCATCTCACTTAAAAATCATAAGTCAGTTAAATCCAATCACTTACATGATAGAAGGCTACCGTTATAGTTTTCTTGGAATACAAGGACAACAAACAACTAAAACAATCCTTGTCTTAGCCTTATTTGCAATAGGATTAACATGGATTAACATGCACTACCTAAACAAAGGCAAAGGTTTAAAATCTTAGTTAGTCTAATACCGACATATTTAAATACAAGGCCGGATTCACGTGTTTCCCGTTTTTGTGGACCTCAAAGTGCAAATGAGCGCCAGTAGTCAAATAACCAGCTCCACGAGTCCCAGGAGCTCCACCTGACAGTCCAATAGCTTGACCTCTTTTAACAAAGTCACCTTCTTTTACATATGACTTATACATATGCCCATACAAAGTAGTAAAACCTTGATTATGAGCTACTATTATATAGTTATAAGAATTATTATTCGAGTCTTTAACTTTCAAAACCTTTCCATTAGCCGGAGCCAAAACTTTTGATTGCTGCCTGGCTGGAATATCAATAGCTAAGTGATCAATTCCAATCACTCTTTTATAAGAAGGATCTAAAAATCCAGCTGAAATCCCTCGAGATGGAAAAATAGGCCACGAAAACTTAACTTTCCCTGAATTAAAATCATCTAGCGATTTATTTACCTTTGTAATCTGACTTGAAATCTTTTGATAATCTAATTCAAGATTTTTTAAAGATCTTTGAACTTCTAACTCTTGAGCTTTGGATTCAGCAATTAATTTTTGATAATTCAAAACACCTCTACGTTTTTGCTCTATAATATTTTCTTGTGTTTGCTTTTGAATCTTTAAATTAGATCTTGAAACTTCTAATTGACTTAAGAGTTCAATTTGTTGGGATTTAAGTTGATTTACAGCTTCTTTTTTATCTAACATCGCAAGCAGTGAATCATCTAATTGAGAGATTTTAATATTAACTAAGTTTTCAATCGATGAAATATATGAAATTTCATTAATAATTTCAGAGGAAGTTGAATCTGAAAATAAAAATTTAATCAAACTTTGATTCGAAGGTTCAAAAAGTCCATAATTTTGGTTAGAGACATAAATCAAAGAAATCAATTTAGAGACTTCAAGCTTTAAATCATAAATTTCTAGCTCAAGCTTTAAAATATCATTTTCTAGAATTAAAAGCTGACTATTAATCTCATTTATAGTCGATTCTGTCTTTAATATTTCAGATTCTGTAATTTCAAGATCTTTTTTTAGGTTGCTTAAAAGTAAATTTACATCCTTAATAGTGTTTTCAAGAGTAGACTTTTGAGAACTTAAATTTCGTATTTTTTTATTTAAATCACTGATTTGTTGCTTAGATGAAGCTATTTTCGTAGAAATCGACTCTAAAGTTTCAGAGAATCCAAGATTCAAAGAAAAAAGTAATAAAAGTAGTAAAATTAATTGTAAAAACATTTTTTTATAATAATAGCAAATTCTCTTGAAAAATTAAAACACATAATCTATAATTGGCGTACATGTAATTCAATGTAATCCATGGCAACTAAGAAATCAGGTGGTTCGAGTAAAAATGGTCGAGACTCCAACGCCAAGCGGCGTGGTGTCAAAATCTATGGTAACCAACCTTGCCTAGCTGGCAACATTATCATTCGTCAAAAAGGAAGTAAGTACAGATTGGGTAAAAACGTTGCCCAAGGTAAAGACTTTACAATCTATGCATTGTTAGACGGAATGGTACATTTCTATGAAAAAAAAGTACAAAGATTCGATGGTAGAAAATACCTTAGAACATTTGTAGAGGTAATCTAATATATAAATGGAAAACTTCGAAGTAGATAGCGTTCAAGAGGGTGCCGAGGGAATTGATCCGTCGGCTCTAGAACGTGCCCAAGAAAAAGCACGTGAAAACGCTAAACAAGCAAAAAAGGATAAATCAAAAGAAGCAAAGCAAAAACAAAATGAAAGTGCTTTGTATGATATTGTTACGCAAGTAATTGATCACTTGGGATATAACCACGAGCTTTCTAGAATTCTGGTTCAAGCTTTAAGTTATAACGTTCCATCTAAAATAATTCTAGCTGCGGTAGCTGTGATTTTTGATTCAATCCAAGAGTATCTTGGGATGAATTTAATTAAGGATGAAAACGAATCCAATTTTGATCAAAACAAAACACTCTTACCGCAAATCCAAAACCAAGATATGAATCTAAAAGTTAAGCTAAACCTTAACGAATGGTTATCTAACTTTGATTCAATAATTTTTGAGGATCCTAAATTTAACTTTCCAAAGGTTTTAGACCCATACACTAAAGATACTCTTAAAAAACCTTTAATCGAGCTTTTAAGCTATTCTAATCAAGAATATTTCCAAAGAGAAAATGTGGATTTCAATCCACAAAATGTGATTAATTTCATTAATTTATTTTCAGAAAATATAATTGATAGACTGGTTAAATTCAAAGAAAACCAATTTGAGTTAGAAGCTCAAAATATTCCAAAAGAAGATGTAAATTTTGAAGATGACCCAAATAGTTAATCAGGAATATATTGTAAATAAGCTCCAAGAAAGTTTAGATAAAGATGCAGTTGTGGAAATTAAAAGTCGCGATAAAGCATTTAAACATTTAGAATTTTACATTACATCTTCCATCTTGAAGCAAATGCCTTTAATTAAAGCGCACAGAAGCGTATTAAACATATTTAAAGATGAATTAGATCAAAATTTAATTCATGCTATTTCAATCACTATAAAAAAATAATATGAATTCTTTCCAAGAAATTGAAAATTTAATCAAAACCAATAAAGTCGTTTTATTTATGAAAGGCGAAAAAAACCAACCTGAATGTGGGTTTTCAATGCAAGTCGTTGAAACACTAAATGAGCTAGACGCTGATTTTTATTCAGTTAATGTTTTAACCAGACCCGATATCCGTAAAGATCTTAAAGAATATTCATCATGGCCAACTTTTCCTCAGCTTTACGTTGATGGAGAATTAATTGGCGGAGCTGATATTGTAAAATCTTTGTATATGGATAGCGAACTTGAAAAAATTCTTTTTAACTAATACTCATAGATGGAAGCAAAAGCAACAAAAATCACTAAATACTGGCGTATATCTCGAATCTTAGAGGAGTTTCCTGACTCAGTCGAGGTTTTTATGGAATACGACCTAGATTGCGTTGGCTGCTCAGCTTCATCCACTGAAAGATTAATTGACGGATTAAAGTCTCACGATTATAGCGATCAAACTATTGATGAAATAATGCAAAGATTAAATCAAATTTCTGACTTTCAATTCGAAGAGAGTTTAAAAGATCAAAGCAAACTCTTAAAAGAATTAAAAATCCAAGAAAGTAATGAATCATTTTTAATAGGGGACTTTGAAATTCACAAATCCGCTTTCAACGCAATTATTCAATCCAATAAAGATAAAAAAATCTTTGAAATAAAACTCCAAGCCTCCGGCTGTAGCGGCTTTGAATATCAATTAAATTTTGTAGAAAACGCAAATCCAAGCAATCAAATCTTTGAGATCCAAGATCTAAAGATCAGTTTGGACTATTACTCTTATGAAAAATCTAAAGGTGCAAAATTGTATTTTAAACAAGATTTAATAGATTCAGGACTAAGAATAGAAAACCCAAACCAAAAAACAAAATGCCAATGCGGTAAATCGATTGGATTTTAATATATATTTACATAAAAAGTGGGGTGACTGATGGGGCTCGAACCCACGGCCCCCGGGACCACAACCCGGTGCTCTAACCAACTGAGCTACAATCACCATAAAAGTAAATTAATTTTAAACAAACTTGCCCTAAAAAGCAAGCTATTTTAATTTAATTCTTTGCATTTACAAAGCCCAGGAAAATACAGAAAATATATTAAACAAAGAAGGATAAAGCATATAAAAAAACAACAAAAAGAAGCTCTCCGTAGAATGTCCTGCTAACTTGAGCAAAGGATATATGAGGAGAGCAAGGGCTGTAAGGAGATTCAAAGAGAAACCTTAAATTCCTTACAACTATTATAGCAAAATATTTTTAACTTTAGAAACTTAAAGCATTCAATGTAGAACTATCTGAAACAAGATTGGCTTTCTTCTTGTAAAAAGCTTCAGGAGTTTTTGGAGGAACGAAATATTCTTCCTTTTCTTCAATTTCATAACATGTAAAATACAAGGCATAGTACTCAAAACTTGCTTTAATTCTATCAAGGGCATGGCCAGTTTTTACATGATTTAGCGATGAAATAACACCTCTTGCTATATCAAGATTCTTATTTAAGACTTCAACTCTACGATCTCTCTCTGTTGAAACACCCTCTGTTGAAAATCTACTCCATAATCTATATATACTTAATACTTTAACTGTAGCAGGATCTCTTCCGGTTAAAACCTCCACAATTTGAGCAGGAGCGCTTGAAAATAACAAAGAAACAATATTCATTACAGAAGGAGCAAATGATTTTAAGGCAGTTAACGATGTCTGAAGAAGAGTAAGCTGACCTTGTGTAATTTTAACATTTTTGGGAAGTTTTTTGTTTATTTGATCTAATTTAATACTGCCTGGTTCGTTTAAAATATTAAATATATCAGAATTACCTTCTGTTTCACCTCTAAAAACATTTGTATAAAGTCTAAGCACTCTATTCCCAAACACATTGTTGTCCATAGAAACCAATTGTTGGTCATGTATATCATCAATTTCATCAGATTCATAATTGTAAGCTGGCGTCTGACCTTCTCTTATCCAAGAGAATCCAGCTAACAAAGGTGTTGAATTACCATCTTCATCTTCATCTGATCCAGCAAATACTAGTTTTAAGGAAGCAGGGTTGGAGTTACGAGGGGGTAGGATACTTTTAACTTTTTCATATAAAGCTTTTAGGTTTGCTTCAGTCAAATCTGCATTAGCAATTTGAAAAGAGGCATAAATAAACGTACCATCGGTGGTAACATTAATTCCATTTGTAATACCATTAATATCATCATGAGCATTTACTTCTCTAAAATACGCCGAGTGATAGTGACCACTTAATCTAGAAAGACTTGATATTTTTTGGTTAATATGAGTTTGCAAGTATTCAGGCCTTTTAGCTGAAATATGATCTTCAACTCTATGGTCAATACCCATTTGAGGAATGGTCACGTTTGTATCATCAGTAACAACTTTTGTACGATTCTCAATAGTTGGTTGTGCTGTTACTGGAGTTTCCATATCGTCTTGGGCAAGTAAATTATCGATTTCGGCAGAGTTACTCATTAAAAAGTGCATACCTTCAACCCAGGTTCGACTTGAAGAAAGTGCAATATGGAATTTTGCTTTTTCATATGGATTTTGATCTTTAGCTTCATATTTATTTATTAGTTGAGGGATAACTAATTCTAAAGATGATTTAATCTGCGGATAAGCAGTCAGTGCACCCAAAACTGCTGAAGAGGAAGATGCTGAAATCAATACTGCAGTATCGGAATCTCGAGGAGCAAAAGTCATAATGACATCCCTAAAAGGAAGCGATGCAAATACTTCATTTCCAACGATTGAATCAATAAACCCTTCCATAGAATTTACAACACCAGGTGTCTTAGCCTCTTCTAAAGAAAACCCACAAATTCTAGCAATAACCTGTTGGGGATTTTTAGAATTATTTCCTCCAAGTAAGGCTTTAATTTTTCTAACTTCCATGTAACTTCTTCCGTACATGAATTTTGTACCTAAATGGGCCAACATTGGAGCACCTAAAGATGCAACTATTGCAGTTTTAATACCAGCATTAATTTTAGGAAAATTATGCCCAACAGCCCTACCTAAAACTAAAGCTCCGATTAAAGAGATAGCCTTTTCACCTCCAGAAAGTCTACCAAATTTTTGTAAAATATCACCTGGAAGACCTGCTGCAGGTGATAAAAATCCCATAGCAGAATCAGGATTTGCTATATCTCCAAAACTTGCAGATAAATTAGCTTGTTGATTTGAATCATTATAATACTTTTGCAGGGCATCACATACCTTACTCAGCGTAGAGCAAGCTTCTTGCCTTTTATCTTTGTCAGACTTCGTTTCTCTAGGGGTTTTCGGAGTAAGCTCTTCTTCAATTGAACTTAAAATACTAAGCAGTAGAGAGTCAGGTTGACATTGCATCAATGACTCTAGCATATATTTAGCTAACCTTGGATCAGCCATAAACTGGCCAGTTCTAACTGAACCACTTGAATTTTGAATATAACTCCATAAAGGAGCATTTTTATAAGCAAAAACTTCTTGAAATTTATATGCAACATTTTCAATATTGGTAGGCTTAAGAAATGAAAGCTCAAGATTTCTTCTTTCTTGTTCATTACTATAAGTGGTTTTCCAAGCTGCTATCAAGTCTATTAAACTCGGCAAATCTTTATTGAACTCAGTGTGAAAAGCCGTCTGTAAAGCTGTGTAGGTAGCACTTCCATTTCCAAAATCTAAAGTATCACATGGAGCTTTCTCATCGTAACTTGGATCCATGGTATTTTTGGTAATAAAATCAAGAGCGGAAACAGATTGACCTTTGATTTCAAAGGTTCTGGTAAGTCTAACTATATTCATATATTCAGGGACGCCATTAGGATTATCTAAAGCGGCGCTTGTTACATGATTTCTTAGTGCACACAAACGATTTTCATTTAAAAAGTTTTGATTGTACAAATTATTATCTCGGTAGGGAATTGGTTTCATGGGGGTAAAGGTTAAATGTTTTTAAAATGATTTAAATTCTTTGTTTTAGATTTTTCTGTAAATCGCCAAAATAGACTCTAGCAATGTATCAAGTTCGATGGATATTATTTCATCTATCCTTGGATTATTTGCAGCAAAGCCAAGGTATACATCCAAAGGGTTAGTATATGGGCTAAAAGCAATTTCATTTTGCGCATCTATCATATCCTGTTTATTTAAAGCAAAGGCAGTTGCATTCATAATTGCTTGCGTAAACATATCGTAAAATTCTTTTCTTAAGAAATCTTGCTCATCATCCGCAAGATTATAAAATCCAACTTCTTTATCTAATCTAAGTAAAAATTCCTCAAAAGCTTGATCTAAATTTAAAACGATATTATTAAAATTGTAGTGTTTATTATTATTCATAGTTCTTTATTATTTTTTCTTTCCAATTATATAATTCAAGGCTCTACCACCATAATGAGAAATATTATTTCCTGAAAGCCAGTCGATTGTACCTAAAGTAGCCCTTGCAAACGGCTTAAGTATGTATTCATATGCCCCCTTTGCAGTACCTTTAACAACATTAGTAGTTCCTCTTGTAAATCTTCTGGTTCTATAACCTACTTTGGAGTAGTTACCAAAAGATCCAAGTCTATATCCTGATTTTTTTTGTAGCTTTTCATACTCTCTAAATGGTATACCTGATCGAATTAAATGATCAGAGTAATTACGATTAGACTGTGCCATTTGGAATAATGAGTCTGAGGATGAAATACCCTGAGAAATTATAGAAGATGTATAATCTAAATGAGAAGTTGCTTCTTGAGCCTTGTTTAGTAAAAACTTTATACGTTCCGAGGTAGACATTGCAGATGAATCAATCTCTGATAAAGCTAAAACAGCTTTATAATTAGCAAATCCTTTGCTATAAATATCAATTTGCCTTTGAAGCCTAGCAAATCCAGTTTTACTAATAGCCAAAATACATTCTTTACCTTTCTCATCTAAGGATTTAAAATCACCAGAGTAAATAACCTGTAATGTTGAAACCAATCTAGCAATTGCTTCAGGATTCAACATTCTCTTAGATTTTGTAATTAATGTATCAAAATGTTGAACATCATGAGCTTGGCAAGCCTCCCGTAACACATTTGCATCTATATCAGGATGATGCTTTAAAACATCTTGAATAGCAAAAGTTAAAGACTCTTCAAAAGTAAGAGTTTTCAAAGGGATATCTACATTTTGTAATTTTTGAGATAAATCTCCATAACTTTCTGTTGCAGCTCTAATTTTAGTTTTAAGATTACGATTTACAATTCTACTAGAGGTAACCAAATCTAAAGACTTTTGACTTGGGTTATTAATACCCGCATTTGCAAATTCAGTTTCAGTACATAACATAGAAATCGACATAGTCATTGCATCCAAACTTTCAAATCTAGAGGAAGGTGCAGGAGTACTGCTTGGAATCGAAATATTTTTAACGATATCTCTAAATTCTGAAACGTCTCTAAACTTTAAATTAGGATATTCAATATGCTGTGGATTATTACTAACATCTTTAAAATCAATTCTTTTAGGTGTTGGATCAATAAATTCATTAATATTAATTGGAGGAGTCAACGTCAAAGAAGAGTTCATAGTATCTACAAGACGAGTAATTGAAAGTTTCAATTTATTGAAACCTGAAGCGGCATCAGACACTTCTTCAAGAACCTTCGTATATTTCGGGTTGAATGTATGAGGTGAAGTAGTTTTATCAATGTGTGATCCTATTTTTTCTAAATTTGCCAATTCAAAAGATGCACTATCTAAAATATCAAATGAACCTTCAAGAGTTTTATCATCCTGAAAAGCATTGTCAATACTGGAAGAGAACTGATCGAATTTATCTCTTACTATACCTTCAGGGGAATCTACAGGAACATATATACTACCAAATCTACTAAATGCATCATGCAAAGCAACATTAAATTCATTTGGATTTGAAGAATATTTAGCCGTATCTAGCAAATACAAATCAAAGGCAACAAGTAGCAAAGTATTATGCTCTGGGTTGCTAGGATCTACATCTACAGAATCTGGCAAAAGGACATTAATAAAAGTTAAACAACCATTATCTCTAAAGAAATTAGCGATGTTAACAGGATTAGATAACCCTTCTTTTTCATAAAAAGATATTAATCCATTTGAAAAGCTATCACGAAGAAAATTCAAAGCATCAAGCAAAACCTTATTCCCATTCCTTCGATATGATGAGTGAAGTAAATTAATTAATGATTCAAAAGTTGATTTATATGCCTGTGCATCAAAAGTATCCTTTGAATCTTCAAAAGTTTCAAAGGCAGAAAAAATCAAATGATAATTTGCTAGGATTTCAGTGTCATATTCTTGCTCATTAAAACCATATGCAGTTTTCATATGACCAACCGAATCCTTATGCAGCAATTTCAATGCCCTATGAAAACCATCATTAACAGAAGACCACGTAGCATCGTTCAATTGTCTTACTTTATTAGGACGATTAATCCCAAGACCTAGTGTTAAGGTTTTATCAAGTAAACCTAAAGCTTTGGCATATTCAGCAGCAGATTGAACACGTTCGTTTTGAGAAAGGTCTTTAGAGATACTATTAATATTTGCATAAGATTTACTATTCCCATACCTTCCACTTCCTGAGTTTACTGGGCTAGAACCTCCTCCAGCTCTTCTAAAATTTCTTACCATAATTAATATAT